>Ga0114960_10001984_pt1 | contig 16154 bp, 35 predicted proteins | sample C_130625_MF_Meta_FD_92637 | JGI IMG/M metagenome (GOLD analysis project Ga0114960, IMG submission 92637) | Freshwater microbial communities from Lake Croche, Canada to study carbon cycling - C_130625_MF_MetaG | ecosystem: Environmental > Aquatic > Freshwater > Lake | place: Lake Croche, Canada... | reverse complement strand
TGGACTCAACGAGCACCTTTCCCTATCCAACAGTGCCAAGTCCACGCACCCTATGGATTCCCTCAAGCAGCTGGTGTTCAACCACTATGTCAACAGGCATATCTAGTTGGCTATGATGCCCCTGCCAAACTACCAAGGTTTGTAACCTATGAACTACTTCCACAAAATGCGTTGGGTTGTGTGGCTCGTACTAATGCTTTTGCCGCCAATCAGTATGTTCCTAATGGTGCTGTTCCTGCTGACTATGTTGGAACTAATTACGATAAAGGACATATGGCACCTGATGGCGATCTATCTTGGAACACACAAGTAGAGTTTGAATCATTCCTTATGACCAACATGAGCCCACAAGCAGGTTCACTAAATCGTGGTATTTGGAAACTATTAGAAACATCAGTTCGTGGTTGGGTTGTTCAACGCAATCAATCATACACAGTATATGTCGGTGGATTATATAACGCAACTGACAAGCGTATCGGTAATGGTGTAGTTGTGCCACATGCTTTCTATAAGATTGTTATCAACAACCAAACTAAAGAAATTGCTGGCTGGTCATTTCCCCATGTTGCTCCATATCCAAATTTAGGTAACGATTTAACTAAATTCCGTATGCCAGTTGCTCAGATTATGCAAACAGCTGGTGTTACATATGCTTTCCCACAAGGTGCTATAGAATTGACTCCAGGAAAAGAATGGCCAGTTGATTATGGAGCACTAACTAAAGCAAAGCGTGCCAAGTGTGGTGCGACTGCTTCTGACGACTAAAGGAGACTTAAATGTTAGATACACTATTTTGGGTAGCAATTGGGGCATTTGTTGGTTGGAACTTTCCACAGCCTTTTTGGGCAAAGATAATTCAAGAAAAAATTCAAACAATGATTGCGAGAAAATAATGTTTAGTACAGATGAAGGTTGTCCAGTGTGTGGTGGTAAACACCCTAAGAAATAATGGCTTACTCTGATAAAGTAATCGACCACTATGAAAATCCACGTAATGTGGGTTCTCTAGATAAAGACGATCCATCAGTTGGAACTGGTATGGTTGGTGCACCTGCTTGTGGTGATGTGATGAAACTACAAATTAAGGTAGATGAAAATGGTATTATTAGAGATGCTAAGTTCAAGACATATGGCTGTGGTTCAGCAATCGCCAGTTCGTCGCTGGTTACAGAATGGGTTAAGGGGATGCACATTAACGATGCTGTTAATTTACGCAACTCTCAGATTGCCGAAGAACTAGCATTACCACCTGTTAAGATTCACTGCTCAATACTTGCAGAAGATGCAATTAAAGCAGCGATACATGACTATCAATTGAAATGTGAGTGTGTATGATAAATTTAACTGAATCAGCAAAACAACAACTTACCGAAATTCTTTTAGATGAACCATCCATGAAATATGTAAGGGCATTTATCACTGGTGGTGGCTGCTCTGGATTTAACTATGGGTTTACACTTGAAGCAGATAAAGAAGAAGATGACTTTGTTATAGACAATCTTGTAGTTGATGCCATGAGCATGACTTACTTTGAGAATGCAACCATTGACTTTACCAGCGACAAATTAAAAGGTTCACAGTTTGTTATATCGAACCCAAATGCAAAATCAACCTGCGGATGTGGTAGTTCGTTTAGTGTATGAAATACCGCACGATATTCATAAGTGATGTTCACTTAGGTACTCGTGATTGTCAAGCAGCTAAGTTAAATAATTTCCTCAAACATAATACGTGTGATACTCTATATTTGGTTGGGGACATTATTGATGCTTGGAAAATTCAGCAGAACAAGTGGCGTTGGAAACAATCTCATACTAATGTAGTTCGTAGAATCCTTGGTCACGCCAAACGTGGCACAAGAGTTATATACGTTGCAGGTAATCATGATGAATTCTTAAGACCAATGATCCCATACGGATTTTCTTTTGGTCTGATTGAAATTAAAAATCAAACAGAACATATTGGCGCAGATGGTAAGCATTATCTAATAACGCATGGTGATTTATTTGATGGTATTACTAGACTTGCTCCATGGCTTGCATTTCTTGGTGATAAACTATACGATCTAGTTCTTGATTGGAACTCTCGTTTCAATTGGGTTCGTCATAAAATGGGTTTTGGGTATTGGTCGCTGAGTAAATATTTAAAGCATAAAGTAAAGAAAGCATCGGACTTTATGTTTCAGTTTGAACGCAATCTTGCTGGTTATTGTAAGAAGCGAGGTTACGATGGAGTAATCTGTGGCCACATTCATCATGCTGAAATCAAACAGATTGATGGCGTGATATATATGAATGATGGTGACTGGGTTGAGTCATGTACTGCTCTTGTTGAGCATCATGACGGTAAATGGGAAATTATAACTTGGACCAAGGAGAATGACCATGAAAGTTCGCAAGATAGTAAAGAAGATGTATCAAGCGTGCGTGAGCCACGACAAGATCAAAGAAAAGAAGTTGTGGTTGAAAGCGTTGAAGAAATCACTAAAGCATAAACATACTCAAACAGTTCAATGACCAAAAAGATTTTAATTATAACTGATAACTTACCTGATCAAATCAATGGTGTTGTTACGACCTACAAGAACATTGAAGCATGCGCGATTCGCGATGGTTATACTGTGGATTATATTGATCCCAGGTGCTTCCGCTATGTTGATTGTCCTGGCTACAACGAAGTCAAGATTACCTTCCCGTGGAAAATTTGGAAAAAGATCGAGGAGATTAATCCGAATCATATCCATATCGCCACAGAGGGTACTTTGGGTTTGTGGGCTAGAGCATATCTTTCAAAACATAATATTAGGCACAATACTGCTTACCATACTAAGTTTCCTGAAGGTTTAAAGAAGTTATTTGGTATACCAGAATGGATTACTTGGCGATTTGTTCGTTGGTTTCATAAGCATAGTGGTAAAGTTCTAACTACTACTGACACTATGGTCAAGGATTTAAAATCACATGGATTCGATGGAGAAGTTATTTCTTGGACTCGTGGTGTTGATAGAGAAATCTTTACACCTAACCTTAGAGAAGAATTACTAGCAAAATATTTGCTGTGTGTTAGTCGTGTGAGTAAAGAAAAGAATTTAGAAGCATTTTTTGAGTTAGAGTATCCTGGATATCAAAAGATAATGGTAGGCGATGGACCAATGCTTGAAACTTATAAGAAACAATATCCTAGTGTCCATTTTACGGGGTTTAAGACTGGCGTAGATCTGGCACGATATTATGCCAACGCAGAAGTATTTGTGTTTCCATCTCGTTGGGAAACCTTTGGTATTGTAATGATTGAAGCCATGGCTTGTGGTACTCCAGTTGCTGCGTTTCCTTGTGATGGTCCACTTGATGTTATTGATCAAGCGGAAACTGGTTTCATGAACGAAAACTTAAAACACGCTGTTGATGGATGTTTGCAATTAAGTAGAGAAAGAGTTTTAGAAGGTAGTCAGCGTTGGACATGGGATAATGCTTGGAAAATATTTAAAGAAAATTTAGTAAACAAAACATGAAACACCTCGCACTGTTTATGCGACATCCAGAATGTTCTGAAGATTGCGCATATGCAATAGTGCATGCGTTATCCTCTGAGTACCAAATTCGAATATTCGAAGAGAAGGAGTTAGATGATGATAATTTCTTTGACCATATTGATGTTATTGCTTTTCCTGGTGGTATTGGTGATAGCGACAGTTATCCTAATTTCTTCACTAGAAGAAGAGCGAATCGAATCGCCAGATTCGTGGATGGTGGTGGTCACTATCTTGGCATCTGTATGGGTGCTTATTGGGCTGGAAGCAGGTACTTCGATATACTTACTGATATCAACCCTGTTCAATATATAAAGCAACCAAATTCTGATGTAAAAAGAAGCTACGGAACGGTAGCTTCAGTCACATGGAAAAATCAACAAGAAAAGATGTACTTCTATGATGGCTGCGCATTAATAGGCGATGAAACTAAATTCAAAACAATTGCGCGATATGCCAATGGAGATCCAATGGCAATCATTCAAGGTAGGATTGGTTTAATAGGTTGTCATCCTGAAGCACCACTGTACTGGTATGAGGATCCTTGGCAGTACATAAATAAATATTGGAATGGTGGTCATCATCATACACTACTTTTGAATTTTGTCAATGAACTTACGGAGAATTAAATGATATTGGAAGTTATAGTATACGGATTCTTTACGGCATTTGGTTGGTGGGGTGCGAATCACTATGTGATTGAACCATACTTTCCCGAATCGAAGAAGATTGAAAGAAAGAAAGATGACTGAGTGGTGGTTGACTTTCTTTGCCTTATTTTTCACCGATGTTTTTTACACGTACTATCTAAGATCTGTGCAAAATAATGAAGTGCTCAAAGCAAGTGCTTGGTCTGTGGTTGTGTTCTTCATCGCTGCAGTGGCAGTTGTAAACTACACCACCGATCACTGGCTTATGATTCCTGCATGTTTCGGAGCATTCGCTGGAACATTTGTCGGGATGAAACTTAGAGGTAAACTGTGAAAAAACTATTAATACTGTTTTGTTTATTTTGTTCTGTTTGTAGAGCAGAACCTTTTACAACTCAGAAAAACATAGTATGTACAGAATTTTTAGAAGCGATGGTTGGCTTAAAAGAATTTAATGAAAGCATTATATTCAAAGGCGAACCAACTGGTCCAGGAGATACAGGAAGTTTTATTGTATTGATGGAAAACAAAGAAACTGGAACATGGACAATTTTACAGTATAGTGCTAAAGTTGCTTGTGTTTTGGCAGTGGGAAAAAATGAAAAAAGTTAATTTATAGAAAGAAATTATGAACAAACCTGACAAGAATTTTAGATTGAGCAAGACAGCCAAGCGCATGGCTTCCACAATTGTTGACAACAACAGTCGTAGACAGTTTATTCGCTTAATGATAGATGGTGAACTTGAAGCCAAGAAAGCACCACCAAGACAAGAAAAAGGACGCAAAAAGGATACCCCTACAGAGTAAAGGGTTATCTCTCCTCTTGCAAACCCCACCCTGCGTGGGGTTTTTCACATGCTTGACATTAATTCCCGAAGTAGGTATAATTAAGGTTCAAGAGGAGAAAAAGATGCCTGTTTTTAAAAATGATTTAGATTTTAGCGAGTTTTTAGATTTTTTAGCCGAATTATCGGTTAACGGAGAAACCTTTGAAATCGCCCTGTCTGCGCTTAAACTTCAGACTGCGCTTAAAGAGTTTTACGGAAACCCCTACTAAGAGTAGGGTTATCGCTTGACATTAATTATTGTTTGAGGTATAATTATTTTATGAACATCTTACACACTGGTACACACAAGTCCAAGAAACGCAAACCCGATGCCAAGGCAAGGCAGTTGCGTGAAGATTGGGAAAAAATGTTAAAGAAGTATGCCACAAAGACTTCGACTGCTCCACAAAAGCACGAGAAACTCAGTGAGTCAGACTTCCTTGGGAAACCTGCTTGTCGTGAGACACCTAAGATTCCAAGTCTTCCATTCACTGGTGCGCCATGTTATAAGAAAGCAAATCCTGTTTATACAGGTACAAAGGTAAAGGGTATCGGCACTATGCATAAGTCTAATGCTGTTCCAATTTTTAGTGATGAAGAAGCAGTAGCCATCGCAACTATGAGGAGAGGATAATGAATTTTCTTTGCGAGCAGGGTACGGAATTAATTAATATGGAAGAAATAAGATTCTACAAAGCATACCAGGAAATTAAATCTTTAAACGAAGATTTGGCTATTTGGCTGTGGAATAAAAGGGCAATTTCATATGAAAGATTTTGGGAAATAGCATTAGCAGGATTAAAACAAGGTGTAAAATGGTCTAATATTAAAGGAATGGACCATTCTGATGGGACTGAAGTAAAAACACTTCGCTACAGCTGGGATACCAGTAATGGTGGATGTTGGACTGGAACAGTAGGAAATACTGATACGAAAACTGGAAATATGAAGATTGTGATTTACAATCCATTGAGACAAGAGTTTTGTTTTGTGTTTCTAACAAATAAAGAAAAGAATGCATATTCAAATGCTTCAGGTCGTGGAAGTTTAAAATTTACTTTTCCAAAATATAAAGAACCAAATGGTTGGTGGGTAAAGTATGTTGTTCCGTTTGAGAAGTTTGTGAAATTGTAAAGGTATGTTATGAATCTGAATAAATTTTTTAATGAATTGGCTGCGGATAATTCTCGCAACTTTAAACTCGACACACTGAAAGCAAATGTCAACGATGTTGTCTTGCGTCAAGTTATTTCTTTGGCATTAGATCCCTTCACGAACTTCTATCAGCGTAAGATTCCTGCATATAAACCAAATCATACAAGCGTAAACCTCAATCTGAAAGATGCGTTTCCGTATCTCTATCAGTTGTGTAATCGTTTGGTCACTGGAAATGCTGCCATTGATAAACTGACTGAGGTTCTTGAGTTGGTGTCTGCCGATGACGCAAAGGTGCTTGAGCGCATCATTAAGAAAGATTTAATGTGTGGTGTTTCTATATCAACAGCCAATGCAGTTTGGCCAGGACTCATCAAAGAATATCCTGTTATGCTGTGTTCAGGTTACGAGCAAAAATTGGTTGACAAAATTAAATTTCCTGCTTATGCGCAGTTGAAGATGGATGGTATGAGATTTAATGCTATCGTCAAAAATGAAACTTGTGAATTCCGTAGTCGTAATGGTAAAGAAATCTTGTTAGATACAGACTTGAAAGATCAATTTATTGCAATCGCTGCTGGATCAGACATGGTGTTTGATGGTGAGTTAATGGTGATGGATCCTGATGGCTGTCAATTTTTGGATCGTCAAACAGGTAATGGTATTTTGAACAAGGCTGTTAAGGGAACTATTTCAGCAAAAGAAGCGGACATGGTTCATGCTTCAGTTTGGGATGCTATTCCCTATGTTTTGTTTGAAGATTCTTACTGTGACACACCTTACTCTCGCAGGTTCTCTAAGTTGAAAACGATTCTGGATGCTGTTCCATTTAAAACTGAAAAGAAAATTTGGTTAGTAACAAGTAACATTGTAAATACTCTTGAAGAAGCAACAGAAATATTCGAAGGATATCTTTCTGAAGGATTAGAAGGTATCATTCTAAAAGATGGCTCAGGTGTTTGGGAAGATAAACGTGCAAAGCACCAGATTAAGTTCAAAGGCGAACTTGAATGTGATTTAAAAATTGTTGGCACTGAGCCACACAAAAAGAAACCTGGTTTGCTCGGTGCAATTATTTGTGAGTCTGCCGATGGTATTGTTAAAGTAAATGTAGGAAGTGGGTTCAATGACACGCATCGTAAATCGTATAAGGAGAAAGATCTTCTTGGGAAAATTGTCGCTATCAAGTACAATGCTAGGATTAAGAATAAAACTGGTGAAGAAAGTTTGTTCCTCCCTGTATTTGTCGAACTACGGGAAGACAAAAATACTGCAGATAATTCTAAGGAAATAAAATGAGTCTTGATGTTGATCTGATGGTTACTCAGCCGACTTCGGTTTACTCTAGTAATATCACTCACAATCTTGGTAAGATGGCTGGTGAGGTTAATATACCTTATATGGCTGGAACAGTGACATTGTATACTATCCTTTGGCGACCAGAAGAACTTCAGTTTACCAAAGCAATTGAAATTCTTTCTTTATTGCATGAAGGTTTGATTGAACTAATCTGTTTCCCTGAGAAGTATAAACCTTTCAATCCAGAGAATGGTTGGGGTGATTATGATGGGTTAGTGAACTTTGTTCGTGAATATCATAATGCATGTTTGGACAATCCCGATGCAGAACTTCGTGTCTCTCGATAGTTGCAAGTCTGACTTGACGAAAAATGAATTTTCATGTATAATATGAATGTAGAGTTTAATTAAGGAACAAAATGAAAGTAGCAATTAATACATGTTTTGGTGGATTTGGTATCTCAAATGAAGCGTTTGAGAAGTTGCTGGATCGTAAAGGTATTGCGTTCGATAAAGTGGAGCCAGAAGAAGGTCGTTCATTTATCGGTGCTTCTTATTACGAAGCAGGACATGCTGGTGACGACGACCATTATTTAAGTGATTATGATATGACAGAGAATCGTGCTGATCCAGATTTGATCGCAGTCATTGAAGAACTAGGTGATAAAGCCAACACTCGATATAGTGCTATTTCTATAATTGAAATTCCTGATGATGTTAAGTGGCACATCCATGAGTATGATGGTATGGAACATGTAGCAGAAAATCATAGGACTTGGCCATGAGAAAAGAATTAGACGAAGCACTGTGTGCAGGATATCCACTGATCTTTAAGAATCGGAATGGAAGCCCAGAAGAAACATTAATGTGTTTTGGGTTTGAGGTAGGTGATGGCTGGTTTAACATCATCGATACTCTTTGTGGTATATTGACTAGTGAATACCGTGGCGCAAAAAGTCGTTATGACCATCTTATGGAAGTTGGTGCTGGTAATGTTATTTGGGGAACAAAAGTAGTAACACAAGAAGAAGTTGATGAAGCCAAGACAAAACTTGATGAAGAAACTGCGAAAGTTCCAGTCGCTGTTCAAGTAAAAGAAAAGTTCGGTGGACTTCGTTTCTATGTTCAGGCTGCAACTGACAAGCATTACCACTACATTAATTTTGCAGAGTCCATGAGTTATGTTACATGTGAACAGTGTGGTGCACCAGGTAAACGATACACCGATGGCTGGCACACAACTCTTTGTGATATTCATGCAGCAATGCTTGGTCGTGAGGAAGAGTATGAATCTGAAGAAACAGAGGTAGATGAAAATGCTGTATAGTAAAGACCAATTACCAAATTTGTTTCAGAAAATCGATGACCTTATCGTTGGTTCTGGCTTTGAAGTATATCATGAACCAGCACCAAAATATATCATGGGTCCAAACTGGACTGATGAACTACGAGAAAAGAATGGCTACACACTAGTTAATGGTGAGTGGTTTACAGTTACCCCTGTAAAGGCACAATGGGATGTGTTTAAAAAAGATCTTGAGCAGTTGATGAATGATTTGTCTGATCAACGCAAAAAGATGGACATGCAACAACGTAGACTCTGGGAAATGGAGTATGGGTTGCGAGTTGCCGAGAAAGCACTAACGAATTCCCTTAAACTTAAACAGGAAATGGTAGACAATGATATATGATAGAAAGGTACCTGCTTTGTTACAATCAAAACAACCAGTAACAGATTCTATGTCACTAACAGTGACACGTGAATTCATCGAAGGTTATGTTCTTAAAAAGAACTGGCCAATTTTTGGACCCAAACAATCTATCCTAGTATCTGCTCAACCAGTGGAGAATGGTGATGGTGAGTTTATAAAAGTGAAAGTGATACCCTATGGCGATTGATCCAAGTGTAAAATCATATGTCGAGTTAGATGTTACCGAGGATTACCAAATCCGTATGGAACATGTTCATGACAAGAAATATGATCTACATCAAATTAAAATTAAGCGAGCAAATACTGATGACAGCACAGGTAAAAGACCTGTCTATCCAGACATTGACTTTAATTTAGATACTAAAATGTTTATACAATTCTGTAAGTTTTTTCAAAATATAGGTGAGGTTCGTTATGGTAACAAGTAATAGTGGTATTGATTTTATTTCATTGGCAAAAGCATCTGGTGTTGATCTAGATGCAATCATGAAAGAGCCAGAGTTCGCTGAATATCTGCGTGGTTATCTAAGCGAAAGCACAATCACTGTGACTTTCACCAAGAAAGATGGAACACTTCGTGTTATGAAGTGCACCAAACAATCCGATTTGATTCCTGATGCTATGCAACCAAAAGGTACTGGTACCATGACAACAGGTGATGCTGTTGCTGCCTTTGACTTAGATAAACAAGAATGGCGTTCTTTTAACACCAGTAATATTACTCGCATTGATTGGGGAACAGTATGATTACCTACGACACAACAAGAGAAGAATACATCGCTGTATTGGAAACTGAGGTAGAAGTTCTGCGTCGCTACTACAATCCAGAGACAGAAGGAACAGGGCATTTTAACACTGCGATTGCTGTTTTAGAAATGCGTATCAAAGAATTGAAGGAACAACAATGACACAATCAGTATCCAGTCCAGAAGATCGTAACAAGATCAAGAAAATGCTTGCTGAGATTAGTGGGTCAATGACTCGCATTGAAGCAGAGCGTGACTTGATTCGTGAAACAATCAAGGATATGTCAGAGAAGTTTTTACTTCCAAAGAAAACCCTTGCTCGTATGGCAAAGGTATATCACAAGCAAAACTACACTCAAGAAGTAGCGGAGCATGAAGAGTTTGAAGATTTGTATGAAGCAATCGTTCAGGAGAAAAACAATGGCTAAGATTTTATTTGTTGTTGCAGTAATTTTTGCTTTGATTGTTATCATGCCAGTTGCAACTATTTGGTCGCTAAACACTCTGTTCCCTGCTCTTGCAATCCCCTTGTCTTTCAACACTTGGATCGCTACAGTGGTCTTGGGTGGTGTAGTCGGTGGCACAACTGGTGTATCCTTCAAAAAATAATGCTTGACTTTAATTGTTAAATAGGGTATAATTAATACTTAACTGAGGAGAATACCCTATGGCTACATCGGCTAAAAACAAACTGCAAGCAGCAAAACATGAACGAATGGTAAAAGGTGATGAACCACAACTTCGTTCTAATCATTATCAAGTAGACTTACTACATGCGTTGAATTATTTTAACGCACATCATGATGACAAAGATAAAAAGAAGTGGTTCATTCATCATGTCGCTCAGACCGACAAGAAACTGGCAGTACAACTTACCAAACTTGATGAGAAACTTTTCCGTCAAGCAGGTATCCTTGCCAGATTACAAGACACTGGTTCAGATTTACTTGAGAAGGAAGCACTCTACTTCGCAAAGAAATTTGCTGAATTGAAGAACACACTACCGAAACCTGAACCAACAAAGAAAGAAGTTGACGCATCAGTTGCCAAAGAAGCAGCCAATGTTATTTCCATTCAAGAACGCATGCTTGAGAAAGCACGTGGTATGGCTGGAGAATTTGAAGGATTGATTGACGATTTCATTATCGATGATAAGTCATTTGATGCTTCAACTGTCTTGAAGAACTATCAAATCAGTGGACCAGTTGCGAAACTTATGGTCAACATGTTTGACAAAACAATTGAAGAACTCAAGGAAGTGCTTGAAGGTAAAGATGAGCAACTTAATGAAGGTTACTCGCACCTCAAGAAAACAAAGATCAAGAAGATGCTGGCACTCTATGAGTCAATCCCAGTGGCGTGTGGTTTACAGGTTCAAGTAGCCAAGGCAACAAGAGCACCACGTCAACGCAAGGAAAAGCCAGCAGGTGTGTTGGTGTCAAAGATGAAATTCATGAAGGATTTCTCTGAGTTATCTATCAAGTCTATTGTTGCAACTGGTATCATCAACAGTCAAGAACTGTGGGTGTATAACACAAAGTACAAGAAACTGCAGGTTTATCGTGCCATGGATGATAAGGGTTTGTCCGTCAAGGGAACTACTATCATTGGCTATGATCCAGCGAACTCAGGTGGTCGTACACTGCGCAAGCCAGAGTTGGTGACAGGTTATCAAGGCATGGGTAAGCGTCCACTAAATGCAGCGTATAAAGCATTGACGACCAAGGAAGCAACTGTCAATGGTCGTGTTAACGAAGAATGTATCCTATTGAAAGTGTTTTCATGATTCTAATTGATTACTCACAGGTATCACTGGCTAATATTCTTTCCTTCAAGAAAGAGTTGATGTCAGGCGATGCCAAAGCAACAACTGACTTGATTCGTCATGCGACATTGTCAACTATCAAATCATACAAGAAAAAGTATGGTAAAGATTATGGTGACATTGTTATTGCGTGTGATGGACGTAACTACTGGCGTCGTACATATTTTGAGCACTACAAAGCAAGTCGCAAGAAACATCGCGATGCTTCCGACTTAGACTGGGGCATGATTTTTGATACGCTGAGTAAGATTCGCGAAGAAATTATTGAGTTCTTCCCTTACAAAGTTATGCACCTTGACACCTGTGAAGCAGATGATGTCATTGCGGTTCTTACTCAACAGACTCAAGAGTTTGGGTTCAATGAAAATGTCATGATTGTTTCAAGTGACAAAGACTTTAAACAACTACACAAGTATGAGAATGTGAAGCAATACAGCCCTCTGTTGCGTAAGATGATTACTGCCAAGAAGTCTGAACTACACGAGAACTACATTACTCATATTGTTAAGGGTGATACTGGTGATGGTATTCCAAACATTCTGAGTAAAGATAACTGCTTCGTTGTTGGTGATAGACAAACACCAGTGTCATCAAAACGATTGACTGAGTTTATGGTCAATGGTTTCCTTGCTTGTAAAAATGATGAGGAACGACGCAACTGGCAACGCAATCAGATTTTGGTAAACTTTGATCACATTCCTGAGAACATTAAAAAATTGATCCTTGACACATACCTAAGTATTAAACCAAAAGGCGACAAGATGGCAATTATGAATTATATCATTGCCAACAGATGTCGATTGTTACTTGATGAAATTGAGGAGTTTTAATGGCACAGCCACTTACCGAAATCTTGTCTGCCATGAATGCAGACCCAAAAAATCTTGACAAGTTCAAGGATCGTATTCCAGCACTGAAAATTATTTTTGAGTACGCATACCTACCTGAAAAGAAATGGCTGTTGCCTGATGGTTTGCCACCTTACAAGACAGCAGTTGAACCATTAGGCATGACACCGACAAATCTATACACAGAGTTGCGTAGGTTCTATGTGTTTTGTCGTGCGGATCTTAAACAACTTCAGCGTGAGCAGATGTTTGTTGGATTGCTTGAGGGCATTCATGAAGACGAAGCACAGTTGATGATTGCAATTAAAGATCAAAAGCTGAACAAGTTGTATCCAAAGTTGACCAAAAAGTGGGCTGAGGACACTGGGTTCATCCCAAAGGTAGAAAAAGTCCCTAAAAAGTAGCCAAGTCCTTGTTTTTAAACCTTTTTTATTAACCCTACACCTTGTAGGGTTTTTCATGATAGTGCTTGACATTAATTCGGTTTGGACGTATAATTATCTTATGATGATTAAAAAGGAACTGAAAATGACTGAATTTGAAAAGAACTGCTATGGTATGCCTGAGTCTGCTATTCGTGAACAGTACATGAGTGGAATCACTGCTCAATTGTCTGGTCTTGAAATGGTTGTTATGGGAATTATGTCTGACTGCCAGCATATGATTGAGCATGGGTTCAACAAGGAAGATGTTCGTAAACAGTTGAATGTTGCGAAGTTTATCCTCGGTGAAATTATGGAAGCCAAAATGGAAGAAAGGGTTTAATCATGGCTCAGATGAAACAGTTGTGGGAAAACATTCACGAATCTCTTGACACATTTCGTGGTCCACACAACTACAAATCATGTCAAGAAATTGCCGATGAACTGGGCTGTCCAGTTGATTGGGTAAATGAAATTGTTCAACAACGCTGGGATGAGCGAGTTGGTAATGTAAAAATTGAGGAGACTGTATGAGTAAAGTTGCAGATTTACATGCGAAAATTCTTGAGTTATCTGATGAGGGTTTGAAACCTGTTTCAATCTCAGGGGTTCTCGGTGTTACATTGGAAATGGTATACGATGTTCTTGAAGCAGAAGAAATCGGTGAGCCATACGATGACAGTATGGATGGTGATTTTGATTCAGCCATGGCAAGTGCTGGGCTGGGTACTGATGAAGATTATGGAGTGTATGATTATGATGAGTGATTCGAAAAAAGAAATCTTGCTGATTACGCAGGAAGAATGTGCCGAGGTTATTCAAGCAATCAGTAAGGTTTTTCGGTTTGGTGCTGACGATTTCTTCAAAGGATTGAGCAATCGTCAACATCTTGAAGAAGAAATTGGTGACCTTATGTGTATGATTGACTTGCTAATTGATAATGATATCGTGGGTGAGTCAGCTGTAATGACAGCAAAGAATGAGAAACTGAATAAGTTGATGACATGGTCTAACATTTTTAAGGAAACACTATGAACGAACTTATAATTCATGGTGTGACCAAGCGTCAAAAACGCATGTTGAATATCATGTGGAAGTTAGACACAGAGGATGACTACTTTGAGTGGTACTATTCTCTTGATAAAGAATTACAAGCTGAAGCAGATTTGCTGCAGCGCATGTTGATCATTGAGTCTTACGAAGATGACTTGAGCGATTTGAGTGATGCCAATGATGTTTTGAAGAAAGTGATGTCGATATGAATGATGAGTTGAAAGCACTGGTAGTGAAAGCAGGTGCACCAGCACCATTGCTTGATGAAATTTGGTTTAACATTTTTTGTCAGCAATTTGCAAATGTGTTGTTGACACAGGCTGAGAAAGAAGTGTTTGGAGAAACAGCGTGATTGAAAGCGAATTATTGAAACTGACAAACAAGGTAGATGCTGCGCTGATAAAGTGGATCGATCAACACAAGATAGATCCACTATCGGTGAGTGCTGTTGCCATTGCTAGAATGACACTGCTTTGTGACTCTCTTGGTATCGGTGAGGAATTTAGAAAATTCTGTTTAGAAGTTGGAAATAAACCAGTGCCAGATCAAAATGGAGTCGTACATTGAAAGATAAGTGGATTCGTGCTTACATGGACACAGCTGAACGATTTGCTCAGTTGTCTTCAGCAAAGCGATTGCATGTTGGTGCCATTGTTGTAAAAGATGATCGTATCATTTCCATTGGATATAATGGTATGCCTTCTGGTTGGACAAACGAATGTGAAGATAAAATTTATGTTGATTCATCGCTAGAAGAATCAATGTTATATCAGAGCAAGGTAGATGTTTATCTTGATGTGAATAAAAAATTATATGAATTAAAATCTAAACCAGAGGTGCTTCATGCTGAAACAAATGCGATTGCGAAACTTGCTAAGTCTAACGAATCTGGTCTGGGTGCTACTATGTTTATTACCCATGCTCCATGTTTGGACTGTGCCAAACTTATCTACCAAAGTGGTATTGGCAGTGTTCTATATCGGGACTCTTATCGCAATACTGCTGGTGTCGATTTTCTTGAAACATGCAAAATAAATGTAAAAAAGATTGACATTTAATCAAATTGAGTGTATAATTACTATAAATAAACAAAGGACTGAAAAGTTCTTACTGAATCAAAGGAAAAATTTTCAATGTCGTTAAGATCCATACCTATGCATAAGCAGCTACCACTCTTTAGTGGATGGACATGCTCACGCACACCAGTATTGGGTTATGCGATTGAGAATGATAAGAGAGGGTTTCGGTAAGTAGACTAGTCTAACAGATTATTTACCCAAACCCTCAGAGATGAAAGTCCTGAGGGTTTTTTGTTTTGAGGTATACCCTACCATCGTGTAGGGTTATCGCTTGACTTAAATGTGGATCTGAGTTATACTTGAGGTTCTGATGTGATAAGGTGCTATGATTAAAGACCCTACGAACTGTAAGGTTACTAAAAATAGTCCTTGACATTAAATAGGATCTGAGTTATACTTGAGGTTCTGGTTGTTTCAAAACGCAAAGCACGCTGAAAAGCAAAAAGCTGAGCAGGAAACATTAAATGGGCAGAGCCCAGCCAACTGTTCTTTAAAATTTTGCGATAGTTATTGTTGGGGCATAGTGAAGTGGTATCACTACGGATTTTGAATCCGTCGTTCTTGGTTCGATTCCAAGTGCCCCTGCCAAACTAAAATGCATTGGTTACCAAGCCAGTAGGTATTTTATGCAGAGTTCTAAATCCCAGTGACGGCTGGGCTCTGCTAAGATACATGAAAGATGGAAACGAAACCGAAAGGTGGATACGGTGGTCACGCTGGAACAACTTGGCAAGTAATGTGGTTAACAGACAAGTCCGTGGACGGCACGGTAGGTCAGGTTCAAATCTGAGTTCTCTGTTAAACACCCAGTGTATTTTAGTTTGGTATATGCACCATTCGTCTATCGGTTAGGACATGTCTCTTTCACAGACAAAAGGAGGGGTTCGATTCCCCCATGGTGTACCAAAGTTTTGGAAGTGTGTGCTGAATTGGTTGAAGGCAACGGACTGTAAATCCGCCACATAAGAAACGCTGTAGGTTCGAATCCTACCACTTCCACCAGTTTTTT
>Ga0114960_10001978_pt1 | contig 16184 bp, 10 predicted proteins | sample C_130625_MF_Meta_FD_92637 | JGI IMG/M metagenome (GOLD analysis project Ga0114960, IMG submission 92637) | Freshwater microbial communities from Lake Croche, Canada to study carbon cycling - C_130625_MF_MetaG | ecosystem: Environmental > Aquatic > Freshwater > Lake | place: Lake Croche, Canada... | reverse complement strand
TGCACAAAACGCATACCAATTTGAGATACGTCTAATGGCAATATATCATCTTGTAAAATGATAGCTTTGCTTGCGCTTGCTGCTCTCACAGAATCAGTTAAGATAACGCTATAATATTTACCTGGATCTGTTTGAAATGATTTTAAAAATAATTCAGCTGAATCCTTTTGGTTTACTGCAGCTAAACTAAATTTAAAAGTTTGTGGACCAGCGGGCATTGAAAGATAAACGTTAGTAGTTGTAGGGAACGTCTTATCATACGCAATAGGCGTGCCTGTTAATTTATCAAACGCCAATGTAGACCAGTTCATTCTAGAAACCGTAATGTTGTCTATTTGTCCTGTAATAGTTGCTAAATTGGGTGCTTCGTGAACAATTTTCACAAAGGAATTGGTTCCGGTAATAACAGGTTCCGCTAAATATTCGGTGTCCTTATTACAAGCAACTAATCCAATCACAAGCATGAATGCTCCTAAAAGTATATGTTGTAATGATTTTTTCATAATGTATTTTTTATTGGAGTTTTTTATTTTTGAGAGAACCACTGTTCTTTAGTGTGATAATCTAATTGGGTGGCTCCAATTCTACCTAATTCATTGATGTTCCATACATATTCAGAATTAAATCTTGGACGAACTCTATATACTAATTTACCGCCGTTGTCTGGGAACAAATCAGTAGGAGTAGGTACCACGAAATCGGTATACACTTGTTTGCCTGTTGTTTTATCAACATCAATATAATGGTAACGACGCATATCCGTCCAAGTTTCAAAAGCACCATACGCATACATCGCAATATACTTTTGTAACATGATCATTGATAATGTTAAATTAGCAGAACTGGTAGGTACTACTAAAGGATTTGCTAAGAAAGCATCTCTCACGCCTGTTGTTAAAACATTCGCAGTAGGTACGTTCGTATTATAATAGTTCATCAACATATCAAAGTGCTTGCTGATACCATCTTTATAGGCAGTTAAGGCAGTTGCTTTATCTCCTTTTAAGAAAGCAGCTTCCGCCTTCATGAAAGACATTTCGGTTGCAGTCATTACAGGGAAAGGCGCATTGTTACGGAAAACAAAACGACAGTTTAAGTCATTCGCAGGAGCTGAGTTGGATGCAGAAACTTGTGCTACCCCCCAGAAATTTTCTGGACGATCGTTTGCAGCTAATAGAGTTTGACCCACATTAGGCGCTACTCCTTTAAATGTACCGTTGGTATTTAAACGCAATAAGTAAATAGCTCTTGGATCGGCAACACTAGGAAAAGCACTATTTGCTCCGCTCATTAAGTTTGCGATAAATGCACTTTGTCTAATTGCAGTGGGGCCTGTTGTACTTGCACCACCTAAGTTCGCTCTAAAAGGTCCCCAGAAATTATTCGTAGCACTCACTGGAGTGGCAGCAAATTTTACCAATGCATCATCGGAACTTTCTTTGATCGCTAAGTTGGTATAGTAAATAACTGAATCCGCTTTGTAATCTGCTTTATTTGAAAGTTGATTATAAGAACGAGCTAATACACCATATACAAATTTTTTCCATTTAGCAACATCTCCATTATACATGTAGGCGTCACCTTTGGCTAAATTAGCTTGGCTTGCATTATCTCCAGTTTTGTTTAAATACATTAAAGCTTCATAACACAATCTTCTTACTTCAGTATATACTTCTTCTTGAGTATCATACTTAAATGTAATTTGATCGGTGTTGAATGCTTCTTTTAAAATGACTTCACCATGATAAGTGGTTAGGTTTAACCAACTCCATGCAAAAACAGCATCACCCACACCGGCGTAATCCCATTGTTTGTTTTCGATGGCCCACTGAATCATTTTTTTATTATTTTGACCAATGTCATAATAATGAGAGCGCCAAAATGAAGCGGCATTATCTGTACCAGCTGCATATCCCATTCTATCAAAGTTACTTAAGGTAGAATAGTACGCAAAGTTTTGAATGTAGGCTCCAATATAACGGATATCGTTCATTGGACCATGACCACCATAGTTACCTGCCATAGAGGAAACTATCTGAGGTAGTAAAGTTTCAGGCGCGACCTTTACGTCATAGTTAGGGTTGGCGTAAGCTTCGTCAATTTTTTTAGAACAAGCTACACCCATTACTACTAAAGCGCTTATTACTAATAGATGTTTAAAATTATATTTCATATTTTTCAATATTAAAGATTAAAAAGTGGTTCTAATTCCCATGTTAAAACTTACAGGTGCACCCATATTACCGTAGTCAAATCCAAAACCACTTACACCACGGCTAGCTGCAGAGTTGGCTCCAACAGCAGGATCTTGCCCTTTATAATTGGTAATTAGAAGTAAGTCATTAATCGTTAAGAATGCAGACATTGTTTTAGCATATCTAGCAATACCTTCAGTCATGAACTTTTTGATATTATAGTTGAAAGAAATATCTCTCAATCTAAACCAGTTTACATTTTTTTGGATAAACTCTTCTTCCGGCATGGTAGTATAGTAAGTTTGTTGGTAGTAAGGAACAATGGCGATACTATTTTGAGTAGGGGTTCCAGTGTTTTCTAAACCATCTTTTAAGATACCAGTAACCACTCTAGGAGTTAATCTGTCGGCTGTTCTTTGGCTACGACCAATTCTTGTTAAATACATTTCAGTGGCGTTAAATATATCTCCACCCACTTTTAAATCCCACAAGAAAGAAACACGTAAATCTTTATAAGTGATATTGTTTAACCATCCTAAAGTGAAATTAGGATTTCTATCTCCATGCACTCTAAAGTTGTTATCTAATACTGGGATACCCGTTGCAGGATCAATTAAGATTTGTCCAGCATTGTTACGAGCATAACCATATGATGTAATGGTAGTAGTAGGACCTCCTTGTGTTAAACCACCACGAGCGTTACCATATACCCAAGTATCTGAAATATAAAACTCAGGAACGTTAGCTGGTAATTGAGTTACCTGATTACGCATTCTGTTAAAGTTGAAACGAGTATTCCAAGTGAAATCTTTTTTATTGATGACTTGATAATCCAACACCATTTCAATACCTGTATTTTCATTCGCCCCTACGTTCAAAGTATTTAATACATATCCTGTTGCATAACTTGCTCTGAAGTTCTCCGCAATCAAGTCTTTGTTTTCAGTTTTGTAATAAGTAATCTCAGCACTTAAGCGATTGCCTTTGAATTTAAATTCAGAACCTACTTCAAAAGTTTTTTGACGCTCAGGTGTTAAGTAAGGATTCGCGTTAGTGAAATCATAATAATATCCACCACCACTTCCTGTGTTAAAGTTTAAGATCGCTTGGTTGGCATATGGAGCACTTGAACGTGCAGTGCTAGCCAATGATCCTCTTAATTTCCAGTAGTTCAGTTTAGACTTTACTGCAGGGAAGATGTCTGATAAAATCATACTCACACTTCCTGCTGGATAATCATAAGATCTACTTGAAACCGGGAAAATAGAAGACTCTTCAAAACGATGAGAATAAGTAAAGAATATTTTATTGTCATAGTTCACAGATGCTTCTCCAAAATATGCAGCTTGACGGCTGATATTATAGTTTGGTAAACCAAAACGAGTCGCATTACTATTTCTAATTCTTGAAATAGGATTTGTGTTACCACTATCTGTACGTAATGCATCAGCGATATCATTACCAAAGATCGCATAAGTTTGAGTTTCATAATCCTGCCACATGTTACCAATCATTAAACGAGTATTGATTTTACCAAAGCTCTTTTTAGCAACGGCAGTAACAGTATGGTTATAACCATAATACTTACGATAGTAGTTTTCTTGCGCTCCTTTTTGAGCTCTTGTCAAGAAGTAAGAAGAGGAATCCCATTTAGTATATCCATTTTGAGAATAAGTATCATAACCTACTCTACCACTAATAGATAACCAATTAGTTGGATTGTAGTTAACTGATAAAGTAGCAATACTTCTACTTAACGCGTCACTACTTCTATTTTTGTTAACGTTAAAATAAGGGTTATCTAATTCCCCATTTGGATTGCTTACAAACAAAGGTTTTTTAAGACCATCTGCAGTAATCCAGTTTTTAGCATTATCATCATCAGGCCATGTCATCAAACTCATTAAGTAACCACTCACCCCTCTTAAAGGCTTGTCATTGGTACTATTGATGATGCTAAAGCTTGGAGAAATTTCTAATTTCTTACCAATTTTGTGATTGGTAACAATTTTGAAATTGTATTTTTTATAATTGTTATTGGGAACAGGAGAATTTTCATCTACCACAGATCCAGATACTCTTACTGAATTATTTTTCTTTCCATACTCTAATGAAATGTTATGTGTTGCAGAGCTGCTAGATTGGAAGAAAGATCTTAAGTTACCATAAAGTGGAACATCAGAGGTAAATTTTTGACCAAAATAAGAGAAAATATCACTCGGGATACCGTTCGTTCCAGTATCAAAATTAGTCATTAAATCAGGATATCTCACATAAGTAGAAGTTCTAAAGCTATTATCATAACTCAATTTCATTTTACCATCTACGCTGGTTCCTTTTTTAGTCGTAATTACAATCGCACCAGAACTTGCTTGGCTACCATATAAGGCAGTCGCTTCTGGTCCTTTTAACACAGTAACAGTTTCAATATCATTTGGATTGATATCCGCTACACGGTTGGTATAGTCATTAGATCTGTTTTCTGTACTTACGTTAGCAGAAGTGGGCTTTACTGCGAAACCAGTGTTTCTGTTATTTTCAGAAACGGATTGGTTATCGATGATAATACCATCTATGATAAATAAAGGTGAGTTGTCTAAAGCTAAAGAGTTGAAACCTCTTAAAACGATTTGGTTACTAGCGCCCGCTAAACCTGAAGTAGGATTAATAGTTAAACCTGCTACACGTCCTTGTAAGCTACTTACAAAATCATTTCTTTGTGTTTCCGCTAAGTCTTGGCCTTTCAGTTTTTGAACTGAGTAACCTAATTCCTTAGGGTTACGACGAATATCCATCGCAGTCACCACCACTTCTTCAAGGGTGTTATCAACGGCAGATAATTTCACGTTTAAAGTAGTAGAATTACCTACTCTCACATCTTTACTGTCATAACCTACTAAACTAAAAGTCAATGTTTGGTTGGCACCTGCAGTGATTGCAAAGCCCCCTTTATTGTCTGTACTAGTTGAGGTTCTTGTTCCTTTAACGACAACAGAAACATTTGACAAAGCTGTGTTGTCACTGCTGACCACTTTACCTGTAATTTGTTTTTGTTGAGCATTTGCTACCGAAGCTCCTAAAAAGAGCATCAGAAGTAAGATACATACTCCTTTCTTTTGCATAATTTGTAATCTTTTGTTAATAAAATAGCGAACCGCTATAATTTAACCTTAAAGCTAGCAAATATTAGTATATAAAACGTACTGAAAGCCATTTAAATATAGAAGAATTCCACAAGAGGAGAGGGGGGAAAGAAGATCAAGAAGGGGTGGGACCCTATAAAAAATCCTACTATATTGTAAATCAATAGATTACAATATAGTAGGCAATCAGATATATAAGAAAATTGTTATTTGTATAACTGATTAAAAAGTAGCTTATAAGTACCTTGCGTTTGGCCTCTAAAAGTGATTTCCGGACCAAAAACAAAAAGCTGTCCCTTACCCACTTTAGCTTCAAAAGCGGCTACCCCATCTTTTAAATAGGATTGACCAAAAGCCCAACCGCTTCTTAAAGTGGAAGCAGAAGCGTACCAAGCCAATGGAATCACCTGTCTTTGAGCAATGGCATCGGGCAAAATATTAAATACCGGACTGGCATTAAAATACACATCTGCGTTTTGTTGCATCCCCCAATTGGCTTGATAATTGGGATCCAAGGTGATTTGCATCACGCTACCTGGAATATAATATTTTTCACCCGGCAAAGATTTTTCTTTGCCATTCACCACTTCTACTAATGCATTTTTAACAGGTAATTTTAAATGATACGCTAAGTTGGCACTAGAGCCAATCGTGATTATTTTACCTCCTTGTTGTAAAAAGTTTTCTAAAGCAGGGATAGATTTTTTTGCTGAAATATTTCCAAGCATGGAATGAAACTCTGCCGGAATTTCTTCTGTTTTAGGTTCTCTTTCTTCATAAGGCGAAGCTGCTTCTGGTGTTAATGCAGGAATCGCACCTTCTACAAAAACAAGCACATCATAGGATGCATTTAAATTCGCAGCATCAATTTCTTTAGGATAAACAATTTTATAAGGGAAATGAAATTGTTCAAAAATCCATCTTACCCAACCTGCCGAAATAGATCCTCCATATTTATCCCATAATGCAATGCGCAATGGTTTAACTATTTCTTTGGCGATACTATTTTTATCTGTGACGCTTGTAAAAATAACACCCTGTTCATTACTAATTTTAGAAACGATTTCTTTGAATGTAGAAAAATCTTTAAACGTATCCGAATAACTTACATAAAATTGTTCCTTGTTTTTTGTTACAATCGCGCCTTCTTTTAATAATTCATTCACTGCAATAAAAGAGGCATTGTCTTTCGTTGCAAAACTATACCCATAGGTATTTAATTCGGAATTATTTATTTTTCCTGTTGGCTTTTGAATCTCGCCATAGGCAAGGGTTTCAAAGGGGCCAGTGAAATCATCTAAGAGACGATCAAACTGAATTCCCATCGTAAATGCAGGCGTCCAACCAGCTGCATCATAAGGTCTTACGGGAGGTCCCCCTGGATATAAAAAATCGTTTGGATGATCCTGTGGTTCAAACATATCTAACACATGTGGACGAAATGCTTGATTGGTTTTCACAATGTAAGAGCCCGCCAAATAATTTTTTCCATTCACTGAAAAATTAGCTGTTGCTTTTTCGACTCTAATACCACTATTAATTAAAATATTAATAAACGAAATGGCCGTTGTGGATTGATTCAGTGGTATAATATATCCTCTTGGATCACGTAATGAAGCTTGTTTATAAATGCTTTCAAAATTAGGATTCGGTAGTGAGTCTGCTTTAATCATTTTTTTATTGGAAGCAATCACTTCATTTAGCATTTCTACTTTTTTAGGAGACAGTGTCCATGCATCTTTACTTCCTGCTTCAATACTATGACGACCCATAGTGTAAATATTATACAGCAATTCATCTTTATATCTTGCTGCATAATTTAATACCGCATAATTAAGTGAAATGGAATAATCAATGGAGTTTTTGAAGAACCATTTTTGTGGAGTGATGGGAAATGGCGTCGCACTATTGGGGATTAAACGTTGTGGTACCAAGGGAATGGTAGAAGGCGTTGGGTTACCAATAATTTCGGTTAATAATCCAATAATATTATGGTAATAGGCTGTCGTTCTTAAGCCTCCATTCCACCAAGTGGAATACACCGAACCGCCCTTCATTGTATACCCAGGCTTGCTTTCAGCGTTCAAACGACTACTCATAGCTGCCCCTAAAGCGTCTATACCGGTCACTAATAAAGGATCATACACATAATTAAATGGATCACGGTAAGGAGGACCTGCTACTACCGTTCCCGGAGGGCCTGTTTGATGATGATTGTATAAAATTTGTGGCATCCACTCAATATATTGTTGACGTGACATATTTCGTGACTCGCTCATGTTCATCATAAAGAAGTCACGATTATTATCATGTCCAATATATTTTTGATACAATCGAGGCAAATTATTAGTGGTGCGTTTTAAGGTATCCTTGGGTTGCATATACCAATTAGAAACTAATTCCTGTCCATCCGGATTCGCATGCACAAATAATATAATAGTAGATTTTAAAATACGTTTTGTCTCTTCGTCTTCACGCGTAATGATTTGATACAAGGATTCAATCCATTGATGAATTCCAACTACCTCCGTCGCGTGTAATCCGCCATCAATCCACACTACAGCCTTTCCTTCGTTGGCTAATTTCTTAGCTTCTTCATTGGTTAAGCCTTCGGCACGCGCTAATTTTTGTGCAATGGATTTATATTTTGACAACTGTGCTAAGTTACTAGGATCAGATACAATCATCATGTAATGATTACGTCCTTCTTCTGTTTTTCCTATCACTTGCAATTTTACTTTTTTAGAACTTGCTGCTACTTTTTGCAAATAAGCTTCGGTTTGAGTAAAAGTGGCTAAATGATAATTGTCTCCAATATTAAAACCAAAATGAGATAATGGAGTGGGCACTTTTTGAGCCATTGAGGTGAGGCTGAAGGAAAATACAGCCCATAGAATAAAAATAATTTTACGCATAGTTGTTTGTTTTAAAATCACTTCAACAATTTATATTTTTTAGGATTCAAATGCTAATAATTCGGCCTTTTTTACATGAATGTTGCCTTGTTTTTTGTAATTTACCCTTGCTACCATTATGTTATATGATAGAATTATCTCATAAAGCTGTAGCCTATTTTGAATTATAAAATTTCTTGTATGAAAATGATACGTTTCCAAAAAGTAGGTACGATTTCCTTCATGTGCGGTTTATTCATGATGATGTTTCAATTGAATGCAACAGCTCAGCGTAAAAAATCAACCGCCACAGCAGTTGTTACGAGCGAAGTAAATAAAGTAATACCCGACTCCACTTTTAAAAATTTGAAGTGGCGTAATATTGGACCTTTTAGAGGTGGAAGAGCGAATACCATTTCGGGGGTAGTGAATAATAATAAAAAGTTTTATGCTGGATATACGGGCGGTGGCGTTTGGACAACTACTGACGGAGGTATTTCATGGAAAAATATTTCTGATGGATTTTTTAAAGTAGGGAGCATTGGTGATATTGCTGTTTCTGAATCCGATCCCAATGTTATTTATGTAGGAACTGGAGAACATGCGGTGCGTGGTGTCATGACAAGTTATGGTGATGGCGTGTATAAATCTACCGATGGTGGAACGACTTGGAAAAATATTGGATTAGAACAATCACGTCATATTTCTGATATCTGTATCAATCCTACGAATTCCAATATTGTTTTTGTAGGAGCGCAAGGAACAGTGCATGGACCTAACAATGAACGAGGAGTTTTTAAAAGTATAGATGGTGGAGCGACTTGGAAAAAAGTATTATACATTAATGATAGCACGGGTATCTCGTCTCTTTCGATGGAGATGAATAATCCACGTGTATTATACGCTGCAGCTTGGGAACATCGTCGTTTTCCTTGGACGGTATCTAGTGGTGGCAAAGGTTCTTCTATTTGGAAATCGACAGATGAAGGAAATTCTTGGACTAAATTAACAGAAGGATTGCCTACCGAAATGGGAAAAATTGGTATTAGTGTTTCTCGTGTTAATTCTAATCGTGTTTTTGCAATTGTTGAAACAGAAAAAAAGAAATCAGGATTATACCGTTCCGATGATGGTGGAAAAAATTGGGCACTATTATCTAATAATCAAGATATCTCCTCTCGTTCTTGGTATTACATGAAAGTGTATGCCGATACTAAAAATGAAAATGTGGTGTATGTGTTAAATGCACCCGTGATGAAATCCATTGACGGTGGAAAAACTTTTCAAAATGTAAGTGTGGGTCATGGTGATACACACGATTTATGGATTAGCCCAAATAATAATAATGAAATAGGATTAGCAGATGATGGTGGTGCAGAAATTACCTATGATCAGGCAAAATCTTGGTCTTCTATCATGAACCAACCTACTGCACAATTTTACAGAGTGAATACCGATAATGTATTTCCTTATAAAGTATATGGAGGTCAACAAGACAATAGTTCTGTGATTATCGCTAGTAGAAACAATGGTGGATCTATTGGTGTTCGTGATTGGCAAATAGGGCCGGGTTGCGAATCAGCTTATCTCGCTTTTGATCCCAATCATCCTGAATTAGTTTGGGGAGGATGTTATCAAGGTTATATATCTGTATTAAATACAAGCACCAACGAACAAAAAGATGTGCAAGCTTATCCAAGTTTAAATTTAGCGATACAACCCAAGGATATGAAGTATCGTTTTAACTGGAATGCACCTATTGTAACTTCTGTTCATAATCCTAAAGTGATTTACCATGGGGGTAATGTTTTATTAAAAACCACGAATGGCGGTTTAAGCTGGGAGGCGATAAGTCCCGATTTAACAAGAAATGATAAAAGCAAACAAGGACCTGGCGGTATTCCTTTTACGAATGAAGGCGCAGGAGGAGAAAATTATAATACCATTTATTATGTGATAGAATCACCTTTGGATGCCAACACTATTTACACAGGAAGTGATTGTGGATTCGTGCAGGTAACTACAGATGGCGGAAAAAATTGGAAAAATATCACACCACCAGATTTAGCAGAATCACAAATTAACAGCATAGAAGCTTCTGCTTTTGATAAGGGAGTGGTGTACGTGAGTGCGACAAGATATAAATTTAATGATTATGCTTCTTACACATATAAAACAACCGACAATGGTGCCACTTGGACCAAAATCAATAAAGGAATTCAAAAAGATGATCTTGTAAAAGTGATTAGAGAAGATAAAAAAATAAAAAATATTTTATACGCAGGAAGTGAACGTGGATTTTATATTTCCAACGATGCAGGAAATACATGGTTGCCGTTTCAATTAAATTTACCCATTGTACCCGTGACCGATTTAATGATTCGTGACAATGATTTAGTAGCTGCTACTGCGGGCAGAGCCTTTTGGATTTTAGATGATTTAAGTGCGCTACAACAAAATGCAAACTTTTCAGAACCTAGCACGATTGCTATGAGCACACCTAAAGCCTCTTATAAATATGGTGGTGGAAATGGATTACCTGAAAAAGAATATCATGATGGTCAAAATGCACCAGAAGGTGTAATATTAGATTACTTCTTACCAAAAATAGAAGATAAAGACACAGTGTCTTTACAAATATTATCTGGTAATGGAAAGTTGGTAAGATCTTATTCCAATATTAAAGATGCCAACTTTAAAAAATATCCTGGAGGCCCCGCTCCAGAAACTTCACTTAGCGTTGATAAAGGACACAATCGTTTTTTATGGGACTTCAGAACGAATGCAGTGAAGCCTGACGTGAATGGCGTATATGTAATGGGTAGTTATGAAGGATACGCAGTGCCACCAGGAGTATATCAAGCACAATTAAAATATAAAAATAATGTGGTGACCACTAGCTTTACAGTATTGGCAAATCCTTTTATTCAAGCAACTGCTGCAGATTGGGAAGAACAACAAAGTATCCTTACCACTATTGTAAATGCTATTGCTGATATTCATACTGCAGTTAACAATGAGAGAAAGCTAAAAAAACAATTACAATATTATAGCGATAACTTAACAAGTAACGACAAAACAAAATCCATCATTGAAGAAGCCAATAACTTAATTAAAAAAATAGATGCTTGGGAAGCTAATATTGTTGAAAGCAGAACTCAAAACGGACAAGACGTCATTAATTGGCCTAGTAAGTTGGGTGTAGAATTTTTCTTCTTGAAAGGATTGGTAGATGCTACAGACCCTAAAGTAACACAAGGCGTGAAAAATAAATTAGCAGACGTACAAGTACTTTGGAAAAATGAAAAAGCAAAGCTAGATGGAATATATACTGCAGTCAACAACTTTAACAGCTTATATCAAAAGGCAAACATTGAAGCGGTTCAAAAATAAAAATGAATTTAAAAATAATTTATAAAATAATAAAGTCATTACGTTAAACTAAAATAATATGAAACAAATTTTTATAGTCGTTGCCATGATGTTAGTATATCAAGTAAATGCACAAAATGCAGTGGCATTATCTAAACCCACTGGGGATGTAGATATGAAAACATTTAATTTGTACAATCCCTATGAAAATGTAGATTCTGCAATTAACGTGGCGCTCAAAAAAGCAAATAAAGAAGGGAAGCATGTTTTTTTACAAATGGGAGGTAACTGGTGTATTTGGTGTGCACGATTTAATCAGTTTACAACGAGTGACAAACAAATGGATTCCTTAATGAAGGCCAACTATATTGTAGTGCACGTGAATTATTCCAAAGAAAATAAAAATAAAAAGGTGCAAGAAAAATATGAATTTCCTGCACGATTTGGATTTCCTGTTTTTGTAGTTTTAGATGCGAAGGGAAAAAGATTACACACACAAAACAGCGGCTATTTGGAAAAAGACAAAAACTACAACAAAGAGAAAGTGATGGAATTTTTGGAGAGCTGGGCTCCCGATGCTTTAAATGGTGCTAAGTATACTTGGTTAAATTAATCATATCGATGTTTCGTTCCAACCTATTTTCATCCCTTTTATTAGGTGGTTTTATAGTTTGCTTACTATCTTGTAATCGCTATAAACTCCCTATAAAACTCGCTGTTAAGCCTATTAGTGGGAGTGAATTTTACAATAGCATACAGGGAAGTGATTGGAAGCTAAGGGACTCTTTAGTGATTGAAGAGGTATTATCCGGAAACATACCTAAGTTTTATGCTCATTTCACGCCTATTAAAAGCACATGGGTCAATAAGCAACAACAGCTTATTCCCATTACATATTATGTGGCAAAGGATTATTTGAGTGTGGGTACCAATGAAGATTTCGCAAGAGTTCCCATTACCCCATTGGCAGCTCAAAGAATTGCTGATAGTTTACATTGTTTTTTGCCTACTCCCAAAATGGTGGATGAAATTTATGAACAAAGCAAAGTAAAGCTCGCACCTATTCCCCTTTATATTTACAGAGATAGTACGATTACCATGTGGCAACATCACTTGATGATTGAAGGACAAAGAAAAAATAAAAAAGGATTGATTAGCGGTATTAAAAAAGATGTGGTCTTAAGTAATAAAGTAATATTGCAAGGAAAAAATAACAGAGTCGCAATTTATGGATGGCATCAGTTAAATGGCAAAGTAATTCAACCGGTTTATGCAGGTCACGTTAATTGGTATGTCGATTACAGCCATGGTATTCGATTGGTGTATGAAAAAATAAAAGTAAATGGACACTGGATGCACTATCAGGATGTTCTAAAAGATAGTACACTCAAGGGAATTTTAACCAATGAAGAAGGTCCTTTATTATTGAAGTATTAAATTTTGAACACTCGCTAATAACCCAATGGCTGTAGTGTAATCATGTTTGTGTTTTCTTTTCAATTTCTTTTTGAGGAGTTCGGTATACTTTTCGTTAATAGTTTGATGTGGATTTATTTTACCATAAGACAAACTAGGATCATTTTTTTGAGCTACTAAAAATACCTCATCATACACTTCTTTAATAGATGTTAATTTAAGTCGAGATAAATTATATAAATGAATGATATCAAGAATTAACCAAACCAATTGTTGATTTCCTTTCTTAGAAATAGAATCTTCAAAAGTCACATATCCTGACTGTGTAATATCATAACTTGGAACCGAAGGAGCTGCTGTGACAAGTCCTCTAAATGGGAAAAGGGATTTAATTTTTATATCAGAAGCTGACATCATTACGGAACATTCAAAGTGCTGGTGCAAATAATCAAATTGAATGGTTCCTTGTAGTTGACCTTGAATATTGGATTCAATGTTCAATACAAAATCATTTGTTCCCTTTTGGGATGCTAATAAAGTGTTGTCGTTCGTTACAAACATGGCATGAAATTTTATGGTTAAAAAATCACACCAAGAAAAATTCAGAAGGAGTTACGTTTCATTTTTGACGGTAAGTCCTCATCGATTTTAGCACCGTGAAGTTCGACTCTCTCGGTTGCTACCCATTGAAGGGTTCTTGATGATGGAACAAAGATACTATAAATTTACAAAAAACAAAAACCCTGTAAATAATTGATTTACAGGGTTTTGAAATAATATTAGTCACTAAACATATGGTTAGAAAATTTAATTAAAACCAGGCTCTTACTTAAAAAGTTCAGCCAATTTAGCATTTAAGGCATCTCCTCTTAAGTCTTTCCCGATGATTTTACCTTGTGGATCAATCAAATAGTTTTGAGGGATAGCATTTACGCCATACATCACTGCTACATCGTTTTTCCAATATTTTAAATCCGACACCTGCGTCCAAGTCAAATTGTCTTTGTGAATGGCATCTAACCATCTTTGTTTACCGGTAGGTTGATCCAATGAAACGCCTAAAACAGCAAAACCTTTGGTATTATATTTATTAAAAGCTGCCACTACATTTGGATTTTCTTGACGACAAGGTCCGCACCAGCTAGCCCAAAAATCAACCAACACATATTGACCTCTAAAAGAAGAAAGTGATACAGGAACACCTGCAGTATCATTTTGCGTAAAATTCATGGCTTCTCTTCCAATGCCTGTTTTTTTAGCAATATCAATTTTATCTGCCATTTCTTTTCCTTTCACAGTGGATCTAACAATAGCAGGCAATTTTAAAAATAAAGGTTCTACTTCATCTGCATTAATGCTGTATCCTGCAAAATTGCTGAATGCATACATGACGATAGGTGAATTTAAATTCGCTAAAACAAATTCTTTTTGTTTCGCTTTCATTTCGGCATCTAGTTTGTCATAATCTTCATCTAATTTTTTCATGCCAGCTTCATCCTTCTTTTTATATAACTCATTATAAGCGGCACTTAAAGCTTCCGTTTTATCGGAAACTGGCTTAACAAAATTATTGAGTTTTTGATACTCGATATGCGCTTTAGATCCTTTAATAGTTGCATTAGCAAAAGAGTCTACGCTATTTACCATAATTATGGAGTTCTCTAAATAAATAGGAGTCACATCTTTTTTATACGACATGATTCGCTTCCTCTTACTTGCAGTATCTAATTTATAAGATGCACGTAGATTCGCTAAAGTGGGTTCTACTAAGGTTCCCTTGAGTTCATATTTTCCATTGACTACTAGCGCACTATCCTGTGTGGAAGTGCCATTAAAATAATAAGATAAATACACTTTAGTCACTGTTTCTTTTACTTTAGAAACATCCCCTTTTAAAACATATTGCTTTTGTGCTTGCAGATGAGATACTGCGGCTAAGAAAACAATGAACATTATTTTTTTCATAGTAGTTATTTATTATTCTTCTAAAGATACGAATTATTAAGCGGCTATAATTTAGTTAACAGCTTACCTGCTAATATTTTTTGCCAAATAGCATAGCCTTTTGCATTCATGTGTAAGTTGTCGGCAATGAAAATATCTTTCATCACCGTACCATCTGGCAACAACATAGCTGCTTGCACATCCACAAATTCCGCATTTTTTTGTTGGGCTAAAAATGTTGCAATCAATTGATTCGTAGCGATATATTTTGACTGTAAATTCCATCTTGCAATACTGGGTTTTAAGGAAATGAAAGTGATCGGGTCCCTGTCCCTAATTTATTGCGAATGATATGAAATAAAGTAGTAAATCGCGCAAATACAACATTAGGAGTGACTTGATCATTGTTGGCTAAGTCATTTTCACCACAATAAATAACTACCTGCTTGGGTTCATATTGTAAAATGGTTTCTTTTACATACTCAGTCACCTCTTCCAAAGTAGAGCCACCAAAAGCACGATTCACTATAGGATATCCTGGAAAGTATTGACTCACATCTTTCCATTTCGTAAAGGATGAACTTCCTGCAAAAACTATTTTCCCTTTTAAAGGAGCCACAATACTATCTGAATGCGCAAATGCATCTATCTCATTTTGAAATTTAACAGACTGTGCTTGTAATCCATTTGCTTGGAACAATATAGTTATAGCAACTATTACAATAGTTTTATAAAATTTATTTTTCATAGTTTGTTTTAAAAAATATTTATTGTACCGTTTTAATGGTTTCAAATTTTCCATTCATGAATACTTTTGCAACCGTGTTGGTAGATGATTTTATTTTCACATTCGAAACAAGCCCTTTACTCCATGTCATTTCAATTTCATAATTGCCTCTTGCTTTTATACCTTTAATATACCCTGAAGACCAAGCTTTAGGCAGTGCTGGTAACAATTCAATATATTCCGAATTAGATTGTACTAACATTTCAGCCACCGCTGCAGATCCGCCAAAATTACCATCAATTTGAAAAGGAGGATGTGCGTCTAATAAGTTAGGATAAGTGCCTCCCTTGTTATTATAATTTTCTTTGGTTTCATCGGGTGGTACATATTTTAATAATTCACGGTACATTTTATAGGCGTGTTCGCCATCTTTTAATCTTGCCCATAAATTAATACGCCACCCCTTTGACCAACCTGTAGTTTCATCTCCTTT
>Ga0114960_10001972_pt1 | contig 16205 bp, 16 predicted proteins | sample C_130625_MF_Meta_FD_92637 | JGI IMG/M metagenome (GOLD analysis project Ga0114960, IMG submission 92637) | Freshwater microbial communities from Lake Croche, Canada to study carbon cycling - C_130625_MF_MetaG | ecosystem: Environmental > Aquatic > Freshwater > Lake | place: Lake Croche, Canada... | reverse complement strand
TCTGTTAAAAATATTTATTTTGAAAATTTATTATTTAATTTAAAAGAATCTGATGGAGCCAATCTAAATAATAATCTAAAAAATATTAAACATCTTTTTTTTAAGGAATATATATATAAAATTAAAGAAGTATTAAATATTTTATCAGATAAACTTATTGATAAAAAAAATTGTGTCTCTTTATTAAAATCTTATAATATATATTTAAATAAATCTATTAATTCCAAGAATGTTAATATTAATAAAAAAATTATAATTACAATATCATTATTAATAAATACTGATAATAAGACTAGACTAATATTTTATATAAAAAAATTAAAAAAATATATAAAGCTTAATATTGATATTATTGACAAAAAAATTATTATTGATCATCTTAACAATTTAATTAATATTAAATATTTAACAAATAATATTAAAAATGAAGTGTCAGAAAATAATGATAAATATATATTGATATTTTTAAAATTAATTAATTTTATAAAAAAAAATTATAAATCCATAGAATCTAATAATAATGATTTTGAACAAATATTAACAAAAGTTAGTAAAAATATATATGATTATGTCTATTTTTTAAAAAATAGTAAAAATCTACTTATAGAAAAAACAGCATCAATCAATTTTATTAATTTACTTGGTTTTTCCAAAAAAGAGTATAAAGAAATTGAAAATTTAAATCTCAAACGGGGATTTATACAAGGTTTATTTAAAAATAATAAAAAATATTTATTAAAATTTCAGCCAAATAAATCATTTATGGAATTGGTTATAAATTTTTACATAAAATCTTTGTCATTAAAGCCCGAACATAATAATTTTTTATTACCCGAATATTTTTTTATAAATCAAGATAATTCCTATTTTTATATAATTGAAAAATTTGATAGTGATCTTTATAAATATTTCAATAAATTAGATGAAAATTCCAAAAATTTTAAAATTGACGATGTTTTAAAAATAATTTTCTTTATAATGAATTCTATAAAAATACTTCATGACAATAATATAATTCATTCTGATTTAAAACCAGAAAATATTATTTTAAACTATGATAATGATTATAAGATTAATAATTTAAAAATTATAGATTTTGATGTTTCATTATTCAATGAAATCCCAGAATTTTTAAAAAAATTACCAAATCCATTTGAAAAAATAATTCAAAACAAAAAACCACGGGGAACAAGAATTTATATGTTAAAAAATGAAACAATGTCTTTTAAAAATGATATATATAGTTTAGGAATTATTATAATCATGCTTTTATATAAAACCATTAAATTGCAAATTTCAAATAATAAAAAAAAATTAAAAGAAGATGAAATAAAAAATAAAAAAGAGATAATAAAGCAAAATAGTTTTATTAAGAAACTGAATGTTTTAAAGGATAATATCGAAAAAAAGGAGTCTAAAAATAAATTAATAGAAAACATTATAAATTATTTTAAAAGAAATGAGAGAATCATAGATAATTTAAATAAAATAACTTATTTAAAAGATTGTATTAATGATTGTATAAATCCTGATAAAAATATTAATGAATTACTAAGCATCTATTCAGAAAAACTTTTTGATAAACCATTTTCTAATAATTTTGAATGAACATGGAGATTATTTATTTTAATATAAACATTACCTTTAATAAAATAGGGCACTCTTAATCCATCTATTTCATCAATTTTCCAAATTATATTATCATTTGTATAATCAATTAATCCACCAACACCTTTTAACCCTGTACAAACAATACCATTTGTATGATATGGATCAATGCCTAACAAATAACTTCCAATAGATAAAGCGTCAAATAAGGAACAATATTTATTAAAATTATCATATACAATATTTGGATATTTATCATCATAAATATATGTTGGTAATATTTGAACTTTATCAGTATTTAAAATATAATATCTATATAACGTTGTCATTTCATTTAAAAATTCATTTGAATTATTAATAAAATCAATATTATATTGTAAAAATCCTTCTAGACTTTTATAATCTCGAACAAACATCAACCCAGATGAACATCTATCATAATTATCAAACATATAACATAATTCAAATTTTTCAAATTCCATTATTAAATTCTCAGGATTATCATATATTAAATTATCCAATTCTAAAAAAAGACAATGTTCTAAATCATTTTTTATCATTAAATTATGTAATAAAAAGAATCTTTCAATAGATCTAATAAATAATTCTTCTCTTCCATTTAGACCATATTCAATTTTAAATTTATGATAATTCTTTGAAATAACTTCATTTAATTCATGTGAAATTACATCTTCATATTTAATTATTTTAATATCATATTTAATTATTTTATTTAAATATTCTGAATTTAAATCATTAATTATTAAATAAATGTCTCCTTTAAAAAATATTCTAATTTGAAAAATACAATAAATAATATATTTGGGTAATTTACCTATAAAACTTAATGCAATAAACATATAAATAAATATATATATAATAAATTGAAATATTTTTATAAACTAAATTATACTAAGATTTATACAATTAGTATAATTTAATTTTTTAAAATATTATATTTTTTAATGAATAATCTTAAAATAGCATATGTCAAATCATCTGTTTATCAAGATTTATGGGTTTCTGATATTACAAAAGACATTAATATAATATTTAAATCATCTATGATGAGAACTCCAGCAATAGGCTTATCTGAGTATTTTGATACAACATATATAATTATAAAAGATACAGATGAATATCCATGCAATATCAACAAAAATTGCTTACCACATAATTTAAATGAACATTTTAAGACAGCAAAAGAAAATAAAAACCCAACATTACCTTTTTTAGATGAATCATTCCATAAAAATATTTGCATTGAGTCAATTTCATATGATGTAGATGATATAAAATTTGATTGGAATCAATATGATATAGTTATAAGTATAAATACTTGTATTCCAAATAGAATAATGGAAAAATATAAAAATATATTATGGTGTTATTTTATTGGAGAAAATAATGATGAATTAACTAATACTTTAATAGGCAAATATGATATACTTTTAAACCAAGATGTAAATAACCCAATGCTTCCCAATTTTTCTATAGGATTTCCATATACTTTTTTAGGAACTCATACATTAGAAAATTTAAATAATATAAATAATTTAAATAATTCAAAATCAACAAAAAATGGTATTTATTTAGAAATTAATAATAGTAATGAGCGACCTTTTAAAACAATACATGATGAATTTATAAGAATATCAAGTATTACAAATCAAAATATAATATTACATGATCAAAATATTATTGAAAATAATAAAAAATTATGTTCAGCAAAATATTTTTTAAAATTATTTGGAAGAATAATAAGAGGAAATTCCATTATAGAAGCAATATCTTCAGGAGTCCTAATAATTGCAAATAAAAATTTAATTATGCTTAATAATTTAATATTAGATGAATGCATTGTAGAATCTGAATCAGATATTATAAATAAAATATTATTTTTTGAGAATAATAATCAAATATATAATGATCTTATAAATAAACAAAGAGATCTTCTCAAAAAATTTTATATTGACAAACCATTATCCGATTTATATGAAAAATATTTATTAAAATTTAATAATAGAGAAAAGGAATTTTCGGAATTTTTTTATGTAAAAAATAAAGATTGTTATCCTCCATTTAAGGAAGGTTATTACTTAGAAGAATATTTCTATTATAATCAACAATCAATCCAAAAAACTTTTGATAAAAATGGCCGATTATATATTCCTGTCTTATGGACCAATTTTCAAATAGAATCATGGTTTAATGAAAAGAAAGAATTAATGCAAGAGTGTTTAAATAATTTTATTAAAAATAATCCATCTGAAAAAGGTTATTTTACAATTGTGCAACATGATGATGGACCTCTTTTAAAACTACCATCTAATACATTAGTTTATGGAGCATGTACAGGAGATATTCCATTACCACTAATTTATGAAGATAAATCCAATAAATTAGATAATTATCAAAAAACTAATTATAATAATAAAAAAATTTATTGCTCATTTGTTGGTTCAATTACTCATCATATTAGATCAACACTATTTTCGAAATTTAAAGAAAAGACAAATTATCATTTTTCAGTTAATCAATCATGGTCAAGTACTGTTTGTAATGATTCAGCATCTAATTTTATAAATATAACACTAAATTCAAAATTCGTTTTTGCACCGCGAGGAAATGGAAGATCAAGTTTCCGTTTTTTCGAAATTCTTAAATTAGGCTCTATACCTATTTATGTTTGGGATGATATTGAATGGTTACCTTATAAATCTATTTTAGATTATGATAAATTTTGTATAGTACTCAATATTAAAAATATAGATGAATTAGAAGAAATATTATCAAAAATAGATGAAGAAAAATATATTGAAATGATTAATGAATATCAAAAAATTAAAGATTATTTTAATTTAGATTATATGTGTTCTTTTATAAAAAATTAAATAATATATATATGCATATTACACATACCAAAAAATAATGCTGATTAATACTACTGAAAATTATAATGAAGGTAGATTCGGAAATCAATTTATTAGAAATATGGCTTATCATTTTATTGCAAAAAAAAATAATCTTTTCATTACTTATGAAAATTATGAATTAATAAAAGAACTAGGAGTAAGTTTATTTACTAATGGAAATAATTATTATTCAGAACATATAATAATTGATGAAACTAATTTTTTTGATTATATTGACTCTAATACTCCACTATTAACAACAAATATTAAACTGATTCCAAGAACTACTTATGCTCATAATGATGAAATATTTTATGCACAAACATCTCAATTTGCCAAATATTTATTTAATTATTTCCAACAACCTGAAATTAAAAATCAAATAATTGAACATAATATTTATAAAGAGCGATTTAATAATAATAATGATTTATTTATTCATGTAAGATTAGGAGATGTACCACATTTAAATCCAGGTTTTGATTATTATGATAAAATTTTAAGTAACCAACAATATAAAATATTTTTTACAAAAGGATATATTTCATCAGATAGTATTGACCACGATATTTGTAAAAGATTGATTAATAAGTATAATTTAGAAATTTTCAATCAATCAGAATTGAATACAATAATGTTAGCAAATACATGTAAATATATTATATTATCAAATGGGTCTTTTTCATGGTTAATGGGACTTTTTGGCTCTTTTTTTGATTCGCAAATTTATTATCCAATTCCAGAGATTCATTGGCATGGTCCAATATATGAAGCATCAAAATCATGGATTGGTATAAAATTATCAAATAAATATAATTATGTAATAAATTTAGATAGAAGGCCAGATAGATATAGTGATTTTTTAGAAAAAATAGAAAAAACAGATTTATTTAAAAATGAGAATTTTATTAGATTTTCGGCATTTGATGGGGCCAATTTCAAAAATGAATTAAAAAGATTTGACTATGAAAATCATCCATTAATTAATAATTTAAAAAATATCTCAAAAACAGATAAAATAAAAACTGGTGAATTAGGAGCTTTTATTTCTCATTTAGAAGTATTAAAAGCAATTAGTATTAATAATAATATAAATGAAGATGATTATGTAAAAGTATTTGAAGACGATATTTTTTTTAATAATGATTTTATTCAAAATTATAATAAATTAAATGTAATATTTAAAGAAGAAAATAAAAATCGCAATTTTATATATTTAGGTGGTCGATTCACAGATTCATTTGATATAAATATTAATAATAATGATTTTTATCAAAAACCTCCTGGCAATGATTTTATTTATAAAAGAAAACCAATCCAAAATCCAGGTTTTAATATGCAATGGGATAGAATTAATTGTTCATATATGATAAAAAAATCATTTTCACAACAATTTTATAATATTATTTTAAAGATTACTGAAGAGAAATTTATGCCAATTGATACATTATATTTAATGCTTCATACTCATTTAGATTTTTATGAATTTTATCCTCATTTATTTTGGTCGCCGTTGAATTATAAATCCGATATACAAACACAAGAGCCACAATATATTGATTTTAGTGAAATTGAAACTGAATCTCAAAATAATCAAAGCAATAAAATAAACATTAGTTTAATAGGATTTTGGCACAGTTTTGATATTAACACTGATCCATTTATTAAAAAACTATTAAATTCAAAATATAATATTCAATTTAATAATAATACCATATACCAATCCAATAAAATTATAGTTGGTTCTTTTATAAATGAAGAATTATATAACATAATTTTAGATATATATAATAATCATAAAAATATTGATCTATTACTATATGTCACAGAGCCTATTGGAAATTATTATATACCAACATTTAAACTTTTACAATTAAATGTTTTTAAAAAAATATTTGGATCTATTATTTCTGAAGAGAACAGAATAACTTCATTTAAATATCCAATTTATCTAAATAAATTTGATAATTTAAATACTATTCAAGATTTATTTAATAATACAAACAAATATGTCAAACAATCATCATCATGTCTCTCAAATAAAAAATTTGGATGCTTAATTAATCGACATGATGATGGAAATACCAGGACAAATATATATAAATTATTAAATACAATTAATAATATAGAATGCCCAGGTCTTTTATTTAATAATTGTTGCAATAAAAACATAAATGAAATAGGAAATGTTACATATATCAAAAATTTTATTTTCAATATTTGTCCAGAAAATTTTAAAACTCAATTTAATGGTTATATTACAGAGAAATTATTAAATGCTTGTTTAGGAGGTGCAATTCCAGTCTTCTTTGGACATTTTGACATGGTCGATGAAAGAATTTTTAATAAAAATCGTATTATATTTTTTGATCCTGAAAATTCATCATCACTCATAGATACATTTATCCTAATAAAAAATTTATTTGAAAATAAAGAGAATCTTGAAAATTTTTATAAGCGCGATGTTTTTGCAGAAACAGCATATGAAACCGTTATGAATATGGAAAATAATTTAGCATCTTTTCTTTTTTCTTAGTTCTGTAATAACTGTAACCATTTATTAATATTTTCTTCTAATAAAAATTTTTTATCAAGCGAAATATTCATAGTCATTCTATTACTTTGTAATTTTCGTATTTTAGCTAAAACTTCATAGGGTTTAAAATAATCAACAATATATTCATTGTCAATTATTTCAGAAACAGCCCCGCTTCTACAATCTGCAATAACGGGTACTCCCATATAATAGCTTTCTGCATATACACATCCGAAAGTTTCACTAAATGTTGATGATAAAACACATAGAGATGATTGTACTATTTTACAAAAATCCTCCTTTCTTTGTTTCCCCATAATAATAATTCGTTCTTTATATTTATTTTTTAAAGTCACTTCTAAATCTTTAAATTTATCATTATCCCATCCTGGTGACATTAACAGTAATTTTAGATCGCTATCATTATTATATAAAAAATCAAATAATTGAATAACATGATCAATATTTTTGGTCCAAGCGGACCCAAATACTAGTTGATTTAAATCAACATTTATATTATTGTTTTTAGAAAATTCAGCTTCGTATAAAATATTATAAATAACATGAATATTTTTCATACCAATATGAAAACCGTAATCGGCAAAATAATTATATAACATTTTTTTATTAAAATTACTTGGAACAATATAATTAATATTATTTTTATCAGCAAAGAAACTTAAAATTAGATTTTTATATAATGTAAAATCAGTACTAAAATAATTGACCAATTTTTGATTATTTGACAAAAAGATTTGGGGACAAATTAAATCATGTATCCATAAAAATATCTTATTTTTTATTATTTTTTTTATAAAATTTGGATCATTTAAAAATATGCGTTGAATTACAATTTTATCATTAATGTCAATCGAGAATCCCATAAATTTAGAAAAATTTATATATTCAATACTATCTATTTTCTGTTCATTTTCGCAATTATTAAAACAGATTATATTACTTCCTGTTTTTAGAGATAAGTTATAGACCAAATTATAAAATTGATACTCACTGGCACCAATTGGAATATTTTTAATTGTATAATGATTTAGATTACAAATTGGATCTATAAATATTATTTTATTAGACATTAGTGATTATATTTTTAAAAAATATTATAATTTTTAAAAATATACTAATAATGCATAATATTTACTAAAATTATTATAAAACTATTTTTTCTTAGATTATGCTTCGTCACCAGAAGATAATTTGCCACTTCCTTTTGTAGTTATAGTTTCTGTCAATTTATAAAATCTCTCTTCACCAAAAAACTTGCTATTTAACAAATCTGGATTGCAAGTTTTCATTGAAATCTAAAACACGCTGATGAAGATTGCTTTCCTGAAATTCATAATCAATCCTCAATACTTCTAAATCAGAAAGTTGTTTCTCATCTAGTTGGGATTCAGAAGCTTCAAGAAGTGTCTTGAATTCAAAATATGAATTCTTAGCCTCTATAAGAGAAGATTGCAAAAAAGCATCATAATAAAAAATTGCGTAAGCAATTGTACGAGAAATGCTTTCCGCATCTTCTCCTACTTCATTGATTTGGACACCATTCTCGGTCCCATTGATTTGGACACCATCCTCAGTCCCATTAATTTGGACATCCTCATCGACCATGTTGGACATTTTCAAAATACACGTCTCTCTTAGTTTTTTTGAATATATAAAATAAAAAAGATGATGTAAAATTACCAATCAATTTTTTTCCGAATAAACCAAACAAAGTTTGGCTTGTCTGAATAAATTAATAATCACTTCGTGATTGTCAATTTTTTTCAAGTAATCCTAATGCTTTGCATTAGGATCTATAAATATTATTTTTATTAGACATTAGTGATTATATTTTTAAAAATATTATTATTTATAAAAATATACTAAAATAGCATAATATTTTCTAAAATTATTATAAAAACTATTTTTCTTAAGTTTATGCTTCGTCATCATATGAGTCTTCAACAACATGATCTCTTATTTTGTCTTTTATCAAATTGAATTTTTTCGAATAAGCCTGAACAAATTAAAAATCAGATATTCATTAAAATGTTGATCTATATTTAATGTTTAAAAGTGTAAGACATAAATATATATTTTATAAAAACTTTATTTTAGTTTATCCCTTCACAAGCAACTTTGCGGAAGGCGACAGTTGTTCATATAGAGGACTAATAATCAAGCCGTAATTGATCTCAGCTCTAGTAAATGCTTCTTGTAGAGAAGCAACCGTTTCAAGAGGAGTACCCTCTTGAGAGTCGGCTTGATTGGCTGCATCAAATGCTTCCTTCCGCAATTTGTTTTGTTCTAAATATATCTTCATGTACTGTTCAGCTTCTTGTTCAGCTAAAAGCCGATCACATGTTTCAATGAAGAACACTTTGTACGCAGCGTCAGCTTCGTCGCTAGCATTGCGTAAGGCTTCGTAGTGTGCCGCTTGCTCTTCTGTACGAGCAGAAGCATCTTCATGCTCTTCACGATATGCTAAATATAGCTTCTTTGCTGTATCCATCTGCAAGGAAAAGTCCTTGCAATAGTCTGCAGCCTCGCTCTGGCGAGCGGCATCAAGCTGTCGAAAAGAAGATTTTGTTGCTACTATTGCTGCTGCGTTCATTGCTGTTGCTTTTGTTGTTTTTTTAATCATAATAATAAAATATTTTAGATATAATTACCTGTCAATTTTTTCTAAGTTAGCCTAAACTTTTTTTTAGGCTAGTTTGAAATAATTAATAATGCCCATGGCATTGTATTTTTTATATTTAATTATTCCAAAATTAAATATTATTACTATTTAGATTATGCCTGAAATAAATGAAATAAAAAAATATGCCAATTTTCTAAATAAAATATTAAAAAATAAATCACTATCAAAAATTAATATCTTAAATGGTCGCTATAAGAAGCATAGGCCATTTGAAAATTATGAAAAAATAAGTAAAGAACTCCCATTACAAGTGATTGATGTAAAAACAAAAGGTAAATTTCTATACATTAATTTGGAGCATAATTATACAATTTTTAGCACATTGGGTTTATCAGGTGGATGGACCTATCTAAAAAATAATAAATATCAATTTCCATTGGCCAAAAATTTTTTAGACCAAAAAATAGCCAAACTTTATAAAAAAGAGGCATTAAATCACCTAAATATTGAATTTATTATAGAAGATGACCCTAACATACTCTATTTTTATGATACACTCTCTTTTGGAACAATGAAAGTAATTGATGATCCAAAAGAGCTTGAAAAAAAATTATCCACAATTGGTCCAGATATTATGGATAATTCAACAGATTTCAACATTTTTTATGAAAGAATAAATTTAAAAAAGAATTTTGATAAAGCTATTGGAAATGTACTTATGGATCAAAAAACAGTATCTGGACTAGGAAATTATTTACGAGCAGATATATTATGGCTTAGTAAAATATCACCATTTCGTAAAATCCGCTACCTAAAAAAAGCAGAATTAAAAAAAATTTATGAAAATACAAAATTCCTAACTTGGTCTATTTATGATTATAAAGATGGTATAAAACGCGGTTTTATCAAAAAAGATACACGACATCATCTTCCATGTAATCGCGATTTTTTTGTATATAGAGAAGAAAAAGATATTTATGGACATAAAGTTACCAAAGAAGAATTATATGAAGGAAGTCAAAAAAGATTCATATATTGGGTTCCAAAATATCAAAAATAAAAATGAAATAACTAGAAAATAAAAAATGAAAAAATATATTTAATTATTTATAAAAATATATATAATATTATAATAATATTTCATATATAAAAATGAATAAAGAGGAGCAATTATTTGAAGAATTACTACTACTAATAACTCAATATTCAGATGCAATTGTATTATATGAGGATTTAAAAAATGAATATACGCAATCTATTTTAATTTTAAATGAAATAAGATTTGAAAAAATCTATGAAGATCTTCGTCTTAAAGAAAATGATATTAAACGTGAAGAGAATAGATCTAATTTTTTAGAAGAAAAATTAAGTAGTGCTGAAATGGATATTAAAAGAATTGAAGATAGAAAATTAGAAATAGAAACATTTTTTATTCAGAAAAATAAATCGTAATTAAATATATTTATATATTATTTACCATTATGTATAAATATACCAATTATTTTTATAAAAAAATATATAATTTTATAAATAATTCAAATAATCAACTTACATTTACAAGATTATTTTTCATAAACTTAGATAAATTAAATAAAAAAAGAATAAAATAAAATTGATATATAGAAATAATTTGTTAATAAGTATATATAACCTATTAATAATTGTAATATTTAAAAATGATTTATGATCCTCAACAAAGTGAAAATACGCAATATTTGGACAATATTATATATTCAATGAATAATAATTTTAATTGTGCAATTGAATATGAAAATAAGCAAAAAGAGAAAATATTGTATAATATTTTTGATAAAGTATTTATAATTTATCAAAAAAATATTGATAAAAATAAGTTAAATAAACCAGTTCGTATAAATGATTTTCTAAAATTCCATCATTTCAAGAAAATATACAGTAATAAATATAATATATGTGGTCTCAATTATTTTGAAGAAGAATTAATTGTTTATAATTTTAAGGAAAGAATTTACATAAAATGGAATGATATTATTAAGCCTAATTCTGATAATGGGCGCTATGAAATATATGAACAATGGAAACAGAAAAAAATGAATAATATTCAATATATGGGAGAGTTATGTTTATTTTTCCTTGATTTATTTATGTCAGGAAAAGTTTATTATAATCTAAACGAGTTATTAGAAGAGTATCATGATAATGTAGCAGCAAACATATTATATCAACATTTATCCCAAAAAAATAAATATCTACTATAATTATATATGAAATATTCACCTCCATCTAATAGTAAAGATAAAAATATTATTGAAAATATTTTTTTAATTTTATTAATAATAACAACATTATTTAGTTTTTTTATATTTATAAATGTTGTTATATTGAAAAATGAAAAATATAATAGAATTTTTTCTACATGGCAATTTCCTATGTTATTGGCAATATGTTTAGATTGCTATTATTTATATTGATTAATAAGCCAATGCGAGTAATATAATTACACATTTAATTTACTAAGACTCATATTTAAAAACCTTTTTTTTCTTATGTAAAATACCAATATTCATTGCTTCTAATTTATTTTCAAAATCGGTAGAAGATTTTATACTTAATATATTATTCTTATGAAAATCAACTTTTCCATCTAAACAATAAAAAATAAATGTATAATGATGGGTTCCAGACCCAACTGGCGGGCACATACCATGATAACCTATTTGATCTAGACCATTATAACCTTGTACAATTTTTGATTTTTTCATTTCACGAATTACATTTTCTCTAATTCTAGATGAATTGATAATAGTTGATTGTACTAACTCTTCTATTCCATTTAATTTATTTGATATATATGGGATATACCAATGCATAAATAAACCTCCAACTGCATCAGGGTCTTCCATAATTAGTGCATAAGAGACACTTTTTGGACATTGTGTCCATTTTATTAATGGAGAAATATTACCTCCCCCATGTTTTGTACAAGAGAATTTTTTATCTTTTGTTGAAAATCCAATAGTAAGATTCATCTATATTTTATATAAATATAAAAAAAATCTGAAAAATATAATAATATACTTCTTATTATTATTATACTTATAGATATATTATATTATTTATATATAAATAATGTCAAATAAAGGTAAAACATCATCCGAATATAGAAAAGAAAGAAACGCAACGAGGAAGAGTCGTGAAAAAGAGAGGCAAAAGAAAACGCAAAATTATATAAGTGAAGATTTTTCAATTAGAGAAGGAGATTTTGATGATGTAAAGACAGGAAAATTTCCTTCCATTATAGAAAATAATGATAAAAACTATAAAAATACGATTAATGAGCAAGAAGAAATAATTATTGAAGAGCAACATAAAAAAGATTTTGAATATGAAGAAGAACTAAATGATGATTATGAAATTCAATTACAAATATTAAAAAATATAGCTTTAAAAAAAATTGATACCTAATTTAATAATATAAATATTCATTTATAAAAACCTTATTAAAAACTAGTTAGTTGCGCTGGAGACCAGTTTAGACGCGGTGAGCTAAAAAACAAAAAAAGCTTGCAAAAATGCAAGCTCCCGAACATTGGCAAGCTCTTTTGAAGGAACAACTTGATTTGTTCCCAATTAAAAATTTCGGTCAATTCGAAAAACTTTTCTTTTTATTGATGTTGGCAGATTTATTCAATAGGTTGAAAAGATCAAAACAAGACCCCATTCTAAATGTATTTGATTATGAGGGTAATACAGAGGAAAAAATTCTCTGTGATTGTCTAAATCTCATTTGGGAGAATTCATACGATGCAAAACTTAAAAAGCATCTTCGTAGTTTTCTCGATGGTCTGGCTGATAAAACTCCTGAAGAAAAGGCTGATGCTTTGTCTTCAGGAGTTTTATCAGCAAAATCTATGATTAATACCCTAATTATGAGAACCTATAAATCTCTTATCAAATTTTTTTTGATAATAGATCATATCAGCGGCTTTCAAGAAAATAGACCGCCTATATGTAGGATTTCAGTGGCAAAAAACGGGTATCGCGATGTCTTTGTAGATTCATCTCATTCTACTCCATCCGTTCCAGGATATACAAGCGGGGATGGCGAAGATTATCATAGGGGGAGTCGATACTTCAAGTCTTTGTCTAGGGAAGAACAAGTAGAGATGATAAGGAAATGGTATCAAATCTATGAAATGCTTAAGATCATTTCAGATAACGACCATACTCCATTTGATCCTATTAATAGAATCAAAACACTTTTTGATTCGTTGATTGTTAATCAACAAAGAAAGAAGGCTCTAAGGTTAGCATCTGAGCTGTATAACCAAGATATTACTCAATTAATGAAACTAGATAATGATGTTTTTTTTGCATTTTTAACAAGTTTTAATGAAGAGCGAAAATTAACCACAATGTGGAATTTTTTATCAAAAGAAGCAAAAATGCGAGTGAATATTCTTCTTCTTGAATTTAATCCCTAAATTTTTCAAAGAATAATATTCTTCTTTTATATAAGAAAAACACTATAAAATTATATTGTTTTTCTTATATAATTTATAAATTAAAAAATTATTATTAAATTTTAATTAAAAAGTATTTAAAGATAAGTCGTTATATATATTTATATTACCCGGTTAGCTCAGTCGGTAGAGCGCTAGCCTTTTAAGCTAGTGGTCCAGGGTTCGAGTCCCTGATCGGGTGTTTACGTTATTTTTATAAAAAATATTTATAAAAATAAAAATTGAAAATAAAAATTGAAAAAAAAAATAAAATATTTATTTTAAAAATCTAATTTTAAAAATAATCAAGAATATGGTCTCTCTAATAGATGTATCTACAGAAGATTTGTATGAAATAATATTATCTATTCCTATTAGGAAAGAAGAATTTTTTAAAGATCTATGTTTATATTACAGACAAAATCCAATATCAAAACCAGTAGTTGGATATGGAGGTGGTTCAAATAAATTGTCATATGAAGAAAAATTAGAAAATTGTAAGTCTGGGAAACTTTTTATTCAACAAAAAATACAAAGTAATAACCGACTACATATTAGATTATTGCAGATTTTGATAAAAAATTTAATTACAAAAGAAGAATGGATCAAAAATTTTAATATGTTTAAGAAAACACAATATGAAATATCTTATCTTGAAAAAGAGTATATTTTTTTAGATAAACAAGAAGAATCTTTGATGATGAAATAATTTTTATTATTTAATTTTTTATAAATTAAAATCCTTGATCACTTGAAGAATGCGTAGCTGAATAACATTTTTGTTTTTTTATTCCTAATCCAAGCTTTTTGAAGTTCTAAGATAACGAGTATATAATTATTATTAAAATAGAAAAATTTGATAGATAAAAATTTATAAAAATTTAATTGAATTAAAAAAAATAAAAACCTAATAAAGATGGCTGACCAACCAGTAGTTGGACAAAAGCGAGGCCGCGAAGAGATTGATAGCGAACGCCGTCGCAAAGCTGACGACAATGGCAAGAATTACGCCAACTAAAATCCCCTACAAAAGCGGGCTAATGAAACTAAGGCTGCAACAATCCTGTATGAATCAAAAGATAATTGGGTCTCTGGACCCAATATTACTAAGCCTTTTGGTGGTTGCAAGGACTTGATTGCTGCAATGTTAAGTCGCGGCGTTATAGTTAAGAACGGCTCTAGCGATTTCTACAAGTTATCGCCAATAGTAGCTGATTGTGAAAATGCTGAAGCTGCTATTTCCAGGGTAATCTTAATGATGATCCAAGGATTTGCCTAAAATGGCTAAAAAATTGTTTTTATAAAAATTTAATAATTAAAAGAACTCATTTTTTTACTTTTTATAATTAAATTTAAAAGTATTATATATTTATTAAAACCCTATTGAGTAAATATGAATTAAATTCATTTTTTTAATCATATGATAAATATCAAATCTATTATGATTATTTTTTATTTTAGGATTGTATGACAAAATAATATTCTTTTTCCAAATACAACTATGATTAAACCATTTATTAATCATATTTATTGAATAATATTTGAAATATAAAAAAGCTATACTTTTAGAATCAGAACATTTATCATATTCAAGAAATATATTATTTTTAATTTTATATTTATTTAAAAAAATATATAATTTTTTAAAAAATTTGGTAATTATATGCACAGAACTGTTTTTAACAATATAATTTGAATAATGTTTTTCCAATTTATTTTTAACAATATTTTTATTCAAAATATTTAAATTTTTAATACTATTAATGTTAAGATAGTCGCATATATCAATTAAAAATGTTTGATTAATAATATATTTTTCAAAAAGAGATGCGTTCATTTAAATTTTATTCAAAATATAAATTAAATTATAAAAAAAAATCAATTTTTATTGAAAAATTTAGTAATGCGTCTGATGGTGTTAAGTGAAGAGAGAGAGGAGGTGAATATAATAATGTTAGGAGGGAGAGAGAGTATAATAATGGATATAGGATTAAAGATAGTAATGAGTAGTGTAGCGTGTA
>Ga0114960_10001966_pt1 | contig 16242 bp, 10 predicted proteins | sample C_130625_MF_Meta_FD_92637 | JGI IMG/M metagenome (GOLD analysis project Ga0114960, IMG submission 92637) | Freshwater microbial communities from Lake Croche, Canada to study carbon cycling - C_130625_MF_MetaG | ecosystem: Environmental > Aquatic > Freshwater > Lake | place: Lake Croche, Canada... | reverse complement strand
GTGTTAAGGAAAGTAAGGGGCCCGTGCTGGTTTATTCTAACTTCAAGACGCTAGAGGGTCTTGGTCTTTTTGCTGTTGCCTGTGAATATCAAAATCCCGGTTTTATCCGCATAGATATTGTCAAGGGCAAGGATGGATGGGAACTGTCACCTGAATTCAAAGCTGCTGTACAAAAAGATCTTGTAGCCAAGAGGGAAGCCCTCAAACAAAATCAAGAGTTTCATGAGAAAGAGCGTTTTATTGTGTATTCGGGTGATGAACCTGCTGATAAAAAGAAGATGTTACTTGATATTTTTAATTTGGATTTTAAGAAGTTTCCGGCTTCAATGCGTAAAAAGGAAGAACTTCGTGCTCTGACGGGTGGAAATCCTAATAACTTTGGCGGCAAGATTTGTAAGATCTTTATGATTACTCAATCTGGAGCAGAAGGTATTTCTCTCAAGAATGTCCGGCAGGTACATATTATGGAGCCGTTCTGGAATTATGTGCGTTTGGAGCAGGTACAGGGACGTGCTGTTCGTATCTGTTCTCATAAGGACTTGCCTCTAGCAGAACGAACTGTTGATGTCTTTACCTATATCATGAAGTTCTCGGATATACAGAAGCGGGACAGAAAGGTGGACGAAACTATTTCTATGCGGGACAAGGGGTTGACAACTGATCAGATTATTTATACACTGATGATGACAAAGCGTCGTTTGAGCGAACAGATGTTTGATATTATGAAATCTTCTGCTATTGACTGCTTGCTGAATGCGTTAGAACATGGATCTAAGAGTTGTTTTATGATTACGAGTGGCGGAGCGGGATTCCTCTATAATCCGGATTATAGGGAGGATTTGAAGGAGGCACAGTCGCAGTATCGGTTGGCAAATGCTGGGGCGGATGAAGCGGCGGCTGTAGCAGCGGCTGTTCCGGTTGAAAGAGCACCGAGTGTTGCGGCTCCTTCTGCGGCATCGGCTCCGCCGGGTCTAGCAGGTGCGGGTAACCTTGCTCCTGCTCCTGCTGCTCCTCTTGCTTCTCCTGCTTCTCCTGCTCCTCTTGCTTCTCCTGCTTCTCCTGCTCCTCCTGCTTCTCCTGCTCCTAATGCTCCTGCTCCTAATGTGAATGGTGCTGCTGCTGCGAATGCTGCGAATGCTCCTAGACCAAATGTGAATGTTAACGCGGCGGCCAATGCTGCTGGAGAACTACCTGTTTTTCAACAAGCTAATGCTAGAGCCAATCTAAACCGCAATGAGGGACGATTAAATGTAATACCTACTGCGAATACGAATGCAAATTCACCCAATCTGAAATTAGATGAAAGTAAAAATGGTGAATAAATTAAAAATAATAAATACATATTTCTAGCAGTTAAACTGCCCTGAAATGTATATTTCACCTAGTGTTTACCAATCATCATCCATATCCTGCCGGATTTCATCAGCTGTTAGTGGATAATCAAAACCACGGAACCATTGCATACCACCCCTGTGAAGACGGTGATCATTATCTACAACTGAACGGCCAACAAAGTTTTCACTTGTTAATTGTTCTTCTAATGGATTTCCAGAACCGGACATTTTCTTAACACCATCAACATAAATATCAATTCCAGAAAAGTCTGAATTCCAAATCCATGTAAAATGCTGCCAAGTTTTAGGCTTAATAATTCCTCCTTGCTCAGCATTAATTGAAAGACCACCATCTATATTTGGTTTTTCAAGAGCCTGTAAAGTATCATTGTATGGACCTGTGCTCAATTCTGTACGCTGACCACTCTTCCACCAATTGTCCGGAAAGTATCGCCACTCCATATAAAACAAAGGAATAGGAATCCAGATAAAAAAACCTAGTGGAATCACAATCCATCTAATTTTTTGTTCCTGCTCCCATTTGCCGTTATAAAAAGAAAAGAAAGCATCGCGATTTTCCAGACCATTACACCACACCTTCATTGTGTAAGAGCGGAAAGCACGGGTTCTAAGTGTATTTCCAATGCGAATCCATGTGTTTCCATTGAATAACGTACATGACTGCCCACCTAGAGTACCCGGTGTACAATTCATAGGTTGGATTCCCACATTTCCTGTTGCCTCATTAATTTCACCTCCATTCATAACAATATTCATCAGTGGATTTTTGCGTTCAATAGGAAGACGACAAATTGTAATAGGAGGAGCATTTCCAGCCGCATCTGTCATATACCACATACCTTCACGCTGAGAATACTGTGAATAATCAACTGCTATATCAATTTCTAGACGTTGATTATCTTGAGTATTCTTCTTAAGAATGAGGCCATTTACCTGATCTTGAGCTATACCAGTCCCATTTTTATTAACCATTGGGACATCATTCCACTTAATAACATCAATAAAACTACCATATCGTGTAAAACTTTGGACTGATCCTTGATCGGGATTAAAATTAGTCTTAATAACTAAATAAATTCTATTTCCACCAGTTAGTGGGGAATTAAAGATTTCTAGCAAATCCCAAAATGTACTATCACTGCGTAAACTAAAAAACATGTTTGTGATAATTTTGCGACCATAGAATGTTCCATTTGGTGATCCATAATACATGAATACAGCAATACCTAACTCATTACAGTACGTTGTGGCTCTCTTTCTCAAGCGGACTCCAATACAACGCTCAATTGCGTCTTTTTGTTGCTCTACTTTATATGTTCCCTTAACATTTGTCATCATATCAACTGTTAGATTAAGACTCTTTTTTATTGACCCCCATGTTTTGTCATAGAATTTATCAATATTATCTTGTGTTGGAAACTCTGAACCACGACCTTGGCAACCCACTGACTGATATAATTCTTGTAAGCATTTGAGTTTGAATTTTTCTTTACTTTCTTCTTGATATTCACACGGATTGAAAGGAACTCCATAGCAGAGATTCAATGCTGCTCGCCCCGCACGTTCATTTCTAGCTGGTTTCCAATACGCTCCAGCAATAGAAGTAAATGTATTTAATGCTGTGTTCACTGTAACACTTCCATCAGTAAAAAGATTTGTTGGTATATTAAAATTATAGGATTGCATTACATCCACTGTATCACGAACCTCCTGTGTAGCGATTGTTGGCACCGTTGAATCTTTTAGTGCTTGTAGTATAGTTCCGTTACCTTGACATCCAGCCATTTCTGCCAAATCTGTTAGGCAAGATTTTGATAGATTACCATTAGCATCAGGTTTACATGAATTAATTGTATATCCGGCACCGCCTTCTGATCTCGGCTTCATACAGTCCTCGGGTTTCATTACTGGTCTAGCAGGGCAATATGCTTCAAAATAAAGGGAATTACCATTTAAATCAACAGGAACTGCTTGTCCATATTCAGGACAAAATCCACAATGATTTCCAGGAACTAGCAGATCGCACTTTTTAGTTAAAGCACAAAACTTAATTTTTTCTTTCTTCACTGCTTCTGTCTTACTCCATATCATTTCATATTGTGATTTAGGATACATATTTCGTGAAGATGAAAAAACAGGACCACTAATACTTGCTAGAGTAGCACCACTTCTTCCATTAGGTGAATACATCCATGCACAATCAAGACGTTGTTTCACAGTGTCATCAGGTAAATCCTCAGGAAGTTCCATAGCACGGCATTTCATTTCCTTTTGCCAAATTTCAGAATTCATCACATCTGAATACCAGTTTTCTGTCTTAGGCCGTTCTCTTTTGGCAAAGATATCCAAGTCTTCAGTTGCTTTCTTAAGATCTTCGGGTTTGCTTAAATGTAATATGTCAATAGTAGCATCACCCATCATTGCTTTCCCCATTTGTTCATTTATAAATTTAATTTGTGAATTATACATATCATCTGAAATAAAATTTTCTACAATTGCCTGTTTTTTTGCCATGTGTTGAATAATTAAAAGACCAATTGATAGTGTAAGTAAAAGAAAAATTACTAGCAATGGTTTAGTATAGATTGATTGCATCACCCTATAATATACCCATTTTATGTTTTGATAATCTTTACCAGTCATCCTCCATATCTTGCTTCATTTCAGCGGCCGTTAGGGGGTAATCAAAACCACGGAACCATTCCATTCCACCCTTAAACATACCCGTCCAACCGTCAAAATAGCCCTTGCCAATAAAGTTTTCTTTTGTGAATGCTTCTGCGATAGGCGTTCCCTTCGCAGACGCAACTTGATTACCATTCAAATACATTGTATGTCCGGAAAAGTCATCATTCCAGATAAATGTTAGATGCTGCCATGTATTTAATTTAAGAATTTGGGCACCAGCACTCATATTTCCATTAGGATATCCTGGTGTCTTGTACTGTGTGCTGATGTTTGTATCTTGGTAGCCCAATTCAATATCAAGGGCATCTGTTGAAACACCATAGTTCTCAGTATCGTACCTCCAGTTCCACTGCCACCCCCACCAACTCCATACATATCCAGCAGAATAACCACCATTATAAAACTGAAATAGACGTGTACAATTTCCTATTGATTCACAATAAAACTTCAATGTATATGAGCGGAACGCCTTATTTCTGAGTTTTGTCCTTATCTGAACATAGGAGTTTATACCATTAAAAATTGTACACGAGCGACCGCCCTTATTTCCTTGTGTAGTGTTGAAGTTGACAGGATCAAATAAATAATTATTTACTTCTTGAACACTACCTTGATTCATTGTGATATTTAGTACCGGATTCTTACGTTCAACAGGTAGACGGCAAATATTGATATCTAGAGGATTGTTATTAGCATCTGTCATGTACCAGATGGAGGATCTTTCTGAAATTTGCTGCATTGGAATTTGTAAAGCGATATTTAAGCGAAAATTCTGCGGTTGATTGGGTACAACGCTAAGACCATTTACAGGATCTTGAGATATTCCTGTAGTTTTCTTGTCAACAAGAGTTTTTTCATTCCAATAAATACTATCTATGGTATTACCAACACGAGTATAATTCAAAGTTGCTTGGCCATTTGGATTTATATTAGTTTGAATTTTGAGAAAAGCCCCCCACGTATTATCCGGTTTAATATTACTATTTAACACGCCCAATGAATCCCACAATGTGCTATCATTACGTAACATAAAGAATTGATTTGTTAGTATCTTGCGTCCATAATAAAAATTTCCTTCAGGAGTCAAAAAATACATCAATACTGCGACTCCAAGTTCATTACAGTAGGAGATTGACTCCTGTCTTAATTTTGTGCCTATACAACGCTGAATTGCTACCTTCTGCTGGTCAGTTGTGTACGTGCGTGTAGGGTTTGTCATTTGAGCCACTAGCAAGGTTACATTTTGTTTAATATCACCCCATTTCTTTCCATAGAAACTCTTGATATTTTCATTTGTAGGAAAATCTGATCCACGTCCTTGGCATCCAGCATTCATATATAGATTCTGAAGGCATTTCAAATCAAATTGTTCTGTGCTAGCATTATCATAATCACAAATATCAAAGGATACACCTGTTGCTAGATTAGCAGCGGCCTTCTGAAGACGTGGTACTGAAGATTCTACCGAAGCCTTTGAAATTCTAGTATAAGTATCAAGTGCGGCATTAACAGTAACTGAACCATCTGATAAAAGACCATTTGGAATAGAGAAATTATACATTTGCATTACAGCAGCAGCTTTATTAGTCTGGGGGGAACCTGTATTAGGATTTGAAGAATCATATAAAGCCTGTACTATTGTACCACTATCTGTTAAATTTGCCATACCCGCAATATTCACTAAACAGTTCTTACTTAGACGACCCTGTGAATCGGGTTTACATACAGCATTAGTTATTCCAGCACCGGCATCTTTTACGGGCTTTGAACAATCAACAGGATTGCTAACTGGTTTTGAAGCACAATTTGCTTCAGGATAAAGTGAATTACCTGTACCGCCTACGGGCACAGCATAACCAAAATTAGGACAGAACCCACATCCACTTCCAGGGGTTACTAGATCACAACTCTTCACTAGAGAACAGGTTTTGATTGCTTCTTTTTTAATTGCGTCTGCCTTGCTATATAAGAATTCGTACTGATTAGAGGGAAATAGTGAACGTGAAGATGAGAAAACTGGACCGGTCAAACTACAAAGTGTCGCACCACTCCTTCCAGTTGGACTAAACATCCACGAGCAATCAATTCTTTGCTTGTTCACATCGTCAGGAAGATCTTGCGGTTTTGCTGTTTTCCGGCATTTTAGTTCAGCCTGCCAAATGGGTGAATTCATAACATCGGTGTACCAATTCTCTGTGTGTGGTCTTTGTCTCGTAGAAAAAATATCAATATCCTCTGTTGCTCTCTTTACAAGATCAGGAAAAGGTAGTTTAGTAACATCTACAGCCGCATCACCAATAGACGCTTTTTCCATCTGGCCATTGATGAATTGTATTTGCGAATTTAATAAATCATCGGATATGAAAGTCTCCTGTGTTTTTTCTGTAGCTAATGATTGTAGCAACCATAGACCACTTGACAAAACCAGCAAGACAAAAATAATTAATAAATATTTAGTATATTCTGAAGACATACTCTCTACAATAGATAAGCAATTTTCTAGCATACAATACTTGAAAATTGTTTATTCTTCAGTTATTTACTGTATCTTATTGAACTTCTGGTTATTACCCTTATTCTGAGGCCAAAGGATCAAATCTGCTAGGTCGCTGCCGCTGGCATATTTTACGTCCATTGTCATATTAGTTCCTGTAAGAGTAATTGAACCGTCATCATTTAAGTCCCACTGCTGGTTCCATGTTCCAACACAAGGTCTTTGTACTACATTGGTCCACGCATCAGCAGACTTGACAGTTAAGCACTTTCCAGAGTGTTGAACGGAAATCATCTTAGAACTGGAATCGTAATTAAAACGCTGATTCGCACCACCATGGCATGAGTATTGGATGACTCGTGTTCCATCAGACTGCTGACCACCGTAGATATCCAAACACTTGCCACTATGCCGTGCTTGTGCTCTTGTATTACTGAGTGTTGGTTTCATATTAGGATTCTGATAGACTTGGTTGGTCCAGCCGTCACCAAGGGGAGAGCAACCATTTCTACTTCCGAACTGCTTATAATCATTTTCAGGTGTATTTCCGCCCCAACATTGTCCATAGTACTGAACTCCGAATGTATTCATATTAGCACTCTTTGCTAGAGATGCACATTGATCTTGGGAACTTACTTGTCCTAACATATAAGGTAATGCTCTTGACCATGAGTCACCATAGCAACCCTTGTACTGGTAACCTTGGATTGTAGGTATAACTGCCCATGCGGGTTTATTAGCATAGAACGCATTTATATCAATTTCATTTAGTGTTACTGTTTGCTTTGGATTTGCAGGGTCTGGTACATCACCATAGAGAGTGATAGGTCCGAATTCCGCTGCTAGTCCTTCCGTAGAAGAATAGCGTGAAAATAGATGCATGTCGCCATTAAAAGGTTTTTCAAAAATGATGGAGATTAAATGCCACTCAGAATTTAATAGAGTAGGCCAAGGGAAAGCCTGTGTCTTCTTGGCATCAATGTAGATTTTTTGATTGTTCCAGAAACCACCGGAGCCGGGGAGATAGATGTAGGAATCCGGTGTATTAGGATCTGATCGTAAGTCAATCAGATACTGACTATTAGCTGGCTGGTATCCGTCGCAGCGTACCCAGAAATTAACAGCACGAGCCTTTCTACAAGTAATCGTAAGACTAGGAGAGGGTGTAGGATAAGGTTGGCTTCCTGTTGTATAAATTGTATTCTTCTTAAAAGTAAAATTACCGGTATTCTTAACTAAAACCATTTCTACATCCGACATAGGCCCAAATTCTTGGTTATTATCAATTGTCATACGCATCATTTGCATATTATTCACAGGAGTCTTAGAAATATCATACTCCGCAATTATTTTCAAGTCGCAAGCAGTCTGCCCCGCTATTTGCTGGGGAACAGCAATACCGTAGCAGGCTCCGAGAGCAGCAGTTACTTTCTGAGAGTTAGAAGCATTTGCTGATGTATTTGCCATTGTGTGTAGATTACTGAAGTAATTTTGAACGGCACGCACACCTCCCTGTGACTTGGCATTCTGTACTGCTTCAGCATTAGTGGTTCCATCGGCTCTGACAGGCGATGCTGTTCCTTTCCGAGTACAATAGGATGTGAAAGAACCAAAACTACTTTGATATGTAGTACCCTCTGTCTTACCAACACCCTTATTATCATAGAGATACTGGAGGCAGGCATTTGTAAGAGGACCTGTAGCACCATTAATATCACAGGGGCTGCGAATTTCAATACCAAACATATAAAGACTTGCTCGGTTTACCTCATCAATTGATAAATCATTTCCTTGTATATCTTTACCTGTATTCGCAATATTAAAATATTTATTAAAATGATCCATGACTTTATCAATGTTATTCAGTGATCCAACTGTTCCCAAAATACTGTCAACTTTTGCTTGATTTGTAGGATAGCCTTGACCAAATACGTTTCCTCCAGCAGCTAAAAACAGATTTGATACACACTTTAGTGTAAGAGCTGCGTTAGGATCAGTTGAGAAGCAGGGATTTGATTTCATCATTGCCATGGAAGCAGAGGTGCCAAGTAGACCACCTGTAGGACAGGTCTGTGCGTCTTCATCAAAGTCAGGTTCACCTAAGAAACCGGGGATAGATAGAGTCAACTCAAATCCACGTGCGTTCTTATCTGCGGGTCTCATTGTCGGTGTTCCAACCTTAAAGTTGGATAAATCAGCCGGCTTTACAGTATTTGTTACCTTAGCGGAATTAATTGTTCCATTCATCTGTACTAATTCCTTACTTACAATTGATTCATAGAAGGGAACACTACGATGATTCTTATCATTCCACTGACCGGCAAGAATCTGGCCTGTATTACCATCATTATACAAATTTACCTGATCATTTTCACGTACTGCCTCAAGACTAAATACAACCATACGGGCTCCAACAGGTAATTTATCTACGTAACCATACATAGCAATCTCCGCAGCATTACCAGATGTAGGTGCGGCTGCGGGTCCACCAATCCCATTAGCAAATAGGCACCGGAGCCATTTTCCATTATGTGATACACGTACATTACCCTCCACGATAAGATACAAATTTACATTGAATTGATTTTTTTTAGAACCGCGGTAAATGAATGTTAGACCCTGCTCGACACACTGAGAACAATCATTATCAACAGTAGGACTCATAGGAGGTAACATATTTTTTCCTTCACATAAGAGTTGTTTTCTGCGACGACGGCAGCGGTCACCTGTCGTGACAAAGTTACGCTTTTCTTTACACTTGCCAACCGTGGGACTTAATACTCTAAACATCGGATCAACATTAGCCTGTAATTTATCTTGACTCAAGCGGTCGTACTGGTTGAAGTAAAGTCCACCTACTGTTGGCTTATTTTGACTATCAGTACCATCTTTCAAGCATACACCGCATTCAGCATAGGCAGGATTGTCTAATGCGTTACATACATCTTCGCCATTTCCCTTCAGGGCTTCGCAAAACTTTATTTGTCCATGAACATAAGAATGTGGTACATGTGTCGCACCTGAATCTTTGCCAACAATTTTATAACCACTATTAGTATCTGTTGAAGAAGCCAAAAACGGAGAATTTAATGTATTTTTAATTAGTATAGAAGATTGATCCTCATTGCTACCAGTAGAATCCAAATAACCTCCTACAAAGTCATTCATAGCATCACTGACTTTATTGTAGCGTCTTGCTTTTCTATTAGTAACTTGTTTATCTACTACTTGCATTAAGTCAAGTGATGCAGTATCAAAATTCTCAATTGTCCGACGCTTCATAAAAGATGAAAGCATTAAGACTAAAACAAGTGCTCCCAGGAGCATCAAAATGTATGTAAACTTCATAGTCTCTCTATATTCAGTCCAAGTAATTTCCTGAAAAGAAATTATTTGGCTTGCTAGCCTTTTGTTTTTATTTCTAAAAGTCTATGTATTGTCAGGTCTCAGATTTGTCGCACCATCCATTTCCCTACATATTACACGAAGCACAACATGGGTTTGGTGATTCATATTAATTAAAGCAGCTTGAGAACCTAGGGTAATCTGATTACTTGCGCTGCTATACAATGTTGTTCCAACCGCTGCTTCATTTGTGGCTGTGCCACCGAAGTAATCGCGTGTTAAAATCTGTGTAGGTGTACCACCCGTATATACATACGATGTTGCTAGTAGAGGGTCCTTAAAGCGATTCCGAACGATGATCCAGTTTGAGAATCCGTTACCATTTTGGCCGTCTACTATAATACCAGCAGTGCTATTGTATGCTAAGCCAACTACATTGTGACCTTCCGCCCTATTAATGAAACTCAGGAAGTCAGTAACTGCTGCTGTTTGTGTTCCACTAACTTGAATATTATTTAAGACAATACGGTCAGGATAATTGACCTGCCACTTGGAGAAATATGATGTTGCTTGAATATAAATATATTCATTCTGCGTATGTGTTGAATCAGCAGCTGAACCCAACTGTCCGGTTGTTCCCGGAGGAGCTATATACACTGTTGTAAGTGCCGTTGTACCATTTCCAGCAAAAGCAGTCATATTACCGCTGAATACTATCTGCTGGACGGCTAGAACATCCGATGAAGTGCTGAGAAGAGTGCCATCCGGTCTCTCAAGACGAATAGATAACTTATTCAAAGAGCCGAGGGGAGTCGGTGCGTATATTTTCTGGCACTTTAGATACTTAGGTGCTAGGGAAAAATATCCCTTGTTAGCAGAATTTGCTGTAGCATCACTTATCCACTGTGTATCTTGGTGCATGATAGCAAAACTATTATCTAGACGCTGATTTGTTCCGAAACCGTTCGTATTCAGTTCAGCAATACGCATCGCAACATACTGGAAAGAAAGAGCACTTACACTTGGACTTGAAGTATATGCTCCACTTGAATTCACCTGTACAATTGTATCCAGTGATTCAAGGCTGGTGATGACCTTGACTGTTTCTACACGCGTGATATTACGGAAACGCTCTTGTAGCGAAGGAGAATAGGCTAGCGTGTTGCCATTATTTCCTACATTGAAGTTTACGCTGAAATTGAAGCGATTTTCAGTAGAATTTGTTATCCAGTTACGATCGCCGCTATTCAAAAAAATATTATACTCAATCTCCTTGTACTTGATGACATCCTGCTGTCTAATGATTGTGTCTTGGGGTAGCGTCTGCGGTATCTTGTACTCAGGGGAATCATCACGCAGAATGAGTTCAGGTGCCTGAGCTGAGGGCTTCTTTACAACCATACCCTCCTTTTCTCTTTGTAAACGTGCCTTCTCAAACAGAGCCATCGGGTCAATCACATCTTCCTCAACCTTATCTCTAAAGTCGGGCTTTATCGCGGGTGCCGCATTCTGTAAAGCAGACCGTTCCTGCTGAAGTACGCCGAGTTCCTTACTTACATTACTAAAAAGTCTCTCTGACTCAGACTGTCTGTTATCATCGCGATCATCGCCACGACGAAGCCATGAGTCCATAGATGTCAGGGTTTCACGCAGAACTTCGCGATTCAACTCTTGAATTTTACGACCGGGATTTGACCTGCCCACTTCCTTCATGTAATGATTCAATACACTAATGAGACGCTTTTCGGCTTTTTCGGGTAAATCACTTTGACCCTGTTTTTCCGCAATGGTTTTGCGTGTGTAATTCAAAAGCGCGGTAAAATTTTGCTGTGTAAGAAAATCCGCAGGCTGCTGGATTGACTGCCCTGTCCCTGTCATTTGGTTACGGCTCATTACTTTTCACGGGGATTTCTTTCTAGCCTCTCTAAACGAAATAGCGAAAAGCCTTTTCTAACTCTACCTTTGTGACATTTTCAGTGCTGAAAAAGATTTTCCGGAGAAGAATCATACGGTCATCTGTCAATTCGTCTAGACAGATTTCACTGAATTTTTTGCCTAATAGCATACTAACTAAAAAGAAGATTGAATACATCCCGCATTCACTCTGTTTTTTCTGATGCCGGATATCATTGAAAACAACACGTTTTATACCCTGGGTCTTACACTTGGCGAAAAAATCATTAATTTCCTTCGGCGGTGCCTTGCCGTAACTGTCGTAGTAATAAGCAATATTTTCCTTAAGATCAATCATTGCTGCTACCCAGTGACTACCAGGTTTATCATGCGGATCAAAGTTGAAGCAAATGCCTATATTTTCTGTTCCTGCTTTTTTCATCTTTGCTAAATCAAGTTTACACATTTCATCAATGATACAAGTGCCCCATGAAGGGACAGGTGATTTATCGGCAAAATCTAAAGGGACGGGGCCAATGAATTCAAAAGAGGGTATTGCCTCCTCATACTGTTCCATGACGTCTTCAATGTCATCGGTTGCTAACCACATATCCGGATCATTAGTCCATTCCTTTGGCTTCTCAGGCCTGAAGTATTTTGTATATTCTTTCTGCTCGGTCGCTGCGGGTACTAGTTTTTTAACAGCACAGTATTCGGTTTCGCATTCCTGCATATTTCGTCTTAGATTTACCCACATGTCACGCTTTGATTCAGTGGGCTCAACCTTCTTCTCGGGGTGACGAGTATTCCACTCTTTCACAAGGCGGCTAATCATTGGTTTGGGTAGACATGTGTCACGTGTATCCTTTACTGTCCCTGGATTACAAATTAGAGTTTCCTGATTAGTAACACTCTTCATCTGTTTTGACTGCTTTTTTTTATCTTAAGCGGTTTCAGGGATGGGTGATGAAATTTACGGATTTTGGGACTTTCTGTTCCCCCTTTATTTGATGTATATCATCGGTGTTAGCATTTTCGCAATGTCACTTACAAGAGGAGATAATATGTTCAGTCTGAATATATTTGGAATGATGGCAATTTCTGTTATTTTTGTTGGGTACTTTCTATTCTTTGTAAAACAGCAGATTGACTTTTAGAAAGAAAAAATCTGCTACATTAGGGATAATGGATGGAGCTCAAGCATTAGGGTACACAGCGGGATCTTTAGTTCTTTTTATTGTGTATATTGTAATTGTAGCACAGTTACCAAATCTAGCAGATGGAAATGTATCAGGTCCGTTATCTACAATTGGCATGGTGTGTTTTTCGTTCGGTATCTTACTATTTCTAGCAGTATCATGGGCGGCTTCTAAAACAAATCCTGCGGATAATGACCCGATTAAATATTTCTTAATGTTTACCAATCTGGTAGTTGCTTTGCCTTTGGCTATGTTCTCGGGAGCCTGTGCGGTTTCAGCAGTGGCGGATGCGAAGAAGAGTTTATCGCAGTAAGCCCCGACAGTGATCTAGCTTCTAACGTAAAAGAATGCCAATACATTTAAACCGATAATTAGCACAGCCGTGTTGAAGATGAATTCCAGCAAGACGAATACAGAGTTTGTATTGCTGTTGAATATTCTTCGTTGCGTTTTCAATCTGGATCTGCTCGTTTCCAGCAGATTTAATTGAAGTGCGATTCTTGTCCAAGAAAATAGTTAAAGCAAAATTCTGACTATTTAACTTCACACGATGATTTGTTAGAAGACTTGCCCGAATCTGCTCGTGAAGCATCTTGATTTTGTAGAAAAAAGCATGATCTGTGGCTGACCAACTCAGTTCTGATATATCCCCTGTTGTATATTCGGCCGGTTTATTGAGCCAAGGAGTAACAATCTGAAGAGCAGGCATGTCTACCATGCTATCTTTGTAAGAAACAGCCATATATTCTGCCGATGAGTATCGTTTGTTCTGTTGTCTTTGTCCTAGCACACATTTGGACGGTTCAAATCGTTGCCATGGAACGGCACACTCCATACTTAGGGATTTATCCCCTAGGTTATTTAAATATAGAGTATGCCGATTGATTTAAGAAAGAATAATTTGCCTATTTTATGGTTGGGTGTAGCAGGAACAGGAAAATTAGAGAAGATTCGGCGTGCTGCGGCTTCCAATTCGGCTTCAGCTGATGTCACTGGCTTTTCCTTTGAAGTCAAAGAACTTCAGATGCACGATGATTATAAGGCACGGATCATTATTGCTCCTACGCATATTGAAATTGATGTAACCGATTTTTCCATGCAGGAAAAACAGATTTTGCCTGAGTTGTTATTACGCTTAACCCAGCACGCAGATGTAGCACAGAATTTTCAAGGAAAGCAACGTTTGTTAATAATCCGTCGTGCTCATGCGATGTCTTTGAACACAGCCATTCGTATTAGATCAACCCTTGAGCAATTCTGTATGGGAACAAATCCAACAACCTGTATCTGGCTTTCTGCTCGTGAAATGAATCCAGCAATCAGTTTTTTGGAAGATCTCTTTGTTAAAGTTCAGTGTCCGAAGACGTCACGCAGCCTAGAGCCTCCTATGTTGCCTTATATGCGGGATATTATTAAGACGCTTCTAAATGAGAAGGCTGCTCCCGATATTGAAATCGTTATGTGGACACGGGAAATTGTCTATTCACTGCTAGGATTGAATCTAAGTACATTAGAGTGTATTGAACTTCTGTTTCGTATTCTAACAGAGAACTACTTGGAGAAAAAGATGTCTGAAGAGAAGTATCTAAAGTGCTTAAAGGTCATCGGCTCTCTAGCAGGTTCAGCCTCTTATAGAACACCGCTTCTGCTGGAATCTATTTTTTTGGACATTTCCCAGATAATACTTACGGAGGCTTAAATTTGAAACGGCTTTTGGTAAAAAGGGTGGCATACAAAAAACAGAGGGATGGGTATCCGGGGTCTCTATTCATTTATCTTTTGGACAGTTTCAAACCGAATTAAGAAACAGACACTTTCGGAATGGAAAGGTAAACGTCTTGGTGTAGATATCCTTTGTTTACTATACAGAAGTCGGTCTATTGGTATTCCGCTTTTGTGGAATTTGTCGCACTTCTTGGCAGCTTGTCGGGCTCAGCAAATAGAACTAGTGGTTGTATTTGATGGTTCTCCGCCGCCTGAGAAATCGGAAATTATGGCACAGCGTCGCCTTCTTCGGGAGAACACCGATAAGTTCTGCTTGGCTCTAGAGACAGCTCTTGAGGGGGACGATTTGTCACAGGAGCAGCGTCTGCTAGTAAACGAAAGAACACGTTCTCAACGTCGTTCCGTACCGCAGATACGAGCTGAGGACCGCAATGAGGTAAAGCAACTGTTATACGCAACGGGAACAACATTCGTCCACTCTATGGGTGAAGCGGATGCTTTGTTGGCATACATGGAGCGTCGAAATGAAATTGATGCTGTTATTTCAACGGATTACGACTTTCTAGCACGGGGTGTCAAGAATCTGCTTGTACCTACTTCGGAGAACTTGGAGGGATCGGGATTTCATTGCTTTAATCTGCCGGGTATTTGTGAAGAGTTGGGTTTGACAGAGCAGCAGTTTCGGGAGTTTGCCTGTTTGTTGGGAACAGACTATGCTCCGGGATTGGTCTATCAGCGTGGTGTCACTACACGACTGCTTTATCGGCGATTCAAAGTCTTAGGATCATTGGATACACTCATGGCTAAGATGAAACTTACAGATGAAAAGAAGGCGGATGTTCGGCGGTCGCTACATGAACTGGAGGTGGATGGTCGGGAGATTGGAGAACTTCTTCGCGTAGACCAGCAGGAACGCTTGACAAAAAAGACACCGACCGAACCAGATTGGATTCATACACATTTGGCGGCGGGCCAAATTTGTAATGGTATTCTGGCATTTCTTGAGACAAAGTAGGGGGATGGGTTGTAAACATTCGGGACCAATTATTCAAATTAATGTAGTTGAAACGAAACAAAAACTATTTTTTACTCGGGAAGAATGGCAGACATATAAAACTTTTCATCAATTGCTTGTAACCAAAAAAATTGTCTTTCCTACAAGCGGATATCGAATTTTGGCAGGAAATAATATAATTGATCCTTATACGCCCGTTAAAATTCATAAGGATATTAAGATTCAGATTTTTACTGAAAATGCTTATTCTTCTTATCTTTCCTTACAAATGTTAACACTTTACAGGATTTAATTTGGAAATTTATATTAGACCAAATCGTGGTCTAATAAAAATATTAAAAATGCTCCCAGTCAGGTTTGAACTGACGACCCTTGGCTCATAAGACCAATGCTCTACCAACTGAGCTATAGGAGCGGTGCTAGTTTTAAAGATCTAACAACTTTTTGCCTCCACTGGGAATCGAACCCAAGACCTACAGCTTACAAAGCTGGTGCTCTACCGACTGAGCTATAGAGGCGATACCCACG
>Ga0114960_10001965_pt1 | contig 16244 bp, 16 predicted proteins | sample C_130625_MF_Meta_FD_92637 | JGI IMG/M metagenome (GOLD analysis project Ga0114960, IMG submission 92637) | Freshwater microbial communities from Lake Croche, Canada to study carbon cycling - C_130625_MF_MetaG | ecosystem: Environmental > Aquatic > Freshwater > Lake | place: Lake Croche, Canada... | reverse complement strand
GGATTCGAAACGTCGTAGGCATTGAGGTTGCCTTGGCAGTCGCCTTCAATGAGCGTTTTGTCCACGACGACGGGTGACTGCCAAGTTTGGGAACCAAGACTCTTTTCCCAGACAACCGCACCGGTTGCCATGTCGGCAGCGATCACGCGACCGCCGTTTGTGGCGAAATACACGACACCATCGCCAAGTGCAGGAGTAGCCCAAACCCCGGATTTACCGGCTCCCGTCTGGTCTTTCAGCGACCACACCAGCGGATTGTCAGGCTTGGTTGGGTCGAGTTTCATCATTTGTCCGACCTGCCTGGAGCGATCGTTATGGCGTTCCCATTCAGAGCCGACATACAACATGCCCTGCTTGTCGATCGTGATCGTGGCGTCGGTGTCATCGCCCGTCCAAAAGCGGAAGATGCGAGTGGCGGGCTGACCTTGTTTGATGCCGGAAATATCCCAGCCCTGAACGAGACCTGATGAGTTAGAGAAATAGAGGGTGTTGCCAGAAATGGCGACCGAGTTTTCGATGGAGAACTGATGGTCACTGATCAGACCCCAAAGTTCTTGGTCCCAACCAGGCGCATGGAACACAACCTGCGGATCGATCTGCACCTTGCCGGCAGCGTCGTAATGGCGATTGAGTTTCACGATGTAAAAGTTCGAATTTTCTCCGCCTTCGAACATGTAGTCATCGAGAATGAGCGCGGAACCATCCCAGTCGTCGTTCCAAACCTGTTGCACGCCGAGGTCATGGGCGTTCAACTTCCAGAGCACCTCGGCTTTCGGGCCGCGGTCGGTGGCGACGATATAGAAGTTGTTGTCGCGTGATCCCTTATACGAAAGCGGGAAGCCATCGGGATCTGTCGTCATTGAACCCTTGGCAAGGTCGCCAGTCTTGAACGGTTCGATCAGGTTGTCGCCTGTTGCGGCATCGACCCAATGAAGTCCGTAGTCGTAACCGCCAAACGAGACAACGGTTTTGCCGTCGCGCTCAAACACATTTGGGTTACCCGTCCAACCATCGCCACACCACGTTGAGGTGTCGGCGCCGTCGGTTGAGACGCCACACATCCCGCCGCTCTTGGGGTATGACCAAATGACATGCGGATTGCTGGGGATCGGGCCAAGTCCGTACCAACTGCGCGTGGGATTACCGCGGAACGTGAGATAGCCAACGGTCTTCGTGACGGGCATTTCTTGGGAAGAAAGCGGATCAACCCATCCGTTGTAAGGCGGGCGCGTGGTTGTGGTTGTTCCCTTTGCAGTGGAGCTTGGAGATTCCGACGACGCGTTGTCAGCGGTTGATGATCCGGAACCGGAGCCCCTCGTGAGAACAGCGATGCCGAGCACGATCACTGCGACGGCGGCGACTGCAACAGCAAAGACCCGCCACGGAGTTTTCGGGACCGGTTTGGCGTGCTTCATGGCGATATCCGATTCAGGTCCGGGGGAACGCCAACCGATCAGCCGGCGCTGCCTTCGGCGACCAGACGCTCAAGCACGAGATCGGGGTTGTCGGCCTCGAGACGCTCAAGCCAAAACTGGCTTTCGAACAGCGCCATGAGCGTACCGTCGGACTTCTCAAGGATTCGGACACCCCGCATGCCCTGCAGCTTCGATGCGCTTTCACGGTCGGTGCGGCGGGCAACCTTGTAATTCGTCGGTGAGAGTTCTACGGGCGCACCGAACTCGTTTTCCAAGCGGTACACCGCAACGTCGAACTGCATTGGTCCAACCGCGGCGAGTACTGGAGCCGAATCGCCTTGATCGACGTCGCGAAGGACTTGAACGACACCTTCTTCGTCGAGCTGCGCGATTCCACGACGGAACTGCTTGTAGCGGCCGGTGTCCTTCACCCGAGCAACGGAGAAGTACTCGGGGGCGAAACTCGGAATGGCGGGGAACTCGACGGGCTTGTCGAGCCAAAGCGTGTCGCCGACTCGGACATCGGTGGCGTTGACGAGGCCGACGACATCGCCAGGGAATGCCTCGTCAATTGTTTCGCGCTCTGAGCCGAACACCTGATGGGCGTATTTCGTTGCGAAGGGTTTTCCCGTCGTGCCGTGGGTGATGACCATGCCGCGTTCGAACTTGCCTGAGCAAACACGAAGAAACGCAATGCGGTCGCGGTGTGATGGATCCATGTTGGCTTGCACTTTGAAAACGAAGCCTGAGAAGGGATCGTCGAGTTGACGGATGTCTCCGTGAGCATCGGTTCGAGAGCTCGGTGATGGAACGAGATCGATGATCGCATCGAGAAGTTTGCGAACACCGAAGTTGGTAAGCGCAGAACCGAAGAACGTTGGCGTCGACTGCGCACCAACGAACAACTCAACATCAAGATCGGCGCCAACTTCATCAAGAAGTGTGATCCCGTCGAGAGCGGCTTGCCACGCCTCGCCTTCATCGATTGCAGCCTGAGCTGGATCGACAACTTCCTCTGGCGCTTCTGTTGCACCGCGAGCGACGCGCGTGAAGCGAGTGAAAAGACCATCGCGACGATCAATAACACCGCGGAAATCGCCGGCGATACCGACAGGCCAGGTGACTGGCGTGACGACAAGGCCGATCTGTTGTTCGATCTCATCGATGAGTTCAAGAGGGTCAAGACCGGGACGATCCCACTTGTTAATAAAGGTGAGCAACGGCATGTCGCGCTGGCGGCAAACGTCGAATAACTTCAGAGTTTGCGGTTCGATGCCTTTCGCTGCGTCGAGCACCATGACGGCAGCGTCGGCGGCAGCAAGCACTCGGTAGGTGTCTTCAGAGAAGTCGCGGTGACCGGGGGTATCGAGAAGATTCACGACGCAGTCGCGGTAGGGGAACTGCAGCACAGTCGAGGTGATTGAAATCCCTCGCTGCTGTTCGAGTGCCATCCAGTCGGAAGTAGCGGAGCGCCGTCCGGACCGAGCCTTGACTGCGCCGGCCTCGCTGCTGAGCGCGCCGCCGTAGAGAAGGAACTTCTCTGTCAGCGTGGTTTTACCGGCATCAGGGTGGCTGATGATGGCGAACGTGCGGCGACGAGAGGCCTCGGTGGACGGAGTGGACATTGTTCGGAGGGTAGTGGTCAGCGGGCCGCGGCCGAACAAGCGGGACAGATGCCGATCAGATCGAGTCGGTGATGTTCGATGCGAAACCCGTGACTTTTTGCAATCGATGACGAGAACGATGTGACGCCATCTTCGAGCTCTGCCGGGACATCAATGTCGATGACGGAACCGCAACGTTCACAAATGAGGTGATGGTGGTGGCCTGTGAGATCTTCGGCGAGTTCGTAGCGAGCGGTGTCGTCTGCGGTAACGAGACGTCGAACAACACCTGCGTCTTCGAGGACCGACAGGTTTCGATAGGCAGAACTCTGCGCCATGCCGGGAGCGCCATCGATGAGCTCAAGCACGGTGACGGGCCGATCGGCTTCACGAAGCGCATCGATCAGGACACGCCGGTTTGCCGTGTAGCGCTGTCCGTCTCGGCGGAGGCGCTCATCGGCGGTGTCGTGCACGTCGATCGGTTGCGGATGCATGGTCCACAAAGTCTACGGCTATTGGGAATACGGACCGTCGGTGGTGGCGACCTAGGCTCGCCGACGTGCTTGAAACTGATCAGACACGCGAGTTCCCGGGGGCGAAAGCTCCTGATCGCACTGGTTCCATCGATAGCAGCGGACTCCGACTCGCGCTGAATGAATGGGGCGATCCCGACGCACCAATCATTGCGATGGTGCACGGTGGTTTCGATTTTTCTCGCACGTTCGATGTCTTTGCGCCAATGATCGCTGACGCCGGTTGGAGAGTTGTCGCATGGGATGCGCGCGGCCATGGCGATTCTGATCATGCTCATCTCTACGGATGGGCTGCAGACGTTCGCGACCATCTCGCCGCAATTGAGTCGATTAGTAGCGAGCCGATTGTGTTGCTTGGTCATTCGAAGGGTGGTGGCCAGTTACTCGACCTTCTCGACGGCAGACCATCGCTCGCCCGAGCGTTCGTCAACCTCGATGGCCTTCCCTCTCAGTTCTCCTCCCCCGATGTCAACGATCGTGAACGTCGCCGAATTCGTCGTGCCGACTTGGCGTCGGGTCTTGATCGCCGACGCCGTCGCTCTGAACTGACACGTCGACCCGACACCATCGAAGGTTTGGCAGAACGACGTCAGCCGATGAATCCTCGACTCTCGCGCGAATGGCTGGAATATCTCGTCACCGTTGGTGCTCGCCGCGACGACGAAGGCTGGCGATGGAAGATCGATCCAGTTCTGCATCTCGGTGGGTTTGGTCCGTGGCGCCCAGGTTGGTCACTTGATCATCTCGCTGCGCTCGAGATGCCATTCCTCGGCGTTTTGTCAGGTGTCCAAGATGACCCAATGGGATGGAAGAGTCGTCGCGGCGATATCGAACCGTTCCTCCCGCCTGGCGGACAACTCGAGTTTTACGACGACATCGGCCACTTTCTGCACGTGGAACAGTCGCGTTTCATCGCCGATCTCGTACTCAAGTTCTTGGAGCCTCTCCGATGACGCGCCTTACTGACTATCTCCTGAACGGTTCGCTTCGACTTGCGCTGCACACGTTGGCCGAGGGCGAAGGCCGTCCGCTGCTTTTGCTGCATGGTCTCGGCGAGCAATCTCCGCATTCGCGTCCGGAATGGACAAACTCGTGGAACGGGCCAGTGCTCGCACTCGATTTCACGGGCCACGGTGAATCTGAAGTTCCCGTGAGCGGCGGTTATACGCCTGAAGGTTTGATGTCCGACGTCGACGCAGTGTTGGCTGACCGCGGTCCGGTCACAATCGTTGGGCGTGGCTTTGGTGCGTGGGTCGGTCTCTTGATCGCCGGAGCGCGCACATCGCTTGTCCATGGTGTTGTGTTGTTCGACGGTTCTGGTGCGCAGGGCGGAGGTCCACAACCTCCGACGCCATATGTGAACGTATTACCTGCTTCGGGTTCAGTTACTCCTGACCCGTATGCACTTCTTGAACTCAGCCGTGATCCTCGACCACCCGATTATGCGCTCGATTACGTGCGGTTCGTGCTCGAGGATTCTGAAATTGACAACCCGATTGTTGTGAGCGCGCGCATCCGACCCGATTGGTTGGCAGCAGTCGCCGCTGATATCGGCGTCATAGAACTTCCACTGGAACAGGCGATTGAATCGTTCGCTTGAAGTTTGACGACTAAACGTCGCGTGCGCCGACGTAGACAGCAAGTTCATGTAACGCATCAAGCGCTTCATCAGTGATTGCGGCATTGTCGAGAGCGGCGATTGCTTGCCCAGTTAGCTGCAAGATGCTTGCTTCAACTTCAGACAATGCGTTTGTCTCGGTGAAGACCGTTTGGATTGCGCGGATCTCGTCGACGGCGAGATCAATGGAACCGACTCGATCGAGAACTTCTCGCTGCGCGCCGGTTGCGCGTTCAAGGGCAATGGCCAACATCGGCGTGGGCTTGCCTTCGCGAAGGTCATCTCCGACGGGCTTTCCGGTCCGCGCACTATCCCCAAACGTTCCGAGGATGTCATCGCGCAATTGGAAGGCTTCGCCCAACGGTTCGCCAAAACGAGTGAGCGGAGCTTCGAGCGCTTCGAGACGACCAGCAAGCGCTGCGCCAACGTGTAGCGGACGCTCGATGGTGTACTTGCCGGACTTGTAGCGAACAATGCGTCTCGCTGTTGCGAGATCAACTTCACCCCGCGCAGCTCCGAGTACGTCAAGAAATTGTCCGATATTCAATTCGATCTTGAGCTCATTCCAAATATCGAAGGCTGCACGTGGCGCGGTCGACATAAGCCGATCGGCATAGACCTCGGCGAGATCGCCAACCAGGATGGCGACACCTTCTCCGAAACGCCGAGACTCGCCGTTCCAATCGCTGGAGTGGTGGTCGGACTCGAAAGAGATATGCACCGTGGGCTCGCCGCGACGGGTTGAAGATCCGTCCATGACATCGTCATGGACAAGAGCGAACGCGTGCAGGAACTCGAACGCAGCGCCGGCGTCGATGATTGCGGGGTCGTTCGCATCGCCGCCTGCACCTACATATGCCCAGTGGCAGAACGCAGGGCGAAGGCGTTTTCCTCCGTCTACGACGAAGCGGGTCAGGATTTCAAGAGGTGCTTCAAGATCTGAATCGATCGCAACCCATCGGGCGCGTTCGGATTCAAGAATTGATCGGAGGCGCGCTTCGACGGGTGCGGCAACAGCGGCAAGGGCTGCTGGTATTGCGACCGGACCGGTGGGAGTCACTCGTCCTCTTCGTCGTCACTATCGAGCGCATCGAGATCAGCGACAATTCGAGTGACTTCGATCTGCGCGTTTTCCAGCCGCCCACGACACAACTCAATAAGGTCGGCGGCGCGTCGAACCTGTTCGGCCAAACGATCGACGTCGACGTCATCGGCTTCGAGTTCGGTGAGGATCTCCTCGAGTTCCGTGACGGCGTCTGCGTATCCGAGGGAATCAGAGGTGCTCTTCTTGGTTGCCATGGTGTCTCTCAATCGATTTCGGTTGCTGTACTGGTGATGGTGCCATCAGCCACGGTGGTCACAAGTGTGTCGCCGGGCGAAACCTCGGAGGCTTGTCGCACGACGGTACCGCTCATGGTGCGCGTAATTGACCAGCCGCGAGCCAACGTACGAACGGGATCGACAGCGCTGAGTCGAGCTGCGAAGAGGTCGAGCGCTTGTTTCTCGGATTTCGTTGTTGTGTCGATCGTTCGGGTGAGCCGTGCGGTGGTTGTGCTCATGCGGTGTCGTTCGACGGTGAGGCGTGTGCGAGCACCAATAGCAGCGTGTCGGGCGTACCGAGCCAAGCGTTCACGTTCGGTGTCAATCGTTGTCGTCGCGATTTCGGCGATATCGGCCCACGCGACTTCGCTTCGATTCACCACGTCCATTGCGATGTCGATAAGTGCTTCTGCGCACGCGGTGGGAGTTTTGCTTGCCGTGTGCGCCACAACGTCAGCCACGCTTGTGTCGATCTCGTGGCCGATACCCGTGAAGACCGGCAGGTTTGCTGTTGCAATCGTTCTGGCAACAAGTTCGTGATCGAAAACTGCAAGATCAAGTCTTGATCCGCCGCCACGCACCAACGCGATGACATCGACGTTCATTCGTTGTGCAGTTCGAAGTGCTGCAGCAATCGTGCGTTCCGCGCCAGCGCCTTGCACCTTTGAATCGATGAAGGCAACTTGCCAGGGAAGGCCGCTCTCGACGAGTGAATGCATGAAGTCCGCTTGAGCAGCACTTTCATCGGCGGTGATCAATGCGATGTGCAGTGGCATCGCGTCAAGCGGTAGCAACCGATTACGTTCGATCAGATTTTCAGCCCGAAGGAGAGCGAGTACGCGTTCGCGTTCTGACTCGAGTGCTTCGAGAGTGAATGCGGGATCGATGTCCTGCATCGAAAGTTGCAATCGCCCTCCGGCGAGCCACAGTTCGACCGGTCCGCGAATCCGAACTTTGACTCCTTCTTCGAGTCGGACTGCTCCTGCGTCACGAAGTTTCTGATCGACACGGGTGCGAGTTCGGCTCCACAGTGCGACAGGCACCTTCGCGGTGACTGCTCCCTTGTCGTCACGATCGACAAGGTCGAAATAGAAATGTCCACGCGACTCTCGGGGCCCTGAAATTTCTCCATCGACCCAGACCGCACCGCCAAGGCGGTCCTTGATGGCATCGGCGGTGGCCGTCATGAGTTCGGTCACCGTGTAGTTCTCGCCGGTCATGGGCGGCACCGTATCGGGCGATTGCCCTCTTAGAGTCAGGTCATGGGAACTTTCCGCATCAGTGCGCCAGTCCGCCGTTCGCTGGGCCTCGCCATGGTGTTGGCAAGTGCGATTGTTGTTGCGAGCTGTGGTTCTTCTTCCTCGAGCACGTCAACCTCGACGACGATGCAGGCAACCTCGGTTCCGTCATCGGTTCCGTCATCGGTACCACCCTCGCCATCGACGCTTCCTGCCACATCGCAGGCGCCTTGTTCTGCGCTCGCGTCAGCATTGGCGATAGGCGATCTCCGTCCGAAGAACGCCGGAAATTGGACCGCCGAGAAGCAACGGATCATCACCGATACAGCGAGCAACATTGCGCTGTTCGCAGCTGCAAGCAACGGCGCGCCACCCGATGTCGCGACTGCTCTCGACACGCTGAAGGGGTATTCCACTTGGCTGGGCACCGTGGTAGCGAATGCTTCGACGTTTGATGTGGCCATGAGCGCGGTCAATAACTACCCGGACATGGCGGGCGCGTCGCTGGCGACGTCAGTTGTCGAAAGTTGGCAACGCAAGAACTGCTGAGCGTTACTCCTGAACGAGTTCGATCAGAGTGCCGAGCGCATCCTTTGGGTGGATGAACGCAACGGTCGTACCGCGTGAACCAGGGCGGGGGGCGTCGTCGAGCACGCGAAAGCCTTGAGCCTTCACTGCCTCGAGAGCTTCGGCGCAGTGGGCAACTCGGTAACCGACGTGATGAATGCCGGGACCACCACGAGTGTTGAGCCACTTCGCAACGGTGGAGTCCTCACGAGTCGGCGTGAGCAACTGCACGTAACTTTCAGCCACCTTCAAAAGCGCTTCCTCGACGCCGTCACTTTCGACAACTTCGCGATGGTCGACGACGGCGCCAAACGTTTCGCGGTAGTAATCGATAGCTGCGCCGAGATCGGGGACAGCGATCGCGATGTGATCAATTTCAGTAAGCAGTGGCTTTTGGTTCGCAGCAGCTTCGCTCATTTGAACTCCTGATTCTTCTTCGCCGGGACGGCGTGCGGTGATGGCCATTGGATTCGTCCTTCGTTGTAGGCGTTATGCGCCGTGACGACGGAACGCGGTGATGCGGTCTTCGCCGACCTTCGCCCGGAATTCAGGGTCGTCGATGCCGAGACCTTCAGAAGGAGCGAGGCACAACACACCAATTTTGCCTTCGTGCAGGTTCTTATGAACCTGGTAGGCGGCTTCACCGGTCTGATCAAGCGGATACACGGCGGAAAGAATTGGCTGGATCTTGCCTTCACAAATGAGTTGGTTTGCTGCCCATGCTTCTGCGTAATTGGCGAAGTGTGAACTGATGATGTTCTTCAACTTCATCCAGAGATGACGGTTGTCGTACTCGATCATGAAGCCGCTTGTTGCGGCGCAGGTGACGATGGTGCCGCCGCGAGCTGCAACGAACACCGAAGCACCAAAGGTTTGACGACCGGGATGTTCGAACACGATGTCGACATCGCGACCGATCATTGAACGAATGTCCTTGCCAAGACGACGCCACTCGGATTCGTCTTGTGTGTGTTCGTCGGCCCAAAACTTGTAGTTGGCCTCGCGGCGATCGATGACATGCTCAACACCGAGGTCGTTCAGCAGCGCGACTTTTTCGGGTGATGACACAACACCGACAGGCGTGCCGCCACCGTTGAGGATGTATTGCACGGCGTAGCCGCCGAGTCCGCCCGATGCACCCCACACAAGCACGGCATCGCCTTGCTTCATTTGTGCGGCGTTCTTGCTGACCAGCATTCGGTAACTGGTGGAGTTGCACAGCGCGTTGACTGATGCTTCTTCCCACGAAAGATGTGCGGGCTTGGGCATGAGTTGGTTTGCCTTGACGACTGAAAGTTCTGCAAGGCCGCCGTAGTTCGTTTCGAATCCCCAAATGCGCTGGTTGTCCCCGAGCATCGAATCGTTGTGGCTTGAAGGATCCTGATCGTCGACGTAGTTGCAGTGAACGACGACTTTGTCGCCGACCTTCCACTTGCGCACTGCGCTGCCGATTCGCAGCACGACGCCGGATGCGTCGGAGCCAACGGCATGGAACGGTTGGTCGTGGCGTGCCCCCCAGTAGCTCTCTTTGCCGAGACGCTTAAGGAAGCCGAAGGTCGAGACCGGTTCAAAGATCGACGACCACACCGTGTTGAAATTGATCGAACTGGCCATGACCGCGATGACAACTTCATCGGGGGCGAGTTCGGGCATGGCGATCTCTTGGAGGTGGAGTGCTTGGCGTGGGTCCTTGTCTGCGGACTCCATGCCGTCGAACATCGTCTGCTCGGAAGCGAGCACGACGGTGGCCTTGTAGGACTCGGGAAGGGGGATGGCCGCGAGTTCCTCGCCCGGGGCTCCCTGCAAAATGGCGTCGATGATCTGTTGCATGGGGCCGAACGCTACCGGTCCCGCGGCCGGTGAGGCCATGTGATCGACGACCCCAAAGCCATGAGGCCTCGTGGGTTACCGACGGGTAGTGTTTTTCTCCGGGACATCACCGTCCCTCCAGTCGACCACCTGTCTGAGTTGGCGGCTAGGAACTCATCCTCTTGGAGGTTCAGACATGGCTGGATCGGTCATTCTCGCTGGCGCCCGTACTCCCATCGGCAAGCTTTCTGGCGCACTCGCCGGATTCGAAGCCACCGACCTTGGTGCAATCGCCATTCGCGCCGCGCTTCAGCGCGCCGGGCTCACCCCCGATCAGATCGACTACGTCTTCATGGGCCAGGTGCTTTTGGGCGGCGCTGGTCAGATGACGGCGCGTCAGGCTTCGACGAAGGCGGGCATCCCTATGTCGGTTCCTTCGACCACTGTGAACAAGGTGTGTCTCTCCGGTCTCAATGCGATTCACCTCGCCGACCTCTACATCCAGTCCGGCGAAGCCGACATCGTTGTCGCCGGCGGTATGGAGTCCATGACCAACGCTCCGTACCTCATGCCCGGTGCACGCGCCGGTCTTCGCATGGGCGACGGCAAAGTCATCGACTCAATGATGTTCGATGGTTTGTTCTGCGCCATCGATCAGCTGGCGATGGGTGCTGGTACTGAGAAGTACGCAGCTACGGCTGGTATCAGTCGTGAATCGCAAGATTCACTGGCTGCGCTTTCACATGCACGTGCGGTGAAGGCGCAAGTCGACGGACTCTTCAATGACGAAATCGTCAACGTCGAGATCCCGCAACGCAAGGGCGACCCCAAGTTGTTCTCTGTCGACGAAGGTGTTCGCGCTGAATCCACCTACGACTCGCTGAGCGGACTTCGTCCGGCGTTCGACAAGGCCGGCAACATCACCGCTGGAAACGCATCGCAAATTTCTGATGGTGGCGCGGCCGTCATCGTTGCGTCTGAAGCCGCTGCTGAACGACTCGGCATTACGCCGCTCGGTCGCATCATCGGTTACGGACAGGTCGCTGGCCCCGATGCTTCACTTCTCGACCAGCCGGCTAACGCAATCAAGAACGCGCTTGAGCGCACTGGCATGAAGGTCAGCGATCTTGACCTGTTTGAACTCAACGAAGCATTCGCCGCAGTTGGTGTTGCATCGATGGCCACGCTCGGTATCACCGACGAAATCACCAACGTCAATGGTGGCGCAATCGCTCTCGGTCACCCGATCGGAATGTCAGGCACTCGCGTTGCACTGCACCTTCTGATGGAACTCAAGCGTCGCGGTGGCGGCAAGGGTGCTGCGGCACTTTGTGGTGGTGGCGGTCAGGGCGACGCCATCCTTCTTGAGTCGATCTGAGTTAGTCGACGTCGCGGCGGCCCTCGAGGGCGCGGCCGAGCGTGAGCTCGTCTGCGTACTCGAGGTCGCCACCGACAGGTAGTCCGCTGGCAATTCGCGTCACGCGAATACCGAGTGGTTTCAGCAATCGACCTAAGTACATCGCAGTGGCTTCGCCTTCGATGTTCGGGTTCGTGCACAGAATGACTTCTTCGATGCCTTCGGGTTCGATGCGAGCGAGAAGTTCTTTCACGCGCAGCTGGTCGGGGCCGATGCCTTCGATGGGGCTGATCGCACCTTGCAGCACGTGGTAGCGACCGCGGTATTCGCCTGTTTTTTCAACGGCAACGATGTCGCGCGGTTCTTCAACAACGCACACAACGGCTACCTCGCGGCGCGTGTCGCTACAGATTCCGCACGAGTCCCCTTCGGACACGTTGAAACAAATCGTGCAGAAACTGACGCGTTCTTTTACGACCGCAATCGCGGTAGCAATTCGGAGAGCATCTTCAGTCGAAAGTTTTAGAAGGTGAAACGCGATTCGTTGCGCCGACTTCGGGCCAACGCCGGGAAGTCGACCAAGTTCATCGATGAGGTCCTGTACTGGACCGGCGTAGACACTCACGCGTGATCGCCGGAATTTGGTGAGTCGATTTCGATGATGTCGTCGGCGGCGCCAAAGAGCCCGAGTGATTCAAGATCGGCGAGGCCACTGAGATCGCCGAGATCCGGCATGCCTGCATTTTGAAATGGGCCGAGTACCTCTTGTTGCATGGCATCGATTTGTGCAAGCGCATCGTGAAACGCGGCCAGCACGAGATCTTCAAGCATCGAAACATCGGCCGGGTCGACTGCTTCGGGTGAAATCGAAACATCGAGTACCTGGAGACCGCCGGTGATGCGAATGGCCACGGCGTTACCGCCGGCTTGGCCAACGAATTCGCGCATCGCCGCATCGGCGCGGGCTTGTTCGAATTGCTGCTGCATGGCCATGGCTTGGCTGAGCATTGAACCGAGATCGAATTGATCTGACATGTGGGCTCCCGGAGGGGCGAAGGGGCGGGGGGGGTTTACTCTTCGTCGACGAGTGATGCGCCAGGGAACACTGCAGCGATGCGTTCGACGCCGGCAGTTGCTGTTCCTCGGGCATTGGTGAGGTCGTCGAGGTCGATGGATTCGTCGACTGGGTTTTCGTCCGCGGCAGCTCGGCGAGATGCGGCAACCGCGCGCGGTGCTGAAGGATCGGGCGCGGATTCATCGACAACGAGTCGGATGGAGACCGATGCGCCGAAATGTGCAGAGAGCACTGACTCGACCTCGGGCCGGAGTTCTTCGCAGCGAGTCGCATGCGGTTCGTTTGGAAGTCCGAACACTGCGACGCCGTCGACAACCTCGACCCAGTGTCCGCCGGAAAAACGTGCCCGAGACCTTTGGGGGAGTGCGGGAAGAAGGGTGTCGCTCCAGATTCGAGTGAGATCGACGAGTGCCGGCATTGCACCACCGGTGGGCGCGGGCGCAGATGCTGCCGGGGCGGGCTCTGGCGCGCTGGGGGTTGCCTCGGTGACGGGCTCGGGTGCGGCGGGTGCGGTTTCGGCCACTGGTTCTGGTGCGGCCGCAGGTGCGGGCGATGCAGTAGCTGCAGCAGGCGCGCTTTGTGCGGGGGCGGAACCGGGACGAGCAGGTCGGGCAGGCCGGCTGGCAGCGGGGCGTGCGGCGGGGCGCCCCGGACGAGCGCTTTCTTCGGCGCCTGAGCGACGAGCCAATTCCTGACGAGCAACGTCGGCGGGACGACTGCCGGCCGCGGGCATGCGACTGGTGTCGGCCTGTTCGTCGTCGGTGTCGTTGGCAACAGGGGGAGGCGGGGCGGTCGGGCGTGCCGGGCCCGGGCTTGCGAGTGCAGGATCGACGGCAACAACAACGCCGTCGCGTTCAAGGCGAGAGATGCGATCGGCCAGTGACGAAAGTGAAACATCGGCGTCGTCACGAGTGAGACGTACAAGTGCGACTTCGAGGGGAATGCGCGGGTCGAGCGCGTCTTGAATGCCCACGAATGCTTCGCCGAGAGATTCGAGCGCGCGCGTTGCACCGGCAGCACCAAGTCGGCGGCCCTGTTCGGTAGCGCGTGCGCGGTCGGTATCGGTCAGGCGCGAAAGGTCGGCGCCAACCGATGCAAGGAAGACGTCGCGAAGTCGGGCAATGAGCGCTTCGCCAAGAACACGCGGATTGCGACCACGAGACAACGCGCCTTCAACCGCAATTAGTGCACGCCCGGTGTCGCGCTCGCACAATGCTTCGACAAGTTCGTCGACGGCATCTTCGGAATCGGGAATTCCACCAGCAGCGACAACGCGATCAAGAGCCGAAAGTGTGTCGCGCGCTGAACCAGCACCGACGCGCAAGACGTAGGCGCGACCTTCGGGTGAAAGTTCGAGGCCGGCGTCGGCGACGACGTAATCGACAAGACCTTCGAGATCAGCGGCCGACAGCAAATGCACTTCGAAGTGCTGTGTGCGACTGCGGATGGTTGGCAGCACTTTCTGCGGGTCGGTGGTGGCTAAGACGAAGATGACATGCGACGGCGGTTCTTCGAGTGTCTTCAACAATGCGTTCGACGCAGCGGTCGAGAGCATGTGGACTTCATCGAGGATGTACACCTTGTAGCGACCGGGGGTTGCGAGCGACGCGCTCGAGATGAGATCGCGGATTGCATCGACACCGTTGTTGGAAGCGGCATCGAGTTCGTGCACATCGAAACTGGTGCCGGCGTCGATCGAAAGGCATGAATCGCACACACAACACGGTTCGCCCTCGACCGGGTTCTCGCAGTTGAGAACCTTGGCCAGGATGCGGGCGGTGGAGGTCTTGCCCGTGCCTCGAGGGCCGGAGAAGAGATAGGCGTGACCAAGGCGGTCTTCGGTGACGGCATTGCGCAAGGCCGACACGAGATGCTCTTGACCGCGGACCTCGCTGAAGCGGGTCGGGCGATAGCGGCGGTAGAGCGATTGGTAAGACATCGGGGCGAGCCTACCGATCGGCTGGGACTGCCATCGCCCCAAGTTGGAACCGGCCAGAGGCGCGAAAAGACCCGCTCCCCCGTGTGACGGTCAGGCGACCTGCGGCACATCGGTAGTCCCGTTGAGAGCTGCTGCCTTCCGGCCCTGACTCGATTCGCGGGTTCCGATTGCACAGGACCCGACCGCCACACGCGGGAGCGGGTCGGGAGGAACGATACCCTGTCGGACTGGAATGCCATCCGGCCTTGTCGGTTGGTCCCCGGGAGGGGTGCGAGAGCGGCCGAATCGGCACGCTTGGAAAGCGTGTGTGGGGAAACTCACCGTGGGTTCGAATCCCACTCCCTCCGCCAAAAAATGCTGTGAACGACACGTGATCGGAGACAAAGTGGGAGAAGAAGTACACGTCCCCCAACTCTCCGATCACGAACTCATGGGTCTCGCCATCGAAGAAGCACGACTCGCTGGAGAACAGGGCGAAGTCCCGATTGGCGCGGTTGTTGTGATCGACGGAAAAGTCATCGCCCGTCGTCATAATGAGCGCGAACAGTCCCAAGATCCCACGTCGCATGCTGAATTACTGGCGGTTCGAGATGCTGCGGCCGCTGTTGGTTCCTGGCGACTCGAGAACGCCACGGTTGTTGTCACGCTCGAACCGTGTGCGATGTGTGCTGGCCTGATGGTCAACGCTCGCGTCGGTCGCGTGGTGTTCGGCGCTCGCAGTTACGAAAACGGCGCGTGCGGTTCGCTCTATCACTTGGGAAGCGATCCTCGGCTCAACCACGAGTTCGAGACGACGTCCGATGTGCGGGCCGAGGAGTGCAGCGAACTGTTGTCCTCCTACTTCGCTGGTCTTCGCTGACTCGAGGCAGGCTCCGACTCGCGTTGGCCCCCTTCCAAGGGCGGCCACTAGTGTCGAAGACGGAAAGTTGCCAGAGCGGACGAATGGGGCGGCCTCGAAAGCCGTTGTGGCCTTCGGGTCACCGAGGGTTCGAATCCCTCACTTTCCGCCACCAACACCGGCGCCCTTGGGCGCCGGTGGCGCGTTCGGTCCGAACCGGGGCCCGTTGTCTACGGCGTTGACCTTATGAGTAGGCTCGTCGATCATGGACGGAACTCAGACGACGCGACGCCGGCTTGTCATTCAGGCGGTTGCCGTCACTCTCGCTTGTGGCCTGTTGTTCGCGGCCTGCGCAAGTAGCGCAACGAATCGCTCTGCTGCAGGCGATACGACTTCGACGAACCCAGTGGCCACGGTTGCCCCGGGCGAAACGGTTCTCCCTCCAACGACGTTGCTTCCGACCTCGACGACAACAGCGCTGTCCCCGTCACCCTCGTCGACCGTCGCCGGTTCCGATTCATCAACCACAACGACAATGAACGACGCATCGACGTCTTCAAGTTCGTCCACGTCGTCAACGACGACGACAACGGTTCCCGAGCTCGAGCCCGCAGCCGCGCAGGTGTATCCCTGCGCGAAATCAGTTCGTCTCGGACCATTCGAAGCACTCGTTGACAAAAGTGCTCCCGAAGATTGTTTGTATCGAACTGGCATTGAGTGGACTTCAACGAAGAAGGTGTTTGTCGGCGGCATGGAGTTCCGTCCCACTGCACCCGATGCAACGTTCACCTTTGATCCATTGAATGCGCACGTGCACGCGGTTGGATACCAAGTGTTCGGATCGATCCTTGGTGGCGACTTGTTGGTCGACGAAGGTGTCGTCGACTGGTCGTTCCAGTACTCCCCGAGTCAGAACTCGGCACCCGGGTGG
>Ga0114960_10001964_pt1 | contig 16245 bp, 35 predicted proteins | sample C_130625_MF_Meta_FD_92637 | JGI IMG/M metagenome (GOLD analysis project Ga0114960, IMG submission 92637) | Freshwater microbial communities from Lake Croche, Canada to study carbon cycling - C_130625_MF_MetaG | ecosystem: Environmental > Aquatic > Freshwater > Lake | place: Lake Croche, Canada... | reverse complement strand
CATTGTAGGTGACTGTGAAGTAGGTAATGATTATGTCGACGAAAATATTGAATCAATATTCGAAGGCAGTATTAAACATGTTGCAGACGATAATGGTATACGAAGACCTGTTTCTTTAGGTGGATGTGCCAAAACTCGAGATTTTACATCAAATGATGTGGTAATTTGGTTTGATTCGATTCCTTCACCTGAACAGCAAGCAATAATAAAAGAAAGAGCAGAAACGTTCAACCAAATCCATGTTGTTAAATACAATTGGAACAAAAAAATCCAAATCGAATCGATTATCTTAAGAGAAATTGATACAACTATTAACTCAAACGATCACGTATTATGAAAAAATTATGCTTATTAGCCATCTTGTTTATGACATTAACGTCTTGTGTAAAAGAGGCACAATCATCTACCACTGAAGGTAACGGTTTCAATGTAGAATTCTTATTTGTTAAAAATGGAATTAGCGTCTATCGTTTTTATGACAATGGCCACTATCATTATTTCACATCGAAAGGAGAAACTACAACTGAGCAATCTAACGGTAAAACTTCATATCCAGAAATTATCAATTAATTATGCCAACACCAATACCATCAAGAAGAACATGGTGCACATCATGTCAAGACTTTAAGATATTCAAAACTCGAATAAATGGTAGTGATTCTGAAAAGTTTTCATCTACTCATTGCAATACCTGTGAAAACGAGTATGTGCCATATTCACTATCAGAAGTTCCTGAAGAAAAAATTCTAGAACAACGTAAAAGATACACCGAATACAAGAAAATCGAATTTTCTAACATGTTGAATTATTATCAAAACATGGGTGCTTCAGATTCTAAGTATCTGTTAGGTCCTGATGATATCAAACCACATTCAAATGTTCAAGAAGATAATGCTGGTCAAGATGCAATTTGGCAAGCCAAAAGAGCTAAACAAGAAGCTATCAAAGCTGAAGCTCGAGAATTTAAGGAAAGATTTCAAGGTGCTCAACGTAATGAAAAATGTCGTTGTGGCTCAAATGTAAAATACAAAAAATGTTGTTTGCCTAAGGTAGACAAAATCAAATAATATGGCAAAAGCTGATAAAATAAGATCTGAAGCACAAGAAATACTTACGGATCTAGACATAGCAAATAAGCTCATCAAATTGCATCAATCTGCAGGTTCACGAGGAATTGAATTTGCACTATCATTTAGAGCAGTAAAGAAATTACTTACTACTAAGAAATGTTACTATACAGGTGTCAAATTTGAACCAGAAGGACTCTTAAGTAGAAGTATTGATCGAGTAAATTCGGCTATTGGCTATTTAGACAATAACGTTGTTGCATGTACAGTAGACATCAACGGTAAAAAATCAAATTTAACTAATTTGGAGATAGAACAACTCCACACAAAATTAACAGAATGGCAAAAGACGCATTAGGAAACGACATTGAAATCGGTAGACTTTACGGATATTCACAACAATCAAATGGACATGTAAGTATCACTAAAGGAATTGCTGAAACCGTAAATGAGGAAACTCATAAGGTAAGACTTAATAACGTAGAATCTCGAAAAGGACTATGGGGTGTAATTGATAATTCTTTTACTCCTGAATCTAGGAAAGTGTCAGTAAATGCATGTCATGTGTTTCCTATTAATGAATTACCTTTCTAAATTAATCATATAACTATTATGAAAAAATCAAAAGACTCACTAGGGGATAGGATGAAGACCCATTACGAAGATAGGACTAGAACATATCTAACTCGTAGAAACAACATACTGATTCGTATTGATGGAAAAGCATTCCATACATATACTCGTGGACTTAATAAGCCATATGACCAAGGACTTCTTGATGATATGAACGAAACCACTAAGTACCTATGTGAAAACATTCAAGGTGCTAAGATGGGTTATGTTCAATCCGATGAGATTTCAATCTGGTTGACCGATTATGACACTAACGACACATCTGCATGGTTTGATTACAATCTACAGAAAATGTGCTCAATTTCAGCTTCACTTGCAACTGCAAAATTCAATCAACTTCGAACTATGAGAGCTACTTCTAAAGTACTTCTTGATACTGAAGACATCGAACAAATTCCACTTGCAACATTCGATGCTCGAGTATTCGTAATTCCACATATTGATGAGGTAGTTAATTACTTTATTTGGAGACAACAAGATGCAACTAGAAACTCTGTTTCTATGGCTGCTCAATCTATGTTTTCTACATCAGCTCTTCATGGAGTTAAATGCGATAAAATGCAAGATCTGATGATGGAGAAAGGTGTTAATTGGAACGACTTCCCTACTCGATTTAAAAGAGGTGCTGCTATCATCAAGACGAAAGATACCTTCTATAAAAAGAAAGGTGAAAAATCATATGGAGTGCAAATTCCTGAAGGTCATGAACATTGGTATATGGACCAGGTTACAGGAGAGACACCTTATGAATTTTATTATCGTTCTAAATGGATTATTGATAATGAAATGCCAATACTAACGCAAGACAAAAATTATGTTGAAAAAATCTACAGACAAATTGGAAAATCCGAGTAACGACAGGCCACATGTACCTTATAACAAGCGAGACATCGGCCTTTGGATAGGCAAAAATATCGAAGCTTGTAAAACTGTTCAGCAAGGTGTTAATTGCCGAAGATTAATTTGGTTGTATGATGAGATGTTTGATAGTAGATGGATGAGTGGTGATCGAGATGCTCATGATATATCCGGAAAACTGAATAGTCAATTAAACGAAAAACTTAGAGTAATTCTAAGCAACCCATTAAAAACACAAAATATGCAAAGTAAAAAATTAGAAACTCTAGACTTACTAAACTCCGAAGGTGGTATTTTAAAAATGCACGAAACATCACGAGGAATTTTAGTAGTCGACCAATATCGTCAAACTATTAGAGAATTTACGGTCGATGAAATTGTAGATTATATAAATGGCAAATTTGATATTACGGATTCACGTGGTAAAGTATGGAATTTTCCAGAACAATCTATCCATATGAAGCCAAGTCCTTCTAACTTAAGCTTCTTTTTAGGAGTTGAAGTTAATTATTAACAATAAGTTTAAAAACAGAAACTAATCAATAAAATTCACATATAATAATCAAATCTAATAAATTAAATAAAGAAAATCATGGGAAAATCAAATGAATTAAAAGGAAACAAATTTACTCAAAACTTGAGTGCTTCAGATTCAACAATCAAAGAAACTAGAGCGTCAAACCTATCACAATTAGCATCTTTGGAAGCTAGTGGATTAGTTGACAAATTGAAAAAAGAAAAATTGAATTTGGAATTTAAAATCAACAACTTAGTTGATATGGCTCCAGAAACATCTGACTCTTTGAGACCAGGTGCAAAAAACTTTGATGCTACTAAATGGGTATCTGAATTGCACTCGTTAAAAATGCAAATCAAATTGAAAGGCATTGAGCTTGCAGAAGCTGAAGCTATTGTTAAAGAATGGTTTACCGATTCAGCTGAGTAATCAGTTATGAAAAGAGTATACTTTGCGAAATCTAACCAAGCTTCGCCACATTTGGTGGAGCGAGTTAGATCGTATTTAAAAACTCTACCTATCGAAATAGTAGAGTACAACGGTAAAACTAAGTACAATCACGATGATTTGCTCAGTTGTGACACGCTTTTAGTTCTTCCAGAATCTTCAAATCGAAGCAGTGGAAGACCTATGAAAATTGGTAGAGGTCTATATGGTCAAATCGACGCATTCAACAAGAAGATTAATGCTAGTCAATATAACCGATCAGATAAACTACAAATCGTAGTTGATGTTGCAAACATTGGTAATCATTCTAGAGGAAATACTTTGCGAACCGCTGAATTTTTCTCTATGTCTGTGACTGATGAAACTGATTGGATGAATTATGCGGATTTAGAATTTGACAAAATGACTGAAAGAAATTTCGCTGATTTATTTTCTACGAAAGATTACGTAGATGCAAATGTTAAGTCTTACGATAATGTTAAAGTTGATTTTGAAAATTATCTTGATAATAACTTGACAGCTTCTTCTAGTAACACTACATCAATTGGTTGTAATATAACTAATGTTGCTACTCAAAAAGATCCTTACGGTAATTTAAGAGATATGATAAACTCTGGTTCTGCTATCGAATATCCAGCTTCAACAATTATTAAATTTGGTGGTGAAAAAATTAATGGCTTACCTAAAGAATACTTACTAATATCGCTATTATGAAATTAAAAAAATCTTCTTACACATCTAGGTTGTATCGTTGGTTCTATAACGAAGACAAAATGCCTAATAACTTATGTCCTTATTTTTGGAAAGTAGTGTCCATGTATATGCTAATTTTGCCAACAGTAGTTTTTGGATTGCCTTGGATGTTATGGGAACCTTATGAATTTAAGAAGGCCAATCTATTTGGTAAAATGGCATGTGGTGGTTTTATGTGGATTTGCATATTTTGTGTATTAACTCCATTAGTTTCGTTAGCTAGTTTATTTACGACATTTGATAAACACAGCTTTCTAGATTCGATGGCATTTCTAGGTCTTTTAGTTATTGGAATTTCCATAATTGTTGGATTAGTATGGTATGGAATGAAATTGCATACTGATTATGAAAATCGTCAATACGAAGCTTTGATTATTAGAGACGAAAATGGTTATCAAATTGGTAGAAAACCTAGACCGGTTAAGAAATGGATGATTATTGAGTACATCAAAGCGGTTTACGAAAAACAATGTCCATCAGTTGAATGGGACGATTAAAATAAAAAGCCATGTTCGATAGAGTTATTAAAATAAAGGTACCACATAAATATAAATATGGCTGGGAGCTTTTAGATAGACAAAAAGGAAGGACTCAAATCATCCGATTGCCTCGATCAGGTCAAGAATTTAAAGTAGAATTTATAGGTAATTCTAGAATAGATGGAAATCCAATTTTTTCTTTACTATCTACCGGTCAAATCTCTTTTGATTCTATAAAGTCAATTATTACTCATTGGAGATTTATACATACATTTAATGATTTAGGTAATGATTTTGAGCCAGTTGAAAATTTTGAAAATGTAAGTAATTCTTCGGCTAAAGTAGATATAAAATTTACTGAATGTAACAATTCTGCGATTAACCAATGGATGATTCAATGGCTAAAAGCTAGTCAATCTGAAATTGACAAAAATCAAGCATTAGGGAGAAAGGAACTTGAACTGGTAAGAACTGTTGCACTAGATCTGGTTCCGGTTATGCCAATGTCTGCTCCTTCTGGTAGAATTTACTACATTGATTATGTATATGGCGAAAGTCGATACAATCTGACCGAAGACCAACTAAAATACTTGCTGCTAAGCTTGTAAAATTGTTAACAACTTAAAGCCTCGATATTTTCTAGTATCGAGGCTTTTTGTTATATTTACACTATAATTAAAAATCAAAATATGAAATTAAATTACGACTCGTACTTGTCGAGACTCTATCGTTGGTTTTATTTAACCAACAATATGCCATGGAACTTATGTCCATACTTTTGGAAATTAGTCATTATGTTTGTTCTTATTCTACCTACTTTAGTAGTAGCATTACCAATCATTTTAATAGAAACTATTAAGAAGGAAAAATTCGATTCTTACGGTGAACGATTTGGACTCTCACTCGTAGCTTATGTTGCAATTTTCATTTTAATTTCTCTAGGAGCTGCTTCATGTTGGCCTTGGTTTACTTATGAAAAGGATAGCTTTATTTATTTTTGTGCTCAATTCGGTGTTATGTTAGCTTTAATGGGATCTTTAGTTGGCATATATTACTTATTTGTATGGATTGTTAATTCAATTAAAGATAAAATTCTATACACTAAAAACGAAGAAGGTAGAAAGGTTTATCGAGAAAAAAGAGAATCTCGACCAAATATTGTTATTGAATTCATCAAAGCGAAATATAAAAATTACTGTCCTCGAGTAGAATGGTATAATCAAAAATCATAATTATGCAAAATTACATACTATTTTTCGGCTTCATCTTTATTGTAATTATAGTAGCTTTCTTTATGTTAAGATACTTAGATGGTTCTTATTCGTATAAAGATACAATATATTCGACAAACCGATATCAATATAGAGCCGAAAATTTTATGGGAACTAGCTCATATTATGTAGACCGAATTGTTATCAAACGAAGATACCATAGCGGCAAAATAAAATTTATCGAAAAGGAAGTGAAAATTTAACATAAATTATTTTTTTCTTTCGAGAATTATGATTATATTTGTCTTATAAATAAAAACATTATGAACTTTACTCAAATCATTGATACTGCTCCTCATATCATCAAACGCAAATTAGAGCAATTGAAATTCCTTAGAGAGCGTCCAGATTTCCATCCAGAGCCAAGCGCATTTCATCACATCCAAATTGTTACTGATAGGCTAATTCCTACTGGCAATCCTAATTTGATTATGGCAGGAATCTTACATGATATCGCAAAATTCGATACAGTAAAACAAAATCCTAAAACTGGATTTCCTACATCTCCAGGACACGATGATGTTGCATTTACATTGATTATGGACAACATGCAAGTTCGAGCTTTTTGTACTCAACACAATGCTGATCCTGATACTGTTGCTCTTATTTGTAAAAACCACATGAGATTTCATCAACTAGGTGATATGCGACCTGTAAAACGTGACCGTCAAATTCAAGATTGGAAAGACCAAGGCATTTTTGATATGCTACAAATCTTTGGTGCTGCTGATAACATGCTAGCTGATTTTGATTTAAACAATCTAGATAAATCTTTTAAATTCAATAGATAATGGCAGAACCTACATTAATGGAATTAGAAAGACTATCAGATTTTTATCTTGTTGAATTAGAAGACTTAATGACCTTTGAAGAAGGTAGTATAGGATTCAAAATGCCAGAAACTTCTATTCATGGGTTGAGACATGAAGAAGTTTCTGAACAAGATTTTAAATCAATTGCCGAATTCGGCAGAATTATCAAAAATTACACGAAAATTAAAAATTTAACAAAGGAATAATATGGGATGTCATACTTGGTTTCATAAGAAAGTAGAAGGATTTACGAGAGAAGAAGCTATACAAAAAGTAGTGGAAGCTTACGAAAAAGAAATGAGCTTTGTTGAAAGGCTAATTAATGATAGAGAATCTTTTGACCAAGATTTACTCGAGGCATATCCGGAATGGACTCCTGAATGGGCAGAATCCCAAAAGCCAGCTCTAATTGAAATGTTAGAAATGCTGAAAAGCGGTGAATTTACCGATGATTGGATATTCTCGAAAAGCATGGAATTGAGCATGAAAGTAGGTTATTATCTTGAAGGTCGAGGATTCTACGAATCTACAAATGAATTACCTCACGACCTTTTTCGAATCTACGGATATCCAGATGATATGTTGTTTTCGTTACAAGAAACTTTAGATTATATTGAAGGTAAATGTGAAATCTCGGAATTTGGAATGGAGAAATTAAAAGAATTTTGGATTAATCATCCAGATGGAATGATTGAATTCGGTTAACATATAAAATAGAAAATTATGAATAGAGCTACAATTTGGTTATTAATTGGTTTATGTTTAATGTCATTAGGTTTGTGTATGAAAGTATTTATTTCTAGCGTAGAAAATGCCAGCAAACATCAATTCAAAGAAAACAGTAAAACTTTTGCTATAGATAGCGTAGATTATCATGCATCAGGAAAGGACAATACTTTACAAGTAAGTCCTTATTGGAAATGTCACTTAAAAGCAACTAATGTTTGGGTTCAAGTAAGAGAAAATAAAGAAGTTGGCGATAGCCTTTCGATGATAGTTAAATACTAAGCCATGCAAGAACACATCAAAATCAAATTTCCTAACAGTCACAAATTTTTAGTGCCTATTAGGATAGTTGCTCATCATCGAGCAAAACATTACGCACCAGAATATCTCGATGTTAAAAACGAAAATTCTAAGTATAGAGAATATTATGAAGATTCTTTAAATCCAGATATTGCTTTAGATTGGATTAAAAACGAAATGGATTGGACTCACGACATTCAACCACATGCAGAGCGAGTAGATTATGACGAGCCAGATTACGAAGATATGTTTAACGATGCTAAATTTAAAACCTTATGAGTTCATTAATTGAAATTAAAATAGGCGAAAAAGTTCTTTATGAAGACGGCCGAGTTGGTAAATTGGTAGATATGAAGTTAGTGCCAAACGGTATTAATGATCGTTCGTTAGTGGTTATTTTGTATGTGGAAATGGAAGGTAGAAACGGTAAAGGAATTATGTCGGCAACTGCAAATCGATTTAAACCTTTGCATACAGAAACCGAGTATTCTGAATTTTATCCATCAGTACATGCAAGTAGATTATCTGACAAATTAGAAGACGCAGAATATAAAGCAGGCTATAGATAATGGAAAAGAAAAAATTGATGATATTTTCAGGAGCTGGAGTATCAAAAGAAAGTGGGGTTGAAACCTTTAGAGACGGACAAAATGCTCTTTGGGAAAATGTGAAAATCGAAGATGTAGCAACACCAAATGCTTGGAAAAAAGACAGAGAAAAGGTGCTGGATTTCTACAATAAACGTAGAGCACAATTAAAGACAGTAGAGCCAAATGAAGCTCATCTAATAATTGCTCAATTAGAAACTCTTTTTGATGTCACGGTGGTGACTCAGAATGTTGATAATTTGCATGAACGAGCTGGTTCTACGAATGTGGTCCATTTGCATGGAGAATTAACTAAAGTTCGTTCGAGTTTAGATTCTTCGTTAGTCTACGATACCGACAAAGATACCTTAATAGGTGATAAATGTGAGAAAGGTTCTCAGTTACGTCCTCATATTGTTTGGTTTGGTGAAGGTTTAAACGAGAACGATACTAACAAAGCTATCAAAGCAGCAAAAGAATGTGATGTATGTATTATCATTGGAACTTCTATGATAGTTTCTCCGGCTAACGAAATACCATTTCATACAAAACCTAACACACTAATCTATTATGTAGATCCGAGTGAATTAGGATTTGAAATTCCGGCTTATGTTCAGAAGGTATTTCAACACATTCAATTGCCTGCTACTGTAGGCATGCAATTTATGTTAGATGTCTTAGAAACAATGGACTAACATCAACATATAAATCATATATGAAAAAACTAATATTTGCTCTTTTATTTTTAATCTCTACTTTAACCTTTGGTCAAGAAAAGAGATTCGAATTTGAATCCATCGACGTAAGAACTCCTGATGGCTGGAATATTTTACCGGTTCAAGGTGAAGTAATTTTTTATGAAGATAAATTTACAAATACTATTTCAATCGTTACTCCTAGTCGTACTAATTTGATGTATGTTAAAACTAAACAACTATTCGTTAAAGACTACAATTTTTTATATATCTTAGTTGATGATTATGGAAATGAGTCTGCTATAAGAATCATTTTACAAAACCGAAGCTGGGATTACATTGATTTTTACTTTTATTCGGATCGACCAGGAGAAAAATACTTTAGGTTATGCCTAAAAAGATGCAAATAAACAAATAATTATAAATATGTCAGGAAACAAAAATGTATTGCTTACTTGGACCACCAATTGGGCCGATGAAATGGATATTCAAGGATTTGTAGTTACTACTGAAAGTGAATATGAAGATTGGAAGATTCGAATGGAAAACAAAAAACTAGATTTTGAAATTTACGTAGGCACAAATGAAGGAATCGAATATTCGAACGGTAATTCTCTTTTAGCTGAAGTAGATGTTGAAAACATTACATCCGAAGAAATGAATTTTATTCTTAAGATGTTTGGAACTGAATTTGGATTTACTGAATTTTGGAATAATGCACCAGAAGAAGACGAAGAAGACGAAGAAGACGAAGATTAATCATTAAACACAAATTATGTCAATATTAAGTTTACCAGAACCAATTAACCGAAATATTTTCTTAGCAAAACAAGTCGATCAAGATTCCATTAATGGTTTATCGAAAGCTATTATTGCAATCAATGAAGATGACGAAAAACTAAAGAAAATCTATGCAGCTTACGATTTAACATTTGAATCGAAACCTATTAAGATGTACATCGATTCTTATGGTGGTTATGTTTATCAATGTATGGGTTTAATTAGCTTAATGAAAGCCAGTAAAGTGCCTATTCATACGATTGTAACTGGTTGTGCTATGTCCTGTGGATTTTTAATTTCTGTATCCGGCCACAAGCGGTTTGGATATCCTCGATCAACTTACTTATATCATCAAGTATCTTCGGGTGCTGTTGGTAAAGTAAAAGAAATGGAAGAGGAAATTATCGAAGCAAAAAGATTACAAGCTTTAATTGAAGATGTAACTTTGAGTAGCACAAAAATCACTCAAAAGAAATTAGAAAAAATCTACAAAACTAAAAAAGATTGGTTTATGGATAGCGAAGAAGCAAAAAAATTAGGTGTAATTGACGAAATATTATCATGAAAGAAGACGAATTAATATCAGAATGGAAAGTCGATTTGCATAACATCACTGATGAAGATATGGTGATATGCTCGCAAGACTTAATACGATATGACCTTACAGGTAAATTAGTTGAAGGTAAAATAAACGAATTAAAGAATAAGATTTCAACATATTATCCGAACGAAGCTTTGTTGATTACAATTCTTTTATTTAAAGATGAAATTGTTAACCGATACGCAAAATTAAAATGGTAGATAGAAAATATAGAATGTATGGCTTAGTGCCTTACCAATTAACTGGAATGCAAGGTGGAATCCAATTTATGCATGCAGCTATTGAGTATGCAAATGAATTTAGCGATACTAGTGCTTATTGGAGATGGTCAAGATACGATAAAACGGTTATTGTATTGAATGGTGGCACTACAAATACTAATCAATACATGCAAGGAACTCTTAATCAGCATTTGACTACTTTGCTGCAAAACAACATTAAGTTAGCAAAGTTTTACGAGCCAGATTTAGGCGATCAAATGACTGCTATTGTATTTTTAGTTGATGATCGAGTATGGGACAAAGAAGCCTATCCGGATTTAGTACCACAAAAATTCCGTAAAGGATATGAACCGGAAGATTTAGATGAATATCGAGAAATCGAATTCAACGAGTGGAAGAAACAATTTGGTGATGATTCGGATTCCATCTTATTCTTGCGTACTTTCTTAAAACAATTTAGATTTGCATAATGAGATTATTTGATTTAATACCTAAGCAAAAAGTAGTAGGCACTCACGGTAACTATCGATATGGTAATGGGTATTGGGATACTAAGGATGTGCAATATTCAATGAATAAAGAAACCTTAGTTCAAGAATATACACCTGAAATGTTAAGCCAAATTCCTGATATGCATTATGTTTTAAGAAAACAATTAGCTGATAGGTTAGACGAAAAAATAGAAGATAATTGTTATCAAGGTATGTGCATCTTAGGAAATAGAACTAAGAAATTAGTTAAGGTAAAATGGCAATGGTTGAAGAGGCTTATTACTAAGCTATTTGGCTATAAGTTTACTAGAAAAATTCATAATCTCAAAGGTTTCGAAGAGTATATCATTAAAACTGCACTAAATAACGGCAAACCACCTTACAAATTTATCGTTGTTAATTACAGAATGGCTTCTATTATTATGAATATGTCTTCTTTTGCACATGTTAATCCTGTTAATTTTGGAGAAACTAATATCTATCATGTAGGTAATTTGCTAGATAGAATACAATTATTTGTACATCCTCGTCTAATTGCAGATGACGATACGGTTCTTTTTGGTAGACAAAATGAAATTAGAGAGAAAGGCCTTCATTATTTAATTGCAAATCGAGAAATCAACGACACCGAAATAGCTAATGGTAGTAAAGCTATGACTCTTACTGAATGGTCTACTATCGTTATTACTCCAGGTGCTGCAGATAATTTTTATTACGAACAATTACATTTAACAAAATCAATCATATAATGAATATAGGAGGAGAACATATGGATGAAATTCCGGATTATATCAAATGGAATATGAAAGAAATCAACGGTTTTATAGGTGGCTATCGATGGTTATCTAATTATCACGAATGTCCAGTTTACTATGAAGGTATAATGTACCCATCAACCGAAAATGCCTTTATGGCTGCAAAAACTTTAGATGAAAGTGAACGTTTGCAATTTACAAATATTTCTTCAGATGAAGCAAAGGTTATTGGTAGAACTATTAAGTTACGACCTGATTGGAATAACATAAGAGTTGAAGTAATGTATGCAGTAGTTTTCGATAAATTTTGCCGAAACAAAGGACTTCGTAAATGGTTATTAGCTACTGAAGATAAATTGTTAGTAGATGGAAATGATCGAAATGACAAATTCTGGGGTATATGTGAAGGCGAAGGTGAAAATATGCTAGGTAAAATCCTAATGCAAATACGAAAAGATTTTCAATTTATTAACTCTTATGGCAACTAAGGTGGAAGAAGCATATCAAAAATATTTATATTATCATAACAATCATCCAGTAATTCATTCGAATCGATTTGACATTTTGTCAAAATCTGAGTTTTTAGATAAAATATGTTATGACAAACAATTCTATTTAGATTGGGGTAACAAATGCTTAGGAGATTTACCTCCTACATCAAAGAAGGTAAAATACGATATGAATGTAAAGACTGAGCCAGTGGTTACTGAATTGCCACCTATAATGGTAGATGCTAGTAAATACGAAGTAGTTGAGTCTTTAGATTTTACTATCGATAAAACAGAATTTGAAATTAAAAAGCAAGTAATTAAAGAAATAAGTAACTGGGCTTTGCTTAAGTTACATCTACATTCAATAAAATACAGAATATGCAAACGATTGGGATTAGACAAAAATTCGAGAACGACGTAGTTCTCTTTGACGTAGAAACTGGTGATATATTTTATCGCAGATTATTAGATGGCACAAATGCTAGAACCATTGAAGAGTATGAAGGAATATTAAGAGGATTAACCGTCCTATCTAATATTTTGGTTGAAGGTAAAAAATACGAATACGACAAAACTATAAAAATACTATTAGATGGAAAAGGTTAAAGGAGTGCCAGTAATTAAGATAGGTGAGCTAAATGGCAATCATCGAATTTACACTAAAGAGGCAGTTGATGGAATGATTAAACAATTCAACGAAAAAATAGCTAAAGGTATACCAATGTATGGTGAGCTAGGATATCCAGAAAATATAGATATTTCACTAAATAGAGTTTCGCATCATATAAAAGATTTATATGTAGAGAGTAATATTTTATATGCGGATGTTGAATTTATTAAAGACAATGTCAATGGTAGAACTGCATTGAAAATGATAGAGGATGGCGTTGGTGTTTTACGTCCTAGATCTATTGGTACTGTAAATGAAGATCGAACAATAAACATCGAACGATTAATTTCATTTGATATAATCTCATCAGACAACGATGCGTTTAAAGGACAATTATAACAATCAAAAATATGAAAACATTAAAAATTACTAGAGAATCAGATTTTTCGGAAGTAGAAGTTGAATTTCCTAATGCAATGGTTGAATTAGCAGATCAAATTGCCGAGAGACATAGCGATTTACCTATGATACCTACTGAAGACGGAGAAATCAAAATTTTAGTAGTAGACGAAAGAGTTGATCGTCGTGAGCGAGAAATCTCAGGTAACGGAAAATACATAATCACAATTAAAAAATACTAGTATGAGAAGTACTGAATTTGCGTATTGGCTACAAGGATTCTTCGAAATAGCCGAAGAGAAAGAAATTACACCTAGACAGGTAGAGATTATTAAAAATCATCTCAAATTGGTTTTCTATTATGATATCGATAAATCGTATGGGGTTGACCAAAAAACTAGTGAAGCAATGCAAGCGATACATGATGGCACGCATCCAACAATATCACCAACGAAAAGAACAAGAAGTAATCATGGAGATTTAATCGTTAAATGTTAAACTAATTTCGATATTCGACATATAATAAATTAAAGAAGACCTCTGCTGGTGCACCGGTAAGTATCGAAGACATTGTCCGCCAACTACTCCGTCTAGGATTTTATCTTTCGAGGATGAATTAAAGAAAAGCACACTACAATCTAAATCGTGGGTTAGCGCAGTTAGTAGTTCTGAGGGTATTACAAAAACTACAAACGGGATAAAAGCACAAGTGGATGTGCAAGCGGTAGGTTCTGCGAGGCAAGGGTTCGAGTCCCTAATATTCCACAATACACATAGAAAGATAAACCAGTAATTGACTGATCAGTATAGGTGTGATATGTCCCTCTTTTTTAATGGATGACTTGGGCACTAATCCCGACACTGCTTTAAAACATAACAGGATTACGACATTACAAGAAGTGTCAGGATTGTTGAGTATGAGAAATTAGGGATTTGCCGCAGCCAGTCCGTAAAAGGGTCCCTGTAAAATTCGGGTATAGTTCTCCCTATCTTGAGGATGTGTATTAACCGAGAGGTAGCTGAATGGAAGCACCGCACTGATAAAGCGGAGGAGGTTCAAGTCCTCACCGATCGCTAAAAATAAATTTATGGACAAAATACAAACTTTCGTTATTTGGCTTGATGGATTCTTAGATGCATCTGGCGATCAATTGAATATCCACCAAACAACTATGATTAAGAATAAGCTCAATCGTATTTTTGAACATGTTGTTGAAGAGCCTTCGTTTAATGAAGTGAAACAAAATCCTACACTAGCTGAACTTGGTGAGCAACATGGTTTTCCTGTTAATGCAGGATGGCCTAGTAAAGAACCACAGTCAGGTGAAGAAGGCGTGTTATTGCGTTGCTAATATGAAGTTTTTTCTAGACACAGAATTCCATGAATTCAAGAAAGGCAAAAGAATTTTAGGAATTCAAACTGCTGCAATAGATACAATTGACCTTATATCGATAGGCATTGTAACAGAAACTGGTGAGACATTTTATGAGATTTGTAATGAATTTGATATAGAGGAGGCTTGGAATAATGAATGGTTGAATGCAAACGTATTGACCAAGTTATTCCAAGACCTACTCAACTTAGAATCAGAATTTCCTTTAACTAATACTGATGTTAGTGATTATACTCTTTGGAATTTATCTTATTTGTTAAGAAAACAAGGTTCTACAAAGGCAGTTATTGCTAAACGAGTAAAAGAATTTGTTTATTTGCATAGTCAAATCAACGATCCAGAAGCGATCGAAAATTGGGAAGATGTCAAGCACTTATTTCCAATAGAATTTTACGGCTATTATGCAGACTATGATTGGGTTGTCCTCTGCTGGTTATTTGGCCGAATGATAGATTTACCTGCAGGATTTCCGTTCTATTGTAGAGACCTAAAACAAATGTTGGATGACGAAGGAGACTTAGGACCTGATTGGAAACAGGAAAATTGTCCAGTTCCAGTAGAAGAGCATAATGCTTTAGCTGATGCCGAATGGAACTTAGACTTGTACAATGCCATAATGAACAGACGACAAGAAAAGGTCAAATTTCCTGATTTCTTTCTGTGAATAATTGTTAATAACTTTTTAGCTCGATATTTTTTAATATCGAGCTTTTTTGTTATATTTGTATATCAAATTAAACTAACACAATTATGAAAGAATATCAAATTATGCAAACGTATTTCCTAGAACAAATCGAAAGATTTAGTAAAATGACAAATATGCGAGATGCATTAACTGGAATGTCTGCTTGTGGAATCAGTTATCAAGTTACTAATGCTGAACCGAATGTAATCAAGTACTGGAAAACCGAGTATGGCATTGAAGGTAAATTATCATTTTAATTACTAAATTCTTTATTAGATAAATATGCAAAATAATTTCAAAGTTGCCAAATACGTTAAAACCAATGAAGGTTTCACTCATATTGGATATGACGAATACATAATCACATACCTTAAAGGTAAAAAGCCTCATCAAATTAGGATTGTGGTTAATGGGATTTTAACAAACCGAGTTATTAATTTAGTTGATTGTCATTCAGGCTACAAAAATCAAATTCTAACTGCAATTAGCGATGTTAAAAATGCTAAAATTGATTTAACTCAAAGGCCTTCAGACAAGAAAAGGGTAACTCTAGCTTATATTGGTACTTTCTATAGCAAGCTAATTGTTAAGAATGTTAAAAACTACTTAATAGGCATTAACAAAGAAGAACGAAGAGACACATTAACTAAATTTGAATTAATCAAATCCTAAT
>Ga0114960_10001960_pt1 | contig 16277 bp, 14 predicted proteins | sample C_130625_MF_Meta_FD_92637 | JGI IMG/M metagenome (GOLD analysis project Ga0114960, IMG submission 92637) | Freshwater microbial communities from Lake Croche, Canada to study carbon cycling - C_130625_MF_MetaG | ecosystem: Environmental > Aquatic > Freshwater > Lake | place: Lake Croche, Canada... | reverse complement strand
GGGTCGCTGGGCGAGGATCGTTGCGGCAACGTCGATGTCGCGAGACGGGCCGACGCGGCCATACATCACGGCGGGAACCAGTGTCAGTTCTTTCATGCCGATTGCCATGCCTGGCATCTCGACGGAACCATCCCAGTAACTGCCGAGGAGCACGATTGTCCCGCCGGGTCGGCAACGGTCGGCTGCTTCTGCGAGTGCCGATGCAGTGCCCGCCGCTTCGATCACGACGTCGTAGCCGTGGCCATCGAGTGCGCCTGCGCCGAGTCGAGTGGCGGCCTCGATCTGGCGATCGTGACGGGCGGAAAGGTCAACCTTCGCACCGGTTTGTTGAGCAACAACAAGCGCGGTTTGACCGATGGTTCCTCCGCCAATGACCGCAACGCGATCGCTTCCACGAATGTTTCCGCGACGGACGCCATGAACAGCCACGGCAAGAGGTTCGACCAGGCAGCCATTCGACGCAGCAACCCCGACGGGGAGCCGGGCGATCGAGGTGGCGGGCACGAGGACCTTCTCGGCCATTCCGCCATCGCGTCCAACGCCAAAGGCCATCGCGGGGCCGCGTACGCAAAGTTGCGTGTTGCCATCAACACAGGCGTCGCAAACCAAACACGGATCGATTGGTTCGACAGCGACGGGTGTGCCGTCGGCAAGCGTCCCGGCAAACTCGTGACCGAACGTTGCGGGAAGTCCGAAATTCAACAGGTGGAGATCGGAACCGCAAATGCCGGCCGACGCGACCGTAACGACGACGCCCTCGCCAGATGGCTCTGGAACATCAGCGACGGTTGGCTTGCCTTCGGGACAACGGACAGCACGCATGGGGTTCCTTCGTGTCGGTGTGTGATCAGTCGTGTGAGAGTTCGAGCAGTAATTGATACAGCGGATCGGTGCGGTCGCGCTTACCAACGGCAGAGTCGGCGGGAATCGGCCATTCAGAACCAGTTCCCGGAGCAGTCACCCATTCGGTGGTTGCAATGCGGCGAGCGATCCGCCATGGACCTTCGTCGCGGCGCTCAAGTCGGTCGAGGTAGCGAAAGCCGACCGTGAGATTGCGGCGCGGATCGGGATCGGAGGACCGGTGATACGCGATTCCGTAGGTTTCGGCGACAGCGGCAGTGCCATTCAGGGTTGCAAGGTGGTTGGCGACGAGATGCATGGTTGAGTCGTACCGCTGCAAGAGTCCGAATGCCCAGTCAATGAATTCCGCAATGGTGCCTTGGAACGAACCATGCGTGTCAGTGGCGTCGGCGTGGAAGCAACTGGCAACTAGATCGCGATCGAGCCGGTCGATTCCTCGGCAGTAGGTGAGGACGAGATCGTTGATCGCTTGACGGTCGGCGAGTGTTGCGAGATCAGGGGTTCCGGGGGCGACAGGTTCGGGGCTCACTCCCATGGAGGCTACGTGTCTGCCATCATCGTGGGCGACCTCTGGGGTGTCCTAGTGGTCCGAGGCCCGAACCCGGGTCTGTGCAGGAGACACCCGTGACCATCTCAGTCGAACCTGACATCTCTCGATGGCAAGCCGTTACTCGCCGCGTTGGCGATGGCGTGGCTGCCGTGCGCAGTCGCATGTCATGGAGCGCGTGGATGGTGACTGTCTTAGGCCTTGCGACGTTGTTGTCGCGCGCTCCTGGTCTGCTTTACAACGGAATGTTCGACCGTGACGAGTCCTATCTCGCTGTCACCGGAGACGTTCTGCGTCATGGGGGTCAGCTTTATGTCGACGTGATCGATCGGAAGCCACCAGTTGTTCCGGTGATGTACTCGTTGATCCGTGAATGGAGCGTCGACATGCGCGCTGTTCGGATCGTGTTGGCTCTTCTCATCTTCCTCAACGGAGTGGTTGTCGCTGAGATCGTTCGACGAATTGCGAATTCGCGCCGTGCGGCGTTGTTCGCAGGAGTTCTTGCCATTGCGGGAACCGCGCTCTTTCTTCCGCCCGATGCTCAAGCAGCGAACTTTGAGCTGTGGGGGATCCTTCCCGCTTCAGCGGCAATCCTCTGCGTTGTTGTTGCCCGCTCGGCGCGTCGGTCGCCTGTTCTTTGGTTCGCGCTTGCTGGTGCGGCTGTTGTCATTGCCGCTGATTGCAAGCAGCCGTACATCGCCGTCGGAATCCCGGTACTGGTCGAAGCGCTTCGTCGTGGTGGCGAGAAATGGCGTGCTGTCAGTGCCACTGCGATTGGCGCAGTCCTCGCCGCGATTCCCTTTTTCGCGTTCTTCGATGGCGCAAAAATGATCCGTTGGGTGTGGTCCGATAACAGCGATTATCTCAATGGTGGGGTATCGATAGGCAGAGCTGCTTCTATTGGACTCGCTCTCACCGTTGTTTTCGTCCTACTTCACCTCCCGCTTTTGTATGGAGTTTGGGAGATACTTCGTCGGCGAGTTCGCGCTGATGTCACGGTGCTTGTTTGGCTCGGTGCATCAATTTTGGTGATTCCGATTGGGCTTCGCTTCTTTGGCCACTACTTCCAACAGTTGGTGCCACCACTCGCAGTTCTCACTGGCTGTGCGCTAGTCACGGCAAGCCGTCGGGTCTGGCAGACATTGACGTTGCTTACGGTCGGGTTACTCGCTGCGATGCTGACGCTCGCTTTTGTTCATCGACCCGATCTCACGAACTACACAGCGTTAGGTCGCTATGTGCAGAGCACGACCACTCCCGATCAGAGGGTCCTTGTATGGGGAGCACTTCCAGATGTCTACGTGGCGTCGGATCGGCTACCGGCGGGGATCTTCCTGCACGACGGGTATCTCACTGGCAACTGGGCCAGTCGCGCTCAACCTCTTGCCGAAAGCGTGATCGCAACTGAACCATTCCGGTCTCGTTGGAACATGTTCTTTGAAGACGTCGCTGCTCATCCGCCGGTCGTTGTTATCGACGCAGCGCGACCCGACACCGATTGGGCGCAGTATGGGCCACAGTCATTCCCGATCGGAAGTTGGCTTGAGCGTTGTTACAACATCGATCGGGTTGTCAACGGGCTTGCCGTTTGGCGACGCGACGTTGTCGCCTGTCCGATGTAAGTGACGTTCGGTCTACACCGTGGCGAGCACACCGCCGTCGACGATGATCGACTGACCAGTGATGAACGATGCATTGTCGCTGAGGAGAAACGCAGCGGGTTCGCCGATTTCGCGTGGTTGACCGATGCGCTTGAGCACTGAAGTCTCTTCGAAGCGATCGCGTACGCCAGGAATGTCAAGAGTGAGTCCAAGCATTGGCGTCTCAATGAAGCCAGGGCAGATCGCGTTCACGCGAATGCCTTCGGGGCCGAGTTTGTCGGCCATCGAGCGCACTGCACCGAGCATTCCCGCCTTTGACGCGCAGTACGCGGGAATTGCGGCATTGCCGACCCAGCCTTCAATCGATGCGATACCAACGACGGAAGCGCCGTCAGCAGCAGCGAGGTCCGCATGCATCGCTTGAACAAGCATCGGAAAGGCGCGCAGATTTACGTTCAGGACGAAATCCCATCCGGCGTCGTCAAGCGCTCCGATTGATTGGTTGCTCACGGTTCCGGCGGCATGTACGAGGCCACCAAGTGCACCGACGGCTGACCTGCTCGCGTCAACCGCGCTCGCGAGTTCGCTTGTCTTCGTGACGTCAATGCCGAGGCCGAAGGTCGCAACATTGTGTGTGTTCGCGATCTCTTGAGCAGCGGCGAGCGCGCCATCAGCATTGAGATCCCAGACGGCAACTGCGCGGCCTTGCGCTGCGACAGCCTCGGCACATGCTCGACCGATACCAGATGCGCCGCCGGTGACAATGACTGCTGATGAAGGGCTCATGATGTTCCTTTGTTGGAGGTCAGCGATTTTGGGCAAGTCGATCGAGGTCGATCAGCATCGAGTCGGCGAGTTCAATTTCGCCTTCGATGCGACGCACCGCCCACGATGCGACAAGCGCGGGATAGGCCCAATCGGGTTGAGCATCGGCTTGCTGTCGGGAGTCTTCTGCCGCCTCGAGTTCCTCGATGAGTCGAGCTCGGTGGTCCGCGATCTGCTCACGTAAGCGAATTGGCTCAGCAAGATGCCCGAGCCAAACTCGGAGAAGTACGCCGTGCTTGAGGACTGGTGGTTCGGCGTCGACTGTTGCTTGCCAGCTTCGTAATGCTTCGGTCCCTAGCGGCGTGATTGCGTAAATGGTTTTTTCGCGGACTTCGTCGCGAGCAATCGCTCTACTGCTGACGAGACCAAGATCTTCAAGCCGACGAAGTTCGGTGTAGATCTGGCTGGTCGCTGGACTCCAGTAGAAAAAGTGCAGGATGGCATCGGACCACCGCTTGATGTCGTAGCCGGTGAGTTCGCGACCAAAACTCAGAACCCCAAGAACCGCCCATGCAGTTGCAGGGATCTTCGGTAGTGCGACAGCAGCCGCTTGCAGATCAGTATTCCCCCCGGACATGACTCCGGTTCTAGCACGGCCTCGAAGACGAGGGCTCGTGCTCGCGATCTATGACGCAGGTGTCGGAGGCCACGGAGCAACTGTCGGCCACGGAGCTGCAGCTTCGATTTGAGCGCTCAGTTGCAAAAGCGTTTCTTCTGAGCAGTGGCGGCCGACAATTTGAATACCAATAGGTAGACCATTTGGATCGAAACCAGCGGGAATAGATGCAGCGGGCTGGCCAGTCACGTTGAACACGGCAGTGAGTTCAGCGAACCGGCCGGCATGGGCAAAGACTGACTCGACGTCGGAGGTGTTGATGACGCCGAGTTCGGGTACGAGAACGGGCAACGTCGATGTCAGCCATACGTCGTGGGTGTCGTAGAAGCGTGCAATGTCCCGGCTGACGTATTCGATTTCTTGAAGAGCGCCGACGATGCGGAGCGGATCGATCGAAAGCATCCGATCGTGGAGGAAACGAGTGAATGGTTCAATGTCGTCGTCGCGAAGTTCACGACCCAATTCGGCAAGACGGTCCTCGACCATTTTTGCGCCAGACGCACCCATCACCATTGCAAGAGAATTCGCTGGCATCGCGACATCCCATTGCGGTGCAGCTTCGTGAACCTCATGGCCGAGGGATTCGAGCAGTGCTGCAGTTCGCTCAATCGCTTCGACTGCGGCGGGGTCCATGTCTTTACCCGCCGGTGAAACAGTGCTGAACCCGATGCGAAGTTTCGGAGTCTCCTCACGAAGGGCGGCGAGGAACGATCCGGCTTTTGGAGCGGGAGGTGCCGGGTAGGGGTCGCCGGCAAGGGGGCCAGAAATTGCATCAAGAATTGCTGCGCTGTCGCGAACTGTGCGGGTCACGGCGTGGCCGATTCCCATTGGGTAGGAGAACGCTGCAGCAGCGGGCCATGTCGGCGTGCGGCCTCGTGTCGGCTTCAGTCCGTACAAGCCGCATTCCGAAGCTGGGATTCGGATGGATCCGCCGCCATCGTTGGCATGACCTGCGGTCACCATTCCGCCGATGACTGCTGCCGCAGAACCGCCCGATGAGCCACCGGTCGAATGCGTCAGTCGCCACGGATTATGAGCAGGGCCGAAGAGCAACGATTCGGTGACAGGCGCCTTTCCCATTTCAGGAGTGTTTGTATTGCCGAGGATGAGAAGTCCCGCCGCTTTGAATCGCTTTGTCATTTCGCAGTCGTCGGTTGCAATGACGTCAGCGAATAAACGGCTGCCTTTGGTAGAAGGCAAACCAGCAACATCGCAGTTGAGATCCTTGACGAGGAACGGAACGCCAGCGATGGGGGAGTCTGCGGTGACTTTCGACGCTTCGGCGCGTGCTTCGTCATAGCGCTTTGCAACGACAGCATTTAGCGTTGGGTTGCGAGATTCAATGCGCGAGATTGAAGCGTCGACGAGTTCGAGGCTGCTGACCTCACCTGCGGCGACAAGAGCAGCCAAACCGATTGTGTCGTTCTCGTCGAGAAGGCGTTCGATGTCAGACATGGCTACTCCAGGTAGTCGGCGTAACGAGTGAGGTACGGCTGCACGCGTTCGGTGAGTTCTTCACGGTTGAGTCCCCATTCTTCTAGGGAGTAGGAGTGAGAGCCGAATCGGTCTTTCTTGTGTTCAGCGCTATGGGCGCGCATTGCCGATTCGGCTTCGGGAGTGAATGTTTCTCCAAGTTGTTCGTACATCGTCGCGACCGTGGAGAGTGGGTCGGATACGAGATCGGAGTAGGCGATGTCGACGAATGCATCAGCGCGTCCTGCTGCGATTTGAGAATCTCGGAACGCATTTTGATTGTCGAGAAGCGTCCCGATGATTTCGGGCCAGGTTTCGCGGATGTAGGGATTCCAATCCGCATCAGTGAAGGTGCCGGCGAGCACGCGCACAAGATTGCAGGCGGACGCGATGACGTTCACAGGATCTCGATGGGTCAAGACGAATCGTGCGTCGGGGTAGACGGCTGCTAGCGCGAATGGATCGATGAGATGCACAGGTGATTTCAATTGCCATTGCCCTGGACATTCCGATTGCAGAACTTGGAGCACTGCCTTGTGCCACTCGTACGCGCTTGTGTGATCGTTGGTGCGCACCCACTCCATGTACGACGGCAAATTGAACGTGGTCGACAGATGCAGGCTGGAAAAATGCTGGCCGAGAACAGTTGCGCACTCGAGTGGCATGTCGGGCGGGTCGTGATGAATCGCTTTGAACTCTGGGTTGATCATGCCGAGCATGTCGGGTGCTTCCATCGCGGCAAGAAAACGTGGGTCGGTTCGGTAGGTCTCTGTTGTCGGTGGTGGAACCGACTCGTTGATTTCCCAGCCGAGCAACGAGCGATTCCCGGGGTCGACGCTGAGTAGATGGCTCAGTGCAGTTGTGCCGGTCCTTGGCAGGCCAATAAGGAAGATTGGGGAGTCAATGGTCGTCGATGCCACGTCGGGATGGGTGCGGTGCCACTCAACAACGTTGAGGCGGTTGACGAGGTTGCCCACCGCCATGCCTTCCGCTGCAGCAGTTCCGATTTCGGTGAGTTGGCCCTCAGAGCTGGCGGACTCAAGAAAGACCTCAAGGCCTTCACGGAAGGATGGATCGCCGAAATCTGTGAGCCCGTTTGCGAGTTGGCTCGCTTGGGCCAGCAGTGCGTCGATGTTTGTCGTCATATGACTCCCCCCGGTGTCGCGTCGAACGGTAGTCGTTCGCAGTCGTTGTCAGCGCCGAGCCGATACCGATGGAGTTGGGCATTTCTAGGGCTCGGAAGTGAGTTGGGTGATGAGTTGGCCGAGAGGACAACATCTGAGAGCCGACGGGCGTCGTACGCTTCGGGTTATGCCGGAAACGCGACCGCCCCGGCCTTGATCGAATTGCAGTTGGAGATTCCGTGAGTCAGAGCGATACATCTAATTCATCTGAAGTCCCCGGTGGCTGGGGACCGGCGCTTGAGGATCTCGAACAGCGTCGAGCCGAGGCTCGCGCCATGGGCGGCGAGGAACGTCTCGCGAAGAAGCATGCAAAGGGCCAACTCGATGCCCGTGGACGCATCGACTACTTGCTTGATCCGGGTTCATTTCGAGAACTCGGCACATTGGTCGGCGACGTGCCGAGTGATGGCATTGTCGCTGGCGCCGGCCGAATCGATGGTCGTCCCGTGATGATTGGTGCCGAAGACTTCACGGTGCTTGCCGGTTCGATTGGGCCCGGAAGTTCGTCGAAGCGTTATCGCATTGCCGAACTCGCGTTGGCGGAACGAATTCCGCTCATCATGTTGCTTGAGGGCGCTGGACATCGCGGTGGCGGTGGTGGCGGTCGAGCGCCAACTGATTTGCTCATTCAAGCGAAGTGTTCGGGCAAAGTTCCGGTGCTCAGCGCGGTGATGGGCCCTTCTGCCGGTCACGGTGCACTCATTGTTCCAATGTCGGACTTCAGTGTGATGACTGCCGATGCGGCGGTGTTTACCGCTGGCCCACCCGTGGTTCGTGAATCTCTGGGCGAAGACGTCACCAAAGAAGATCTTGGCGGACCATCGGTTGCGGTGCCGAGTGGACTCATTCATAACGTTGCACCCGACGACGAAACCGCCCTCGACATGTTGCGCGTGTATCTCTCGTTCTTCCCCTCGAGTGCATGGGGGTACGCCCCACATCTCCCCGCGGCCGAGAGCGACGATCAAGGCGTGCGATCGACCGATGAACTTCTCACAATCATTCCGAGCGATTCGCGTCTGGCCTATGACATGCGTGCAGTTCTCGATGTGATTGTCGACGATGGCTCGTGGTTTGAAGTTCAGCCCGGGTTTGGGCAGTCAATGATCTGTGGCCTTGCTCGACTCGGAGGTGAATCCATCGCTGTCATTGCGAACCAGCCAACGGTGATGGCCGGTTCGATCGATGCCGACGCAGCCGATAAAGCTGCGCATTTCATCATGGTCGCCGATTCATTCCATCTTCCCCTTGTCTTCCTCGCTGACAATCCAGGGATGTTGCCTGGCAGCGATTCAGAACGAGCCGGAGTTCTTCGTTCCGGTGCTCGAATGTTTGCGGCACAAACACAGGCATCAAGTCCGAAACTTCACCTCACGTTGCGCAAGGCCTATGGCTTCGGTTCGATGGTGATGACACTGGTTGGTTTCGACAATCAATCAGCAACGTTTGCCTATCCCGGCGCAACGCTCGGAGCAATGGGGGCAAGCGCAATGAGCCGAGCAACCAATGCCGATGATGACGAAGCGGCGATGCTTCGTGATGCGGAACTACAGGCTTCGTATCGATCAGCGGCAACGCTTGGTTTCGATGAACTCATTGACCCGCGGGAAACCAGAGATGTTTTGCTCGATGCGCTGCAGCGGGCGCTGTTCCGGAGACAGGTGGCAGCAGAGCCAGTCTCCCGCACAGCAATAACGCCTTGATCTGCTAATCGAACAGAAAACGTTCGAAGTGCGACATTTCAGCGTCAGTAATCGGTAGTCTTTCCGGGTCGCGAGAGACCGTCTCGCGCCGTTCTACTTGCCGACAACGGCACCCAGGAGGCATTGATGTTTGCAGCGAGCACGAATTGGGGTTTGGGCGAGGTTCTTTGGGCCATGCTCTACTTCACCTGTTTCTTCATCTGGATCTGGTTGGCGATCAGCGTCTTTATTGACATCTTCCGCAGCCCAGATATGGGTGGCGTTCACAAGGCCATTTGGGTCGTTGCCATCTTTATCGTTCCGTTGTTCGGTGTGCTTGCGTACCTCATCGTTCGTGGCGGCAAGATGAATCAGCACGCGATCGAAGCCGCTAAGGCTCAGGACGCAGCAATGCAGAACTACATCCGCAGTGCTGCAGGCACCACGCCGGCCGACGAACTTCATCGTCTCGCCGACCTCAAGGATCGTGGCGTCATCGATCAGGCAGAGTTCGACAAGCTGAAGTCCAAGGTCGTCAGCTGATCTTGTTGCAGCGCTAAGGCGCTGTGCTTGAGTTGTGCCCGGTGCCCCGCTTCGGCGGGGCACCGGCGCGTTCCGGGCCAGCTTGCGGAGGCCAAAGTCGTAGGATCGTGAGGTGCCTCATCCCACTCTTCTTACGCAGGGCCGTATTGGTCCGATCGAAACTCGTAATCGCATCGTGTTCCCTGCGATGGATCAAAACAGTTGCGATGACGGAGCCATTACCGATCTCAACATTGCTCACTACGAAGCGCGTGCTCGTGGTGGTGTCGGGCTTCTGATTCTCGAAACTTCGGCAGTGGCCTGGCCGATCGGGGCCACTTCGTTGCACCAGCCGGCACTTTCCGACGATCGATTCATTCCGGGTCTGTCGCGTTTGGCTGATGCTGTTCACCATCACGGTTCGAAAATGGTCGTGCAGATCTGCCACCACGGAAAAACCGCTGGCGTCGACGCGATGCAAGATCGCGAGCAACTCGTTCCGTCGGTGCCGCTGCCGAACGACGAATCCGACATGAGCGCCATCACCATGGATGAGCTCATGAAGATGGCAGGGCTCACCGGTGGCAAACGAGCCAAGCAACGCGCCGCATCGACAGACGACATCGCGTGGGTCGTTGGCCAATTTGCCGATGCATCAGAACGGGTCAAGAAGGCGGGAATCGACGGTGTCGAGATTCATGCCGCACACGGCTATCTGATTTCAACGTTTCTGTCGCCTCACTACAACGTTCGTGACGATGAATATGGCGGTTCGGTAGAAAATCGAGCGCGCTTGCTTGTTGAAGTCATCACTGCCATTCGGACGCGATGTGGTTCCGACTTTGGAATCATCGTTCGTCTTGATGGTCGCGAATATGTCGACGGTGGCATCACGCCAGAGTTGTGCGCCGAGTATGCCGTCATTGCGGAAACCGCGGGCGCTGATGCAATCCACGTTTCGGCCTCAGGCCCTAATTCGATGGGCATTGGGTTTACCAATGGTCCGCTCCCATGGCAGCCCGATCAGTATGTGGGACTCGCCGCGGTCGTGAAGATGGCTGTCTCGATTCCGGTGATTGCGGTTGGACGCATTTTCCCCGATGCCGCTGAAACGCACATCAAGGATGGCGATTGCGACTTTGTATCAATGGGTCGCCAGCTCCTCGCCGACCCGGACCTCGCCGCGAAGTTGCTTTCGGGCACGCCTGATCGCGTGCGTACGTGCATCAATTGCTTCGTCTGCGTTGCACAGAATTTCTGGGACGGCGCTCCGATCTGTGCGATTAACGCCGAACTTGGCCATTACGACGAGGGACCAATCGCGCCTGCCAATAACCGACGCCATGTTGTGGTGGTTGGTGGCGGTCCGGGCGGTATGGAGGCAGCGCGAGTTGCTGCATTGCGCGGTCATTCAGTGACGTTGCTGGAAAAGTCTCCGCATCTCGGCGGCACCGCAAGGTTCTCCTCGCTTACAACTCCCATGAACGCTGAGCTCGTTCGCTACCTCACGACTGAAATCTCGCTGCTCGATGTCGACGTTCGAACGTCGACTCCGGTGACGGCAACCCTGCTACGTGAACTCAATGCTGATGTCGTTGTTGTCGCCACAGGAGCGCGGCGCGAACGCCCCGACGTTCCCGGCGCGCAGTTGCCCCATGTCTTTTCGGGCGACGATCTGCGGGCCTTACTCACCGGAGATGATCCGGCGGCCGCTGCTCGGCTTCCGTTCCACCGTCGACTCATGGTTTCGGTCGGTCGATCACTTGGCTTCATGTCGAGCATGGATCGGGTCAGGTCGATGTCGAAGCGTTGGATGCCGATCGGCAAGCGAGTTGTCGTGGTTGGTGGCGGTCTCGTTGGTGTTGAACTCGCCGAATATCTCGCAGAACGTGGTCGCACCGTCACCGTTCTTGAAACTGGCGACAAACTCGGCCTCGAAATGGCGCATCCTCGTCGGGCCCGGGCCCTGCATGAAGCCCGAACCCATGGCGTCGAGTTCACCACTGGCGCTGAACTTGTGTCGATCACCGAGACCGAGGTCACCTATCGCGTCGGTGAAGACACGCACACTGTGCGAGCCGATGCTGTTGTCATTGCGAGCGGCGTCCACTCGGACGAATCCATCGCTCAGCAACTGACCAACGATGGCTTCGATGTGCGTGTCGTTGGTGATGCGGGTTCGGTGGGCTACATCGAGGGTGCTGTGCGAACTGGCTACCTCGCCGGCCGGGCTCTCTGAGCCAAAACGAAACTCAGGTCTGGGCAGAACCCAGACCTGAGGAAGAACTGCGATGCGTGAAGCGTGATGCGGCCTAAAGGCGACCGATCACTGCTGAGCAAGAACTGACCTCAACGCCACCGTTTTCATCGACATCAAGGTTGGTGATGACGCCGTCTTCAATAATCGCGGCGTAACGCTTGGAGCGAACGCCGAGTCCGAATCCGGTGCCATCCATGACGAGGCCCATGGCTTGGGTGAAGTCCCCGTTGCCATCGGCGAGCATCGTGATTGAATCGCCGACCTGCTGGTCGTCGCCCCAGGCTCCCATGACGAACGCGTCATTGACGGAAATGCAAGCGATGCGGTCGACGCCTTTGCCGGTGAGTTCGTTGGCTTGCTGGACGAATCCAGGAAGGTGAACCTTTGAGCAGCCCGGCGTGAAGGCGCCGGGAACGGCGAATAGAACAACTTTTCCTGATCCGAGGACATCGGCGGTGTTGACCTTTTCAGGTCCGGCTGCGCCCATGACGAAGAGATCGACGGAAGGGATGGTGTCTCCAACGTTGATTGTCATGGCGACACGATAGGGCGTTCGCCGTCGTTCGCGCCCGACCGGAATGGAAATTCGGATCAGCGTTTGGTTCAGCCGAAGAGAGTTGAACCTGCGTCAATTGCTGCGAGCGCAGCGACGTAGGCACAGACGATTGTCTGGGCAAGACACAAGAGCCCAATGAGTTGGATTGACTCTGAGTCTTCGTCGTTCTCGGAACCCCAAAGGGAACGGATGGTGATGACAGCGAGGAAGGCAGTGGCGGCAAGAGTGATGAGGACAAACCAGCCAACGGGGGCCTGCGCGCGCCATGCGCCGAATGCAGCGAGGCTCAATGCTCCGGGAATGATCGCAGTCCAGCGGGCGCTTGCGCTGCGAGAACACAGCACGCGGCGTAGAAATTCGAAGATCCCGGCACCGCCGATTGCAAACACAACGATTTGGAGAATCGCGTCTGTCGCTGACTGCGTCGCGATCTGATTAAACGCAAGGACATCTGCGAAAACCAAGAAGACGAGTGAACACGTCAGAAGTACTGCCTGGAGGACCGAATGGTACGAACGCTGCGTTGCTGTGAGTTCGGTGGTCATGATCGCCTCAGGATGTCGCGCCATGAACGACGTGGAGCTAGTTCATGGTCGCGCGCTGCATGAAAGCGTTCGGTTCGCAGCGCATCGACGTCGGAGTCGTCGAGAGGGGTCATTGCGTTTGGGCCCACGATCCACTCGAGGAGTGCATCAGCGAGACGCGGGTTGCGAGCGAGTGCAGGCCCGTGGAGGTAGGTGCCAACAACGGTGCCGGTCACCACACCTTCAGAACCATCGCCATTGCCTTCGCCGATTTCTACTGATGCAAGCATTGTGGAGTTGGGTCCGGGAATAGTGCGGCCTGCATGGTTCTCGAATCCGGTGAGGAGCCCAAGATTGATGCGACCGTTTGCCGTAGAAAGGTAAGCATCGGTGGTAAGAAGTTCACCAACGGCTCGGGGGCGATCAACCCGCACGGTTTCGCAATCGAGCAGACCGAGACCCACGCGGCTCTTTCCCGTGGCATCGGGAAAGCGGTGCCCGAGAATCTGCATGCCCGCGCAAATCGCTAGGACAACTGCGCCCTTGTCGACCGCTCGGTGGAGCCCCTGACTGAGTTCGAGCTCACGGGTGGCCTGAACCTGCGGTCCGTCCTCGCCGCCACCGACGAGGTAGAGATCGGCAGAATCGGGAACTGGCGCTCCGGCATCGACAGTGATGTGTTCGACCGCAATGCCGCGCCATTCGAGACGGCGTGAAAGTACGAGTGCGTTTCCACCGTCGCCGTAGGTGCCGAGTAGATCGGGATAGAGCGAAACGATTCGAACTGCAGAATCAGTTGGGTTGACGCGAGGGGAGGTGGTCACAGCACGCCACCTACTTGTTCAAGGTGGTCTTGGAACGCTGTGTAATTCGACGCGACATCGACCGGAACTGTTGGATCGAAGTTCGGTGATTGACGGACGAGGTTCATCGCGTCGTCAAGGTTGTCGGCGACAACGTGAGTGATATTTCCGTACCGGAACCGAACGGCGAGGTCGTGTCGTCGTTCTCCGATTGCGATCACGAATCGATCGCCGACGCGTTCGTAGGCAACGTCCCAAAGCCACGAGGGATCATGGCCGTCGGCGATACGGGCGTTGATCGCAATGATGAGTGGGGTCGATGGGCCCTCGAGAAGTTCGAGCGCTTCGTGCCATCCGGCTGGGTTTTTGGCGAGTAGTAGGCGAATCTTTGTTCCGTTGAAATCGGCGACGCGGTAGCGGCCAGCAACTTCGGTGACATCGTCGAGGGCACCGAATGCCGCTTCGATGTTCGCGCCCATCGCCGAGCACGCTGCAAGAGCAAATGCAGCATTCACGCGATTGACGCGGCCTGGAAGCGCTAACGGTGAACGAAAGTTTTGGCCTGCGATGGAAATAGTGCCGTGATCGACGGTGACATCGATGGACGGACGCTTGAGGTCGCATGAGGCACACGACCACTCACTGCCTACGAAGTCGATCCGACCTGAACACGCAGGGCAGCCTGATGCGTCGGCAGTCCATTCCTGACCAGTCGCGACCCAGACGACGCTTGGAGCAACGAGCGCGGCCCAAGTCACGAGGGGATCATCGGCGTTGGCGATGACAGTTCGTGGGGGCGTTGCAATGAGGGCATCACGCCACTGTTCGGCGAGTTTGCGAACCTCCTGGGTTCGGTCGAGTTGGTCGCGGCTCAAGTTCAAGAGAACAACGGTGCTGGCGTTTGTGGCCCGAAGCACGGAATCGACCCAACGTTCATCGACCTCGAGAACCGCAGTGTCTGTCGCGTTCGATGTGGCGAGGGCCGCAACGATTCCGGGTGTCATATTGGCGCCGAGCCAATTCGAGACGATGGGTTGGTGAGAACCAAGTGCAGTCGACAGAAGTTTTGTCGTGGTCGTTTTGCCATTTGTTGCGCTGACGATTGCGACCTCGCGCGATGCGGTGAGTTCTGCCAGCAGATTTGGGTCAATGAGGAGCGAGACACGACCGCCAATGACTGAGCCGGTTCCGAAATGCACCAAGCGTGAAGCCCAAGCGACGAAGCGTCCGGCGGCCACCGCGAGTCGAGCCCGGGGTCGGAGCCTCGTGGCTCGGCCTGATGCAGGAATGGGGGCGGAAGCGGCGGTCACGACGACGTGATGCTAGTTCCGCATGGGAACAGAGCCTTGGCGTCGGAAGGGACGTTGAATCAGCGCTGTGAACTTCGACGAAACTAGAGAGCCCCGCGTTGTCGACAAGTACGGTGTTCTCGCACGTCTCAATCGGGGAGCACTCGTGAACGATTTCGCAGGCCGCACTGGAGCGGCGGTAGTGACAGGTGGGAGCGGTGGCATTGGCGCAGCGATCGTGCGGATGTTGGCCGAGCGTGGCAGCGATGTGCTCTTCACGTACCGGTCGAACCGCGACGCCGCCGATGCGATCATCGCTGATCTTGCTTCGCTCGACGTTCGTGTCATGGCGATGCCAGCGGACCTGGTCGACGAATCCATTGCTGCATCGGTTGTAACAACCGCAGTCGCGGACTTCGGCGGAATCCACACACTTGTTCACGCTGCCGGGCCGCACGTTACGCAGATGCACCTGAGCCGTGTCCAACCTTCGGCCTACCGGGCTCAGATCGAGGGCGAAGCTGTTGCGTTCTTCAATATCGTGCAACCAGCACTCGAAGAACTTCGCAAAGTTGGCGGCAGCATCGTTGCGGTAACAACAGCGGCAACGCGGCGTTATCCGGTTCGCGACGGGCTCTCTTCAGGAACGAAGGGCGCGGTTGAAGCCGTTGTGCGTGCACTTGCTGCAGAAGAGGGTCGTTTCGGAGTTCGCGCAAATTGCGTGGGCCCAGGCATGCTCACAGATGGAATGGCGGCGCGACTCATGGCTTCGGGCGATCTCGACGACGCGGCGCTCGAAGTCACCATGCGCAATATTCCGCTTCGAAAGTTTGGTGATGCAGTCGACATTGCCGAAGCAGTGTGTTTCCTCGCCTCGGACCGAGCCGACTTCATCACAGGCCAGATGCTCGATATTGATGGCGGCTACGGCGTCTGAATCGAGTGTCGATTCGATGCCGTTCGTACTTACGCGACGTCAGCCTCGAATGAACCTTCGATAGCCCAGGTGAGCGTGCGAATAAGTGCACGAGCCGCCGGTTGAACGATGAGCGGATCAAGCGCCGGAACGAGCGGCAGCTTCAGTGCTTCGCGCATCCAGGTCGGAAGCAAACCAACGGCCGCGGGTGCAATAACGCCGTATGCGGGGCGAGCGGAAAGGGGGAGCGGAGCAAGCATGAGCCAGCGGGCTGCGTCACGCGCTTGTTGACCGGCTTCGAGCTCCGGACGAATTGCTTCCATCCATTCGTCGAGTTCGGCAACCGAACGGGCGGCGTACTCGCCACCGAGGCGATCGTTGATGACAGCCATCTCGTGGACATAGCGGTCGGCTTCAAACGAACTCAACTTCTTTGCGCCATATCGCTGATAGGTGCGCAGGAAGGAATCGACTTCGGCATGGTGTACCCACGAAAGAAGATGAGGATCGTTTGCTGAGTACTCGCGCCCGTCAGGGGCCGTGCCAACAACACGTTCGTGGACACGCGTGACCAAAGCGAATGCGGCATCGGCCTGTTCGGTTGTGCCAAATGTGGTG
>Ga0114960_10001958_pt1 | contig 16282 bp, 14 predicted proteins | sample C_130625_MF_Meta_FD_92637 | JGI IMG/M metagenome (GOLD analysis project Ga0114960, IMG submission 92637) | Freshwater microbial communities from Lake Croche, Canada to study carbon cycling - C_130625_MF_MetaG | ecosystem: Environmental > Aquatic > Freshwater > Lake | place: Lake Croche, Canada... | reverse complement strand
TGGCTCACATGTCACCGATGCACTCATTAAGCGTGGTAATTCTGTAGTAGTGCTTGATAACCTTTCAACAGGTAACAGAAAAAATATTCGACACTTAACTGGCGATTCCTCTTTTGAATTTGTCGAAGGTTCAATTCTCGATGCCTCTGTGGTGGACGATTGTGTCCAATCGGTTGACCATGTGCTTCACTTTGCAGCAGCAGTAGGAGTTTTTACCATCGTCGACAAACCACTCGAATCTCTCATGATAAATCTAACGGGCACCGAAAACGTACTTGAAGCTGCTCACAAGTACAATAAGGAAGTATTGATCGCTTCTTCATCTGAAATCTATGGCAAAAACGCAAGTGGCCCCCTTCACGAAGACTCTGATCGAATTGTTGGTTCACCACTTAAAAGTCGTTGGTCATACTCGGAAGCAAAAGCAATCGACGAATCCATGGCTTATTTCTATTATCAAGAAAAAAAACTTTCTGTTCGCTTAGTTCGTTTCTTCAACACCGTGGGCCCAAGGCAGGTGGGGCACTATGGAATGGTTGTACCTCGGTTTGTATCAGCTGCATTGAAGAACGAACCACTAACAGTTTTTGGGACGGGGTCACAATCACGTTGTTTTTGTCACGTGTTTGATGCAGTTGAAGCAGTTTTATCTGTAATCGATTCAGATGCTACTCTGGGTGAAGTCTTTAATATAGGGAATGATGAAGAAATTACTATCGAAGTTCTAGCTCACGAAGTAATTGAATTAACTAATTCAAAAAGTGTTATTGAAAAAGTCTTGTATGAGAAAGCGTACGCCCCGGGTTTTGAGGATATGCAAAGACGGGTACCTGATATAAATAAAATTAAAAGAATAGTTGGATGGGCACCAAAGTTCTCTCTTGACACTATAGTCAAAGATATTGCGAACTACTTAAAGGAATAATCTTGCAACCTAAAGTACTCCATGTCATCGCGCGAATGAACGTAGGCGGTACCGCACGCTATGTAGGAGAGTTAGTAGAGAATATACCCGGAAGTATTTTGGCTACAGGGAATGTGCAGGGTTCAGAAATTGAAGACCCTTGCCTCAGAAACCTTGCAACTATTCGTGTGCCAAGTTTAGGTAGAAAGATGGATCTCGTTAATGACTTTCGAGCCTGGGCAGAACTCCGAAAAATTATAAAAAGCGTACAACCAGAAATAGTCCATACTCACACATTCAAAGCTGGTTTAATCGGCCGACTCGTGAAAGGCCCACATAAGAAAATTCATACTTTCCATGGGCATTTATTCGAGGACCAATCCTTTTCTCAATTGCAGAAGAAGATTATTTTTTTAGTTGAAAAATTTCTAGCTGGGAAGACTGATATTTTAGTATCTGTTGGGGAACAGGTTGGCAAAGAGATCCGTACCAAAGGAATTGGGGTTAATGTGATGTGGGTATCAATTGCACCTGGGGTGAGTCCTTTGGTAAGAACCGATAGGAAAATTTCTCGAAAGCTACTAGACTTGGGGGAAGAAGGCTTAATCTTCGGTTGGATGGCACGAATGGCTGAAGTGAAGAATCCAAATCTGTTGCTTGATGTAGCAAATAAACTTCCATCGATAAATTTCGTAATGGCTGGTGGGGGAGATTTGTTTGAATCCATAAAAAAAAGAGCTCCAAGAAACGTTAGGTTAATCGGATGGGCAGACGCAGGGTTGTTTTGGTCAGCCGTAGATTGCGCAATTTCTACATCCGATAACGAAGGGATGCCTATCGCGCTTATCGAAGCTCAGTTAGCCGGACTCCCTGTTATCGCCACAAATGTTGGCTCTACCAGGGAAATTGTGGAGGACAATATCACAGGGATCATTTGTAATAGGAGTCGTTCTGAGTTGGTCGATGCAGTCGTGACGCTGTCAAGGAAACCTAAAATAATGAAGCTGATGGGTGCCGCTGGAAAAGTTCGGTCGCAAAATGAATTCAATAAGCAAAAAATGTTTAAAAGTCATAAAGCAATTTATTCTAAAGTTTTGAATACCGCAGAATAACGATTTTAATCACTTTCCATACTCGCCCATTGGTTGAGTGACCTTGTCTGAGAGTCCGTCAGTGACACAAATGGACGACGCAAGGTTACAATTTTAATTGCCTGGTCCACGTCAAATCCACTTTTTATCAGGGTTGCAATCACAATACTCGCCGCTCTCCCAACCCCTTCCTTGCAGTGTATGTAAACTTTTTTATTCAATATTAGCTGCTCATGGATCCAAGATACGGCTTGTGAAATTTCTTGTTTGTTAGGCCCGCTAAACTCTGTGACGGGAATCTGAAAGGATTTGAATTTGAGAAAATTCGGTGCCTTTTTAGATTCCTCGCTGCGTAAATTCACAATTCTTGTTATTCCCCTAAATCTTAGGTACGCAAATCCAATAAATTTCGGCTGAGCTCCTACAAAAATCTGATTAGTAATTTGGGAGTAAGCAAAAAGTGGAATCCCGAAATTCTCACCAACTAGCCGCACAGTTGCAGATGGGAAGCCTAAAATTCGAATTCTCTTCAGGTAGACTAAAAGCCAACGAAGTCCAGGCATGCGAGTTAACCGATAAAATAGTTTAATTCCAAACGTGAACAAAGTTGGCTTGAGATCTCGAATTTCTATATTCTTCTTCACAACTGGGTTAAAAAGTGTAAATAGAAAACGAACAAAACTTGGAAAGGATGTTACTGCCACTTTAAAATCACCATCTAGCGGCCATTGGAATTTTAACCCAATCTTATAACTTGAACTATTTGAAATTACTTTTCCGGAACATAAATCAACAATTCTCTTAGGAAAATTTACACCAGCACTTATGGCCAAATCTAATGATCCCCAAAATTTGGGATTTATTTCCATCAAATATAAGACACCAGTTTCTATATTTCTTTTAAATTCCACCATGGCTACCCCATGCCAATCTAGCGATTCGAGTAACAGGTTTCCTTGAAAAAAAAGGTCATCCTTCTTTATGCTCTTTGCATACGTGCTGGGCCCGCCGGAAATGGGCCACTCACGAATTCGTTCGTGCATAAAATAGTCCATGAGGACACCTTCTTGGTAAAGTCCAAAAAATGCTTCCCCTGTTCCTTTAATTCGTTCTTGGACGATATATTCAGAGTTAGCTATTTTTTTATTGCCAAGGGACGCTCTTAATTCTTCAAATGTGTCGCAATAAATCGGATCGAAACGATCAAGTTCAAGACTACTTTTGATTACGACTGGAAAATTGATTTTCTTACTGAGATCTTGATTTAGCAGGTCTCTTTTACTTAAAGTTGCTGGTATTTTAACACCTTTCTCTTCTGCAAATAACAGGGTTTCAACTTTATTTAAACACATATTAATGGATTCAACGGGTGCTAAACATATTTGTGTAACTTTACCAATTTCTATTCTATTTTCAGAAATCAGTTGGACACTCTTCCCCCCTATGGGAATTAAGCATTGGTAACTCTCCGAAGTTAAAAATTCAATAAAATTTTCCATATTTGATTCAGTCAGACCTTCACTAGAAAAAACGCCTCGACTTACATACTTGGAAAGTGACGCATATGAATATTTGGAGCCAATTACATCCACCAGATATCCAGCTTTAGACAAAGCGCGAGCTGCAGCAAGGGTATGCTTATAACCCACATCAGTGAGAAGGACGCGTCTCAGACTTGTATCCGGCATATAACAATCTTCTCACATACTTAAGCTAACTTAATTAAAAGCCACGTGTATGCTAATATTTTACATGGATTCAGCCATTGATCTTATCTACTTACTTGATTGGCATTTCAGCCCAAAAAGCGGCGTCGGGAAAAAGGTGATAGAACAGATACAGGCTTGGAACCAAAACGGCTTACGAACTGTTTTGATTGTCGCGACTCATAAAGAATATTCCAAAGACTGGATGTCACTTTCAATACCTATTAAGGTTTTTGATTATGAGCCAAAAAATTTATTTACTCGATCTCGAGCTCGGAATTTGGCTTTGAAATGTGCTAAAAATTTATGCCCAAAGGGAATTTATGTCAGATTTGGAGTATTAAGTCCAAAATTAGTTCTAGAACTTTCAAAGACTCCCACTATATTGGAATTGAACTTCAAAGGATTCGATGAGTACAAAAGAAGATCGAACCTGCTGTGCATATACATAATTCTTCTTCAAAAGTTTGTTTTTCCACGTTGCGCTGGAGCCTGTAGTGTAACTAATGAAATCAAAGATGAATTTGATAGACTTGTAATTCATAAAGTACCTTCGTCAACGTTTCCTAATTCAATCGATCTAGCGAGCAATCCAGTAACTAAATATCGACAACATGTTGGAATTCACCTAATCTTCGTTGGAACGCCTGGGAATGTTTGGCATGGTGTAGACCGCATAGTCACATTGGCAGAGGCGCTTCCAGAATATGATTTTCATTGCGTTGGTCCAAGTAGGCCAGCTGGGGAATTAATGCCGAAGAATATTCATTTTCCCGGTGAAATTTTTGGAGATGCTTTAAGAACTTATATGGAATCCATGGATGTTGCCATCTCCTCCATGGCGCTTGACAGAAATACTCTAGGGGAAGCTTCGCCCTTAAAAACAAGACTATACCTTGCCTGTGGGCTACCTGTTATCGGCCGATATAATGACACTGCCATAACGCCTGGGGCAAAATATTTCTTAAATTTGTCAGAGGAATCTTGGCCACCATCAGAAGAGGTACTTGAAAAAGTCCGAAGCTTCGTAAGCGCTTGGTTAGGTCAGCGTGTTGATCATAAAAATTTATCAAATATAGATTCACGAAATATCGAATTGAGGCGAGTACAATTTATACGAGAAATACTTGGACTTAACAAATGAAATTTTTAAGTATAATTGGTACTCGACCACAGTACATAAAGTTGTCTGCAATTCAGCATGCCTTTGATTTTAAAAATCTTAATCACTTCTATCTGGATTCAGGTCAACACTATGACTCTGACTTAAGCACTCAAATAGTGCAAGATCTTGCTTTGCCCAATGCGGTGAAGATTCTAAGTCCTGGTGCTGGAAAACCGTTTCAACAAATTGCAAATTTATTGATGCAAATCAGCCTAGCTTTGGAAGAAATTCATCCAGATTATGTTTTGGTATACGGCGATACGAACACAACTCTTGCTGCGAGTTTGAGTTGTTCAAAACTCAATATTCCATTTGCTCACATTGAGGCTGGACTACGGTCATTTAATAGAAAAAACCAGGAAGAAAAGAACCGATTGGTCGTGGATCATCTTGCAGACCTGCTATTCGCGCCGACTATGCGAGCACAAAATAATTTGCATAATGAAGGGTTGTCTGAAAAAACAATACTAGTTGGAGATGTGATGGTCGATGTGTTGTATCAAGGATTTCCTTATGGGCATCCCGGCGCATTGAAAGATTTTTCACTAGCGCCAAAGTCGTACTACGTTGCTACTCTCCACCGTGCAGAAAATGTGGATTCAAAAAATTTTTTAAAGGACGTGGTTAACGAATTTAGTAAGGTGACTAAAAAGATTATACTCTTTGCCCATCCACGTTTAGAAAAAAATATGCGGGGATTTGATTTGGGATGGCCCCAAAATATTATTAAACTACCTCCAGTTTCTCATACAGAGATATTAAAATGGGTAGCACACTCGAGCGGTGTAATAACGGACTCGGGAGGTCTTCAAAAAGAAGCTTTTCTTCTAAAGATTCCTTGCACGACCTTACGAACTGAAACCGAATGGACTGAAACCTTGGACAATGGTTGGAATGTACTTTTACCGCGAGCACTTAACTTAAATAACGTCCTAAATAGGATTGTTGAGCCTGCACAGATTAATCCCTATGGCTCTGGAGATTCCGCATTACGAATAGTTGAGTTTCTTGAGAAAACTTTGATGAATGGACAATAAAAGGACACAACACAAACGCGTCATGGCGATTCTCGATATCCAACAAGCAACACCGAGATGGTCCAATTATCTATCAAAACTTGTAGATGAGGGTTATATTGTGGATTTAGTCACCCTCAAAACCCCAAATAGTCCTCTGCCCAAAAAAATTTTAAAGTCTGAGAGCTTCAGCCATTTTGAAACTTGCCTGACTACACTTTACGGCCAAAATAGAATCAAAAATAAAATTCACTTTTTTATTCAACGTTTTACAACGAGCCCTACACAGTACGTTAGTCTGTACGACAAATTGGCTATTCGCTCTTTAAATCGCAAGGCCAAGCAGTTGCTAAATCGATTCCATTACGAATTTTTGATAACCTCGAGCTCACCTTTTTATACGCACATAATAGCCTCGCAAATTGTCAATAAATATGATCTCATCTGGATTGCCGACTATCGTGATTTGTGGTCCCAAAATCATGTTAGTCAAACTAATGACAGTCTTAAGGAAAGTTTTGAGAGAAGTATTCTTGCGAACGCAAGCGCGTGTATCACTGTTTCCCAGGGTTGCAGACGAGACCTGCGAAATGTTTATCAAGGTCCGATACACGTTCTCTACAACGGCTTTGAAAAAATGGGCCATGCGAAAGATATTCCGAAAAGCGACAAGTATAGAATTCTGTACACCGGTCAAATATACAGAAAATATCAACAAATCGATTTACTTTTAGAATATTTGTCTGACGTAGATGAGTCGATATCAGAGAAATTTATTTTTGAGTTTGTTGGAAATTCTTCTAAATTTATTTCAAAAAATTTTTCTAAACAATTCAAGTCAATTCCAAAAAATGTCTATTTGAGCGGGGAACTTGATCATTTAGAGACTATCGAACAACAGGAAAAAGCTGACTTTTTACTATTTCTAGCGTGGAACTCACAAACTGACCGAGGTGTGGTGCCGACAAAAATTTATGAATATATCGGGTCAGGAACACCAATTTTGTCATTTGGAGAAATTCAGGAGGGGGAATGTGGTCGCTTACTTGCAAAATCTAGAAATTTTCTGCGAATTCAAAATGTGAAGCAGCTTCAGGATTTTTTTCATGATTGTTTGACAAAAAGATTAGAAATTGAAGCCCGAAATTCTTCATTTGTTGAAAAATTTAAATTTAATTCTCAGATAAAGACTTTAGATGCGATATTAACAGATTATACGACAGAAAAAGAATCCGTTTCTTTCTAGCTTTCAATCTTGAGTGTATGATCCATCCATGAAAATTTTATTGATTGCGCCAGGGGCAAGTTTCCACACCATAAGATGGATGGAACGACTTCAAGATTCCGGGTTTGAAGTAGTTCTTTACGCACAAGATAACGTAATACCCGCCGGCAAATTTAAGGTTGTGAAAAAATCATGGAGCGACAACGGTGGAATTTTGAAAAATCCAATTTTGAATTTGTTTCGAGAATATAAGGCACTCAAAAATGTTATTGAAAACGAGTTGCCAGATTTAATCCACCTACATTGGCTGTTTTCGCCCACCGCTATTGCTCTTAGCTTTGTACGTCATAAAAGAATTGTGGGTACACCTTGGGGATCAGATTTGCTTCCCACAAATGAAAAAAGTCATTGGGGCCGAAGACAAAAATTAATTTATAAAATTTCACTAAAGAAAATTATTCGAAGTATTGACCATTTTACTTGCGATGCGGATCACATGAAATTGAGACTCATCGAGTTAGGCGCAAATCCTGATTCTATAGAGATAGTGTATTTTGGAACGGACAGCCAAATTTTTAGTCCTCAAAAGCGATCACATTTACTAAGAGAGAAATGGGGTGCTATCAGTGATGACATTGTGATTCTTTCAACTAGGCATTTTTTTCCCGTCTATGACATCCCAACTTTGATTCGAGCCTTTTGTCTAGTGAATAGAAAATTTTCGAATACTTTTCTCGTTCTGGGAGGCGGTGGGGATGAACTCGAAAACTTAAAGAGGCAAATAGCCGATATTGGAATCGAGAAAAGGGTACGGTTTTTGGGTCACCTTGAAAATGATGAATTTGTGAAAAGTATTGCCTCGGCTGATATTTATGTTTCAACTTCAACGAGTGATGGTGGACTCGCCTCGAGTGTTGCGGAGGCCATGGCGTCTCAACTTCCGGTAGTTGTTACTCAATTTGGGGAAAATGAAAAATGGATAAATGAGAGAAATAGCGGACTTTCATTCCCTATTGGAGACTCTGGGGTACTGGCCGAGAATCTAGAGAAACTCATTTTAGATCCAGAATTAAGGGTGTCCATGGGAAAAGCCGGTAGAGCCACAGTGATTGAAAAATTGAACCCTTTGGCGGAGTCCTTAAAACTGAAGGATTTCTACTTACATATATAATTTTAGGTTTTAAGCTTTTTTAAACTTCATCTAATTATTGACTTAACACTTGCATAAATATTTTTTTCAGATTTTCTTCAAAATGTTCAGTGATCCCTTTTAACCCAAAACTTTCCAAAAATTCAAAACTTTCATAGCCTCCTTCGGCAATCATTTCGTCTGTAGGAAAGTACCCAATAACATCATCGATGCATCCCACAGGAATCAAAACCATGTCTGGGAATTGATTCTCAAGGTATTTTGAATAATGTGAGACAAGTTCACCCGATACTCCAAATAATGTTACGCCTGAAAAAATAAGCTTTTGAAAGGTGATTTCGCGTGTTGAGGATGCCCCAACGTCAAAAAGTAAATCTGCTGGAAGTCTAATTCTTGATGCCTCTACTCTTTTTTGTGAAATTGATTTTTCAAAATCACACTTTTCGTGCGGAAGCGAGTATTCTCTCCAAAGAGAATTCAGCCATTTCTGATAATTTTCTTCCGTAAAAAGTGTATACCAACTACCTAAGAGCAAATGGCGAATGAAGCCTTTAGGGCCTTTAATGGGCGGGATAGCGGGAGGTCTCAGATCACCCGAAAATCCTTGCAAAAACAGGAAGGCGGTCTTAGCGCTGTTGTTTCTTCGAACTGCATCTCTGACGTGGGCTACAAAATGAGAGCTGTGTTCCTTTCCATATGGCAGTGAAGTTGGGTGGCATGCAAGCTGCCAAATAACTGCGACTAAGAATCCATCACTCTTATTACGAATCTCAATTTTGTAAGACGTAGGCCGCGGATTTTTTCGAGATGGTTGCATCCATACTTTATTCCATACAATTCGCCCTCGAGTATCCACGCCTAAGAACCTTTTTCTTCTACGATTGCTTACCAAATTACTTTGATATTTCTGCACTTCTAGATAGCACATGCAAAAGCCTTCTTGGATTAGGCGCTCTAATAGCGACTTGATCTGGCCCTCGACGTAGTCCAGGTGTCCCAAGTTACAATCTCCAAAAAAAGGCTTTTTTGTATCAAGCATGGGTGCGTAGTGGGTATGACTCGCTGAAATGAAAATATTTGTTGGTAACGCAATTCCAATAAGAAGCTTTTCTATGCGATTTCGCAAATCAGACCCAAGGTACAACGCATCGATTGAGATCACAGCAAAAATGTCATCACAAGATTTTATGAGCAGTATATTGACTTCAAGTGAATCTCTAACAATGTCTGTAGCCTCCTCGCAATCTCCGCATCCCATCACACACGGGGATAGAGGTGAAATCGATACTGATCCTGCTACGCATTCAATAAGGTTCATATGATCTCCAACCTGCGCTCAAAAGAAAAAACTAAAATTCCCGCATTCCCACTACCAGGATTCCAAAAATCTTGTGAACACTCAAATCTTGACAAAGAATATTGAACAAAATTCTTTTTACTTTTATTTATCAAATATTCATAATTTCGCATCCAATTAGTCTTTCCAACAACTAAACCCTTAGATAAAAACTTTGGCATACTTTGCGTATCTTGCTCTATCACTATAAAATAACGGCATTTTGAGTTCACAATAAATTTAAGAAGTCTTGTTATGTGAAGTGGGTGAATGTATATCATAGTTGCCCAACTGAAAATCAATTCTGATTTTTTTAAAGTTTTGCATTCCTCAAGGCTCTTCGCACTCTGGCCATCGAGTTCCACAAATTGAATATTTTTTAAACAACGTTCTTCAGCAATTTTTTTGCCATAGCGAAGTGCTGCTAAATTAGTATCTGAACAAACAAAATCAATTTTTTCCCACTTCTCTGCGAGAGGGAGACTCCGGCCACCACAGTTACCGCCAATTTCAAAGCAACTCTTAAAGTTGAGAGAGCTTAGTATTCTTATCAGTTCTTGTGAGGAATAATGATTTTTTAGATGAAGAAAACCCGCTGCATCTTCTTCGGTTTGTTCTAGCCACTTTTTTGAATAATAGCTTGGGATAAGTACAATCTGAATAAGACGTATTAAAACAAACATTTTATACTTCACAATGTCCCCAAAATTGTCGCAAAGAGTAGCCTCCATGGTTTACACTAGTAGTCTAATGTCTGGAGGCTGTATCAGGATGGGAATGCGTGAAGAATTTGAAAATTAAAAAGATTCTCATCACTGGTGCAGGTGGTTTCATCGGCAGCCATCTAACAGAATTGTTTTTAGAAAGTGGATACGAGGTAACTGCAGTCTGCCACTACAACAATCAACAATCTCCGGGTTGGCTTAACTTGCACGATGAGAATCCCAATCTAAAAATTGTCTTTTCTGATATTACTGATTCTAGCTGCATGAATGACTTAATTAAAAACTCTGAGCAGGTGGTACACCTTGGTGCCCTCATCGCAATTCCATACAGTTTCACAGCTCCGAGAAGTTACGTAAACACGAATATCATAGGAACGTTAAATGTTCTAGAGGCCGTGCGCCTTTATGAAAAGCGTTTAATTAATGTTTCAACGAGTGAAGTTTATGGAACCCCCAAAATTCTTCCTATAACGGAGCAGAGCGAGATTCAGCCACAGTCACCCTACGCAGCCACGAAGGTTGCCGCTGATGCTCTTTGCAATAGTTACATAGACACTTATGGCTTGGACATAAGCATAATTCGCCCTTTTAACACTTTTGGTCCGCGGCAATCTCAGAGAGCTTTGATTCCAACTATTTTGTCACAGATTGCTTCGGGAAATAAAACTATTTCTTTGGGAAATTTATATGCGCGGCGAGATTTTACTTATGTAACTGACACTGCTCAGGCAATTAAAATGGCAGTGGAATCAGAATACGTTAGAGGTAAGACTGTCCACCTTGGATCCGGTAAAACAATTTCAGTTCAGGAATTGATTGGAGTTGTTAATGAAGTTTTAGAAACGGACGCCAAAATCAAGACAGATGAATTGCGCTTGAGGCCAAAAATGAGCGAAGTCGAAATTCTACAATCCGACCCCTCATTTGCGAGAGAGATTCTTGGGTGGGAGTCTAAAGTTTCTTTGCAAGAAGGAATCCAAAAAACTTATGAATGGATTCAAAAGAATAAGAGTTTTATAATGAACTCGAGTAGATACGTTATTTGACATGGGTCAAAATCGAGAGGTCAAAATGAAGGCTGTAATACTCGCGGGTGGGAGAGGAACACGATTGTTGCCTTACACAATCGTAATCCCTAAACCAATGCTTCCAATCGGAGGAATGCCCGTAGTCGAAATAATTGCAAAGCAGTTGTACCACTACGGTTTTGAAGATGTAACAATCTCGCTCGGATATTTATCAGATATGGTTAAAGTATTTTTGAGTGGTAAGCAAGGGGAGCCAGGTCTGCCAGATTTTTCCTTTCACGTTGAAAACAGCCCAAAAGGCACCGCAGGGCCAATCAAAGAATTAGAGATTTCTGCAGAGAACTTTGTAGTAATGAACGGAGACATTCTCACAAACCTCAATTTAAGTGAGCTTTATGATTTTCATTGCGAAAAAAGTGCTACATTAACCATTGCGATTCGCCACACGTCATATCAGTTGCCATTTGGTGCGGTTACCATCAACGAAAAATACGAAGTCTTAAATTTTGAAGAGAAGCCTAAAATTGAATTAATGGACAACATTGGAGCCTACGTCTATTCTCAGCGAGCATTAACTTTTATACATGAGGATGAGAAAATTGACGTAAATACGTTGGTTCTTCGACTTATTGAAGCCGGTGAGAAAGTTTGCGCTTATTTGAACGTTGGACCATATTATTGGATTGATATAGGTACTCATGCGGATTATGAGAAAGCAAATGAGGAACTAGCAGGGCTTCTCTCCGAGTTCCCATTTTTGAAAGGTATTAAAAAGTGAAAGTTGAATACTTTAACTATTCAAAAATGTATGAAATTGACAGCCCTATCTACTCACGAGCACTCGAGTCAGTGCTCAAGCGCTCAGATTTCATACTGCGAGAGGACCTTGAAGAGTTTGAAAAGGAACTAGCTTCAAAATTCTCAGCGAAATATTGTATTGGTGTGGCAAATGGAACTGATGCGATTTGGCTTGCCCTAATGGTTGCCGGTATAAAACAGGGTGATGAAGTTATTCTTCCTTCACATACATATGTAGCAACTGCAGATGCGGTTCATTTAGTTGGGGCGACTCCAGTTCTAGTAGATTGTGATGATGACCATCTTGTGTCCGTTCAAGGAATCGAAGACGCGATTACAAGTAAGACGGCTGCAATAATTGCTGTAAATTTAAATGGGCGAGCAGCGAGCCTCACAAAGATAAGTGAGCTTGCCACCAGATTTAACTTGAAATTAGTGGAAGACAACGCCCAGGGGTTAGGAGCAAAAATTGATGGGAAGTACGCTGGAAATTTTGGTGATCTTTCAAGCCTAAGTTTTTATCCAGCAAAGACATTTGGATGCTTGGGCGATGGTGGAGCGATCATTACCAACTCGGACGAGTATGACCAAAAACTTAGGGCAATGCGAAATCATGGACGTGACCCCCATGGGCAGGTTCAAATGTGGGGTGTCAATTCACGACTTGATAACCTCCAAGCTGCAGTGCTTCTATCCAGACTGCCTTATTTAGTCAGTTACTTTGAGAGGCGAAGAGAAATTGCTTCGATATATTCCAGTAAGTTTATTGGAATTGAAGATCTTGTGATCCCCGCTCCTCCGGGTTCAGAAGAGAATCGATACGATACTTTTCAAAATTACGAGGTACGTGTTAAAAATCGTGAGAAATTTCGATCGCATCTTTCCGCCCATGGAGTTGGATCTTTACTGCCGTGGAGTGGAAAAGCAATCCATCAACTTAATCTGCCGGGTACACGTTCATCAGATGTAGTAAAGACTGAAAGTTTCTTCAAGGAAATATTGATGCTACCTATGAATCACTACATGTCAGATGAGGATGTCAAGCACGTGTCAGACGTAGTAGCAGACTATTTCTTGGCAAACTAAATCATGGTATTCAACCGAGATCTCGCAGAAGCTAATGCGAAAAAAGCGCGAGAATTAGTTGTCAGAATGGTTAGCGCCGCACAGGCATCCCATGTGGGCTCTTCCTTATCAGTTGTAGACATTCTCGCTGCTCTATATTCAGGCATTGCAAATATCTCCCCTCAGAATTTTAAAAGTGATCAACGAGATATTGTGATAATGTCTAAAGGGCACGCTGCGGCCGCTTATTATTCGATACTTCACATCACAAGTTTTATATCCGCCGACGATGTAGATAAATACGGACAAAATGGAGCTTTGCTAGGGGGACACGTTACATCTGGCATACCCGGTGTTGAGTTATCAACTGGATCGCTTGGGCATGGGCTTCCCTATGGAGTCGGCATCGCACTAGCTCGAAAAAACGATATTAAACAAGGACGAGTGTTCGTCATAATGTCTGATGGGGAGTGTGACGAAGGAACGACCTGGGAATCGGCACTCTTAGCCAATCATCACAGACTTGATAACCTAGTAGTTATCGTTGACAGAAATAGACTTCAATCCCTAACCGATACAGAGCTGACTCTAAAACTAGAGCCGTTTGCAGCAAAGTGGGAAGCATTTGGCTGGACTGTTCGAGAAATTAATGGACACGATGTAGGACAATTAAATAATGCCTGTGAGGCTTCAACATCGCCAATTTGCGTAATTGCTAACACGACAAAAGGTAAGGGAGTATCTTTTATGGAGAATTCAGTCTTGTGGCATTATAGGAGTCCTAATAATGAAGAATTAGTTGAGGCTTTGAATCAAATAAATGTTGGAGAGAGATGAGAGACGCGTTTATTTCTTCACTAATCGATGCGGCTGAAGTGGACCAAAATGTCACGCTCATTACTGGCGATCTTGGGTTTGGCGTATTTGAAGAGTTTGCGGCTAAATTTCCAATGCAATTCTTTAACTCTGGAGTAGCTGAACAAAGTATGTTGAGCATGGCGGCTGGCATGGCATCCACAGGTAGAAAGGTTTTTGCCTACAGCATAGGAAATTTTTCAACAATGCGATGTTTGGAACAAATCCGCAACGATATTTGCTATCAAAAAAATCCTGTGACTGTTGTAAGTGTCGGGGGTGGGTATGCTTATGGAAATTTAGGTTATTCGCACCACGCAATCGAAGATTTTTCTATAATGCGGACGCTGCCAGGTCTTAAAATAATTTCCCCTGCAGACAGGTTCGAAGTAAAAAGCGCTATATCTGAAATCATTAAACAACCTCAGCCTTATTATTTACGTTTAGGCAGAAACGGTGAAAATTCGATACATCAAGCCAAGCCAGAATTTGAAAATGGAAAATTCACTCAGGTTGCTGAAGGAAAGAATGGCACAATATTATTCACCGGCTCAATTGGGTTGCTTGCTATCGCTGCAAGAAATGAACTAGCAAAGAATTCAATGGACATAGGCATATATTCTGTACCATTTGTGAATGCAATAGAGCATGAAGAATTAAGAAGGATTGCGGCCTTTGGGAATATTGTTGTGCTTGAAGAGCACTATTACAAAGGAGGACTTGGGTCTGAAGTTCTCGAAGTCCTGAACGAATATGGAATCACGGCGGTGGTGCATATTGTAGGTAGTAAGCGGATCAACATTTCACAGGTTGGCAACCGAGATTATCTCTTGAATCACAATGAGATAACTGTAGACAGAATTGTAAATTTCTTCAGAAATAGCTCTAAGGACTTAGATTGATGATGATCAAAATGTTTTCTCTAATTTATGGCAAACGAAATGGAAAATAGGCATTTAGTATTTATCTCTGACCTAGGACACACCGGCCCGATCTGGCCACAAATTTTAGATGGGATGTCGCAGGACGGATGGCGTGTGACAATTCTGACCCCGAAGTTAAATTATGGGCAAAGAAAATTTTTTCATTTAAATTACAGGAATAGGAAGTGGAGTCTAGTTCAGACTAAAGAATTCTCTTCCCCTTATCGAAGCTACCAGGGTTATCCAGGGGTTGTTAGAAAAGTATTGCAAATGTTTTCCAAGGTTATTCCGAGTTCTACGATTTTACAGGATGCTTACTTAGGAGAGTATGCACGGTGGAAAGAAGTGGCAGTTTGTGAACTCAAAAGGCTTTTGTTGAAAGATCCTTTTGAACTAATTTTAACTTCAAGTTCCCCCTTTGTATCGCATGTAATTGCAAATGAATTTTTGAATAGTCATGATGTCTATTGGATTGCAGATTACAGGGATTTATGGAGCTTGAATCATAATTTGCCAGTTTTTGACAAGACACAAGTTGCATTTGAGAATGAGGTATTATCTAAGGCAGTTGCTTGTTCAACCGCCTCTGAGGGTTTCGCTCAATCACTTGCTAATATTTACAGCGGGCCTATCAAGGTTGTTTTGAATGGATTTGATAGACTGTACGAGCCAAGGAGAATTTACATTCGAAGGAAAGTTCGAATTGTGTATCCAGGTCAAATTTATGAAAATTTTCAAGATATACGACCAATTTTGAAGGCATTATCATCATTTAATTCGAAAAATTTTCCTACAAAATTTGAACTCTTTGTTAGCGGTTATGCAATTACTTATGTAAAAAGGGTGGCAAGGGATTTAGGGATTCTTGGGGTCGATTGGCTAGATTTTGGAAAGGTTTTACCCTTAAAGAAAAATCTAGAGCTCCAAAGGAATGCAGACCTTCTTTTGCTTTTAGGAACGACTGACCCTAAAGTTAAGGGTATTATGCAAACAAAACTATTTGAGTATATTTCTTCAGGAGTTCCCATCGTTGTCTCAGGGGGGAGTAGCTTGGATGAGAGTTCGCTCTTGATTTCGAAAACTAGAACTGGGTTTTTACTAAATAATGAAGATGATATATTCAATTTTCTAAATGATTTGGTTGCCCGACATTCAATTAAGCTTGATCCCAATCTTCCACTTGTTCAAGGTTTAACTAGGCATCGGCAAGGGCTTGAGTTCAGTCATTTCGTAAAAAATATTATTTAGTTCAAGAGTTTTTAGTATTAAGAATTTTATAATCCCATTAGAGTAGC
>Ga0114960_10001957_pt1 | contig 16284 bp, 11 predicted proteins | sample C_130625_MF_Meta_FD_92637 | JGI IMG/M metagenome (GOLD analysis project Ga0114960, IMG submission 92637) | Freshwater microbial communities from Lake Croche, Canada to study carbon cycling - C_130625_MF_MetaG | ecosystem: Environmental > Aquatic > Freshwater > Lake | place: Lake Croche, Canada... | reverse complement strand
GCGCGATATATCGCGTCAGCCGCAAGGAGATGTGCAGATAATGCTTGACGACTCAGCACCCGCGAACGATGGTGGGGCAGTGCTCCCACTAATACGTGGTCGTGCAGATGCGGTTCACCGATTCGATTCACGCCATGGGTAAACGAAACGATTGAGGACCAGCGCCCGCGTTGCTCGATACCCTCCCCCATCATTTTGGATTTGACGACAAGCGCTCGGTCTTCCAAGTAGCCCATGGCGGCCCGGACGGACTCTCGATGGTCGGCCACAACTTGGCGTTGTTCATCAGTCCCTCCCAATGCCAACAGGATCGACACCGTTCGTGGGGCCGCCACGATGAGGTCGTAGCCAACGATTGTTGCTCGTGGCGAGGTCCGCCAAGAACGCTCGAGCACCGAGCCATCGATGGGACCACTTCCTCTTATCCAATGTCCCGGCGGTCCATGGCGGACCCCATCGAGTTCTAGTGATCTGTCGGCTACGTAGTACGAAGCATCCAGTGAGTGTCGAGCAACAATGCGAATCATGGGCCGAAGCCCAACGGTCGCCTACAGCTTTAGCTGTTGCACCAGGCCCTGTGCGAACGCAAGACCGGAGCGCGGAGTGGAGTCACGAATCACGCTGGCGTGCGGGCCCGACATCGCTAATCGACGATCCAGGAACCCTTGATTGGCAATCAACACCTCGATAACGTGCACTCCTTCGAGTACTTCGGGGTCAATCGCTGCTCGAGGCAGGTTCTCCCAAATCGGTAGCGCCCGCTCGTTGACAGCAACGAGGACTTTGGATGCATCCGCAAGCATTCTGTCGAGCCATGGGCCCGCAGAATCCTCGGGAATGGTCCCTGCAAAGGACTCACCGAGGGACACACCCCAAACGCGTGCCAAGTTGTACGTCCGAAATACCATCGAGTCACCAGAAATATCGATGCCTCGTACGTAGCGCTCACCGAGCACCATCTGAATTTCCGTGGGTACCACGGGTCGGTCGGTCGGCTCGCTTGACCCCTCAGCCTGATAGTTGAGATGGACAATCTTCGAGCCCATCGCCTGCTCGATGATGTCTACGAATGGCGTGGTTGGTGAGTAAACCGTCACTCCGATTTCGGTGGCGTCGTGGATTTTGGCCCGGAGTGAGCTATAGAGTGCCGACGCACCGGGATCCAAGCCCAGCGCCAAGATCTGCGAAAGCATCAGTTGCACATCGAGAACTTCAGACCAAGTGAGTGGAGAGTCTCCGCCAAACGAGGCGTTACTGGCATTTATGACTGGCACGTACATGGGGTTCAACTCATCCTCGAGATCGCCAAACTCCACAGGAACGAGATAGGCCGCATCGTCGAGCGGGTCACGAGCCATGATTGCCTTCGTCACGTTCTCCCTGACGAATTCAATGGGCACTGAGAATCGTTCGGCAAGGTCGGACGCGTAGAGCCCATCGCTATTTAAAATCGCAGAAATCATCGAGAGGGTCTCGAGAAGTGCATTGTCATAGAGGTCGAAGTCGGCAGAGAGCTTGAGCTTGGATGCATCAAGGCTCGAGCCGGGGTTGACCTCTGTGAGCCAAGATTTCAACGAACTCGCAAATTTACGAGTGGTGATCATTTGAATATGCGACGCATGGGTGACGAAGAATTGAATGGCCCCGTCTTCACTTTCAAAGACCATGCTGACCTTGGTGCCCTTGGCTGATTCACTGATCTCGGCGACAGAGTCACCGAACAGCGTGCGGATGTAATCCGCGAAAGCGACTGACGTAGCGAAATTGACAGTCACAGCGTCTTGGTACTGCTGGGGCACCCACTGCTTGGCCTCATCCACGAGCAGCGGACCCAATTCGAACCTTTGCTCAACTTCTTTCGACGCAAATTTAGGCACTGAGAGAACGCGATCCATTAAGAAGCCACGAATCGCACCCTTCGTAACGTCGTAGCCAACCACGTAACGTCGATGGCCAGAAACGACAAAACGCAACGGAACGAAGGTTCGCGTTTCGACACCTTTGCGACGCCAAAATCCAGGCTTCGCGAATTCAAACGTAACAGCTCGTTTCTGCTGTTTGGCTAGCCCGAAAGCCGCCGCCTTCGCCCCGAATCGACTCCCCGTGGCCCGTTGCATGGGGGCTGATTGGAGCAGCCCGTTGGGACCAAATGGGCGGCCTATCGAACAACGAAGCTCCAGGAGCAAGCGGCTCTCTTCACTCGTGAGCTGTAGCCCACTGACCCATACGTGTGTCGGATTAATGGTGTAACGACCTAATGTTTCGATGACTTCAACGCCGTTGTCAGCGAGGTCATCGCGATCTCGATGAAACATCTGACGATAGGCCTCGACGCTTTTACCGCCGTAGGCCAACTCGCGAAAAATTCGGCCATCCGCACCCTCCCGGTCTTCGAGGAGCTGGTCAACAATCTGCTCGAGAGTCAAACCCAATCGGTCACCAGCTGTAGTTCGCTTCAATAACAGCGAGAGCAAGTTCCGCTGACGCGAACCGCTCTTGTCAATTTTCTGCTTAGTTACCATTTCCGCTCCTCTAGCCAAACTCAACCCCTACCGCGCCTGGCAACCACGGAAAACCCAATCGTACCGGTACCCAAATTTATGGTGCCGTATTCATGTGTATGGATGATGGATGAACTTTCCATATTCCCTTAGGTCGCACACCCACTGGCAAAGCAGTATGACGGCTTTAATCCATTGATAGCGGAGATTTTATTTATTTATTGATTTTACTGACAAAACACCTGATAAACGATGACCTCACGCCATTAGCAACGCTATGGTGAGCCTGAGAGCGAATGGGGGGTGGTGTGACGGAATCGTCATTGACGCTGTACCACGATCGAAGCCTCACGCTCACCCGCCATTTTCTTGTGTTACGTGGGGTATCACGATTGCTGGGTCGCAGGGCAACAATTGAATACTCACAAATTCTTGCCTTCCGCTTGCGTGACGCTCGTGACTATCCGTCCGGACGAGTTCCGGCCTGGGGAATTTCTGATGACAACGTGTGGTTCGCTAAAGACCCACAGCGTCGGCGACGTGAACACGCCATCGAACTAGTCATGAAGGATGGTCGAGCCCTGGGCGTCACGCCAGCCCACGCCAGTCGAGTGGCCGAACTCTTAATTGACCGAGGCGTTTCCCGGCTCACCTAGCTGATTGGCCTTTCTTTCCCACCTAGAGGCTCGTGGATCTTGCATGCCATTTCGGCCGTGTCTCAGAGTTCCCAGGCGAGAGGTCTGGCGGGCCCGCGGGGCCTGAGGCTTAAAGAGGTGCCCTCTCCCATCTCTCCCTTTCGACAATCTGAGCCCCTGCACAGCGAATTCTTCAAATCGACCTTCCGGGTTCTAGCCGAGTAGTGCGTGGCGATTATCGCGTAAAATAGTGCCGCGGTACGAAAGGAATCATCTTGCCTACTTACGAGTACGAGTGCACAGCGTGTGGTCGACGTTTCGATGTTCTGCAAAAGTTTTCTGACGCCGCGTTGACCACCTGTGATGAATGCCAGGGAACGCTTCGTAAATTGATTTCGGCGCCCGGGATTGTCTTCAAGGGTGGCGGCTTTTACAAGACCGACAGTCGAGGTAGTGGCGACAGTACGCCAGCATCGACCCCTACTTCGACGGACTAAGAACCGGAAACCGAAATACCATCGATGGCGATGGTCTGACCCGCAGCCGAACCGGTCAGCCACTCCTGGTCGCTACCAACGTAGATAACGTCTTGCAGCATGCGTTGCAGTGTTGATGCGACTGTTGCCTCGCGGATCGGCTCTGCGAGCTGACCATCCCGGATTACGAGGCCGGTGATTCCGACAGAAAAGTCTCCAGAGATCGGATTGACACCCGAGTGGACGCCTGAGAGTGATTCCACAAAAACCCCGTCACCAATGGCTTCAAAGATGTGAGTCTGGTCCAACTGGCCAGGCGTCATCTGGAGTGCTCGGCACCCGGCGCTGGGTGAACCACCAATACCTCCGCGCAAGGCGCTTCCAGTTGATGTGGTCCCGGCACGCCTGGCAGAAACAGTGTCATAGACAAAGGCCTTCAGAACCCCGTCTTCGATCAAAGTATTACGACGGCAAGCCAAGCCTTCCCCGTCAAAAATCGACGCGGAAAAGTGACGGGAATCCGTGGGGTCATCAACCAGCGTTATGCCAGAGGACCCGACAACTTCTCCCATTCGACCCGCAAAAAATGATCGACCTCGTACAACGGCCTCTCCGGAGAGCGAGCCACCGATGATGGACATCAGTGATGCTGCAGTACGGGGGTCAAAGACGGCGACCGTCTTGCGTGATTTGGGCTTCGTCGCACCCAGCATGCGTGTCGCCCGCCGGATGGCGTCTTCAGCGGCCTGCTCGATGCTGAGGTCGCGGGGTCCGCGACCTGCGCTAAGCCCCCAGCCCGCTTGATCGTCAGTTCCGTCACTGGCAATGGGGCTCACCGAGAGGTAGGCCCCAGTGCGGGCGTAACGAGCCGAGATTCCAGTCGTTGAAGCAATGGCGCTGGCTGCTCGATAGTCGGAATAACTGGCTGAGTCAACCTGGCGAATACGAGGATCACCGTGGCGAACGGCCTGTTCGAGTGCAATAGCCATGGCAATCTTCTCGTCTAGTGAAACGAGTTCAATATCGCCCGAAACGAGTTCCAGAGAGACTGGCAGAACTCCATCGGGACGAGCGAACGCGAGAAATTCATCCTCGCTGGCGAACTGCACGTTGTCTCGCGCTTCACGCAATGCGGCACTGATGGCCTCTTCGTCCAATGAGCCGGCCCACGCACTGCCTACTTGGGCCCCTCCTGCACCATCGCGCAATACTCGAATACCGATTCCATCCGACGAGGCAGTCGTCAGACTTTCAACGGCTCCCTGGTACGCCTCCACGTCAACTTCAGTAGACGAGGCGACAAAGACTTCAATTTGTTCCGAACCCTTGGCGCGTTCAACGATGGATTGAGCGAGGGCGAGAAGGTCGGTCATGCCGCCGTGCCTCCAATGGTGACGCCGGTCAAGCGCATAGTGGCCTGACCCGTTCCCACGGGAACTTGCTGGCCATCTTTGCCGCACGTGCCTGGGGTCATCGAGAAGTCGTTCGCCACAGCATCTACTCGCTTGAGGACATCGGGACCATTGCCAATCAAGTTGCATTCGCGGAGAGGGGTCGTGATTTCCCCATTTTCGATGAGGTAGGCCTCAGTCATTCCGAACACGAAATCACCGGTAGTGGTATTGACCTGGCCGCCTCCAAGTTGCGCCACGTAGACGCCGTAAGGAGTCGACGCAATGATCTCGTCGGGTGTGGAAGTGCCCGCCAGGAGATAGGTGTTAGTCATGCGCACCATCGGGAGGTGAGCGTACGTCTGGCGACGTCCATTGCCCGAAGAGGCGCGACCTTCCTTGCGCGCACGCAGGAAGTCCCACATGTAGTCAGTGAGGATGCCGTTTTCAATCAAGACGTTGCGTGCCGCCGGACGACCCTCATCGTCGATGGCCAGGTAGCCCCACTCCCCCATGACCGTGCCGTCATCGACCAGCGTGACGAGTTCGCTGGCCACTTGCTCGCCGACCTTGCCGGCGTAAATCGACGCCTGCTTCAAAATTGCATCGGCTTCGAGGCCGTGGCCGCATGCTTCATGGAACAAGATGCCACCAGATCCACCAGCCAACACAACCGGAAGGTCCCCGGATGGTGCGGGACGAGACTGGAGTTTGGTGATGGCCTGTCGCGCGGCACCAGTTGCCGCTTCGGCGATCCTCTCTGGGGAGAGCATTTCAAAACCCCGAGTGCCTGCAATGGGACGGTATCCCGTCTGCATGCCAGTGTCACCAGCGGCGATGCACGAAACATTGAAACGGGTACGGACCTGATGGTCACCGGCGAACGTCCCTTCAGAGTTGGCAACCAGGAATCGCCGCGAGGAGTCTCCGAGTGCCACCTGAACTTGTGAGATCTCGTCACCAACTGATCGTGCAACTTCATCGGCGTGCAGCAACATCTCGATCTTCCGCTTCTTGTCAACTGATGCGGGGAGCTCTTGGGCAATTGTGTTGTGTCCGCGATAGCTGTCGAGAGCAACCGTGACTGTCCCACCACCACCGGCACGCGCCACGGACGCCGCCGCCTCGGCAGCACGCTGGAGACTCGCAGGGGAAAGGTCGGCCGTGTGGGCAAATCCAGTGGTATCCCCGACCACGACGCGAATACCTGCTCCACGCTCGCGTCCCGAGGTGAGCTCCTCCACGCGACGCTGGTCCAGAGTGGCCGAAGATGTGCTGCGATCCTCTACGAAGATTTCCGCGAATTCACCACCTCGAGCCATAGCCGTAGCGAGAACGCCTTCAACAATGCTCTGTTCCAAAAGGGTTTCAGTAGTCACAGAGACAGCGTAGCGGTGACCTGAATTCCCACTCTGAGACCGGTGAGAGTGGTGGGTAATGCGAATTAGGCTGGACTCGTGCTCCTACCGTCGATCAACTCTCCGGAAGATATTAAGCACCTCTCCTACCCCGAGCTAAATGACCTCGCTACCGAGATTCGCGAATTCGTGATTGCGGCCGTAACCAAGACTGGCGGGCACCTCGGCAGCAACCTCGGAGTAGTCGAACTTACTCTGGCTATTCACCGCATCTTTTCCTCGCCTCGTGATGTAGTTCTCTGGGACACAGGCCATCAGACGTACGTCCACAAACTCCTCACGGGACGACGCGATGACTTCGAGAGGCTGCGTAAGCGCGATGGCATTTCGGGCTATCCGAACCGTACCGAGAGCGAGCACGACTGGATCGAGTCGTCTCATGCCTCAACGGCACTCTCATACGCCCACGGACTCTCCGTCGCGATACAACAACGGGGCGAACTCATCGGGCATGGTGGCAACCGGCGCATTGTGGCCGTCGTTGGTGATGGCTCTCTCACCGGTGGGATGACCTTTGAAGCCCTGAATAACCTGGGGCACCACAATCAACGAGTCGTAATCATCCTGAACGACAACGGTCGCAGCTATGCGCCGACGGTCTCAAAGCTTTCCGAATCTCTGACACAACTCCGGTTGAATCAGACTTACGTCAGTACCACCAATCGCCTTCGCGAGACACTTCGCAAAATTCCCGGGTTAGGGCGTTTGGCCTATCTCGGGTTTCACGGCGTCACCAGCGTGGTTCGTGAAATGGTCACACCCCACACGTTTTTCGAAAACCTGGGCGTTCGCTACGTGGGCCCAATTGACGGACACGACATTTCCTCGATTGAGTCGGCACTGACGAACGCCGCCGAATGGGACGGCCCGATTGTCGTTCATCTATTAACCGAGAAGGGTCGTGGCTACGCCCCGGCCATAAGCGATACCCAAAAACTTCACGACTACAAAATTCCCGCCAAGCTCGACGATGACGAAGTCCCCGTTGTCTCCTTCACGGAATCGTTCTCGCGAGCCTTGTTATCTGAGGCCAGCAAGGACGACCGTGTCGTGGCGTTGACGGCAGCGATGGCTGGGCCGACGGGCCTCATGAACTTTCAGCTGCAGTTCCCAACCAGGTTCTTTGACGTGGGTATCGCGGAGCAGCACGAAATGACCACAGCGGCTGGTATGGCGATGGGTGGTCTCAAACCAGTCGTATGCGTCTATTCAACATTCTTTGCCCGGGCATTCGATCAGGCCAATCTTGACGTTGGCCTCCTTGGCCTTCCCGTAGTCATGGTCTTTGATCGGGCTGGCATCACCGGTGACGACGGTCCGTCGCACCATGGGATTCTTGATATGACTCTCTGTCTGGCGATACCTGGCGTGACCATCTTTGCCCCATCCTGCATTGAAGAGGTTCCAGTGATGCTTGCCTCGGCCCTAGCGCTCGACACCCCAACGGCAATTCGATTTCCCAAGACAACGCCGCGACACATTGATGGCCAATCGGGCGTGGGACTGAACGCTCGGAAAATCAAACAGGGTGACGGCAGTCTCTGCGTGATTGCAGTTGGCAAAATGGTCGGCCACGCCTTTGAGGCGCTTGAAGACATGGGAGTGGATGCCTCTCGCGTGACTCTCTTTGACGCTCGCGTGATTCCGCCAGATCCGGCGATGATTACTGAAGCGCTCACGCACCAGCGTGTCTTGACTATTGAAGATGGCGTTCAGCACGGTGGCGCAGGTGCTTTAATTTTGGCGCGACTACGCACCCAGGCCCAGGCCACGGGTATGCCCGTGCCCACTTCGCGGATTCTGGGAGTACCTCGAGCGTTTCTGCAGCACAACACCCCCGATGCGCTGTTGGCCGAGATTGGCCTCGATATTGCGGGTGTTCGTCAGGCGATGCAGCGCTTTCTCGACGATGTTCCAGCACTCGAATTGGAACTTCCGCTCGCCCCCCGTCCAACCTTTCTGTAGCGAGATTGCACCGGGGTACCGGTAGCGTGCCTGTATGAACTTTCCTATTGAAAAGACCAATGCCGAGTGGCGTAACGAACTTTCGAATGATCGGTTCGCCGTCCTCCGTGAGGCCGCTACGGAGCCCCCTTTTACCGGCGCTCTCCTCCATGTTGATGGTCAGGGCACCTTCGCCTGCGGTGGCTGCCAGCAAGTCCTCTTCACTACGAGCCAGAAGTTCGACTCCGGTTGCGGCTGGCCCAGTTTCGATGAATGCGTTCCGGGTACAGTCCTCGAGCGTCGCGATGCCACATTAGGCATGGTCCGTACCGAAATACTCTGTTCTCAATGTGGAGGCCACCTCGGTCACGTCTTTAATGACGGACCTACTGAGTCAGGCTTGCGCTACTGCGTTAACTCGTTGGCGATCGACTTTGAAACCGAGGACTAGACGTCGAGGAATCGACGAATAGCCAACGCTGAACCGATCGAACCGATCGAAACTCCAAGAATCGCAACCACCGAGGCCGATCCAATAAAAGCGGTAGTAGAAAGTCGGAAAAGCACCGGTAGTGGGTACCACGCTTGGAATACCGCCAAGAAGCCGACGGCGAGTCCTGACCCAATTAGTCCCTGGAAGAAGCCTTCACTAATGAATGGAATCCGGATGAACCAGTTGGTAGCACCAACAAGCTTCATTACTGCTACTTCGCGACGGCGAGCAAAGATTGCCATTCGAATCGTGTTCAGAATTAAGACGGTGGCTGAAATCAGCAAGATGCCGGCGAGACCCACGAAGACCCACTGGGCAATGCGAATGACCTTCTCCATCTGACGCACCTGCTGCTCGGGTGCGGTAACCGTCAGAACACCCGGTTGCCCCGTAAAGCTCGTCTCCACGACAAAGACATTGTTCGGTGCTGTTGGGGTGCAACGGAACGAGGATGGCATATCGCTGGGTTGTAAAACAGAAAATTCGGACTGTGGGAGTAGCTTGCGGGCCTCTTCGTAGTCCTGCTGCTGGGTGTAGAACGTGCAGCTCTTCACAAAGGGGAGGGTTTGAAGCTGCGAGTCGACGGCAGTAACTTCAGCCTGCGAAGCAGTGGGCTTCATCCAAATCGTGACGCGTGTGCCCTGCTGCCAGTGGCTTGAGGCCTGGGATGCACTTTGCTTCAACATCAGCGCTGCACCGACGAGAAACAGTGAAACCGTCACCGTCAAGATTGCGGCAATCGTCATGAGGCGGTTGCGCCAGAGATTAGTTCCGGTCTCACGCAGGGTGTATCTAAAGAAGCTCAGCATTTAAAACCCCGTGGTCGCTTCGGTGTCGTAGAGGCCGCGGCTCTCGTCGCGGACCAGCTCACCATCAACCATTTCAATGACGCGCTTGCGCATCCGGTCAACTAGACCCTTGTCGTGAGTCGCCATTACTACGGTGGTGCCGGCTTTATTAATGCGCTCCAGCAGCTGCATGATAATTTCCGAATTGGCCGGATCAAGGTTGCCTGTTGGCTCGTCGGCCAGCAAGAGGATCGGACGGTTCACGAATGCCCGGGCTACGGCCACGCGCTGCTGTTCGCCACCGGAGAGTTCGCTGGGGAGATTGTCGGCCTTATCCGCAAGTCCGACCACGTCGAGAACCTGGGTCACTTGATTCTTAATCGTTTCAGCAGGACGTCCGATTACCTCGAGGGCGAAGGCGACGTTTTCAAAGACGGTCTTATTCGGCAGTAGACGGAAGTCCTGGAATACACAGCCGATATTGCGGCGAAGGTACGGAACTCGCCATTTCGGCATCTTGAGTACGTTCTTGCCCGAAACGTGGATGGCTCCACTATCGGGGAGTTCCTCGCGCAGAACAAGGCGTAGAAATGAGGTTTTACCCGAACCTGATGATCCAACCAGGAAAACAAAGTCTCCCTTGCTGATCTCCACCGAGACGTTCTTCAGCGCCACGGTGCCGTTGGGGTATGTCTTACTGACGTCCTCGAAACGAATCATGACACCCCCTTCGCGGGTCTATTCGGCTTTAGCGGAAATCCGGCTACCGATAACTGGTCCAGCCTACCCCTGACGACCCTCAATTTTGGACCATCAATGACGGTGAAATTAAGCAGAACGTGTCCGTTGTCGACGAAGTTCCGCCTCCATAAAGGCGTCCAGCTCGCCATCAAGGACCGCTTCCACATTGCCCGTTTCGTGATCCGTGCGGTGGTCTTTGACTAATTGATAGGGCGCCTGAACATAACTACGTATCTGACTCCCCCAGGCGTTGTCGCCACGCTCGCCAGTGATTGACTCCAGGGTTGCCTTTTGCTCGGCTCGAATTCGTTCTGCGAGTTTGGACTCGAGAATCTGCATCGCTCTGGCGCGATTCTGATGTTGACTGCGTTCATTTTGACAACTAACCACAATGCCAGTCGGGATATGTGTGAGCCGAATAGCAGAGTCAGTTTTGTTGACGTGCTGACCACCGGCACCCGAAGCGCGATAGGTGTCGACGCGAAGATCTTTGTCTTCAATGGTGACGTCGCCACTCGCATCGGTCAGAAGGGGCGTGATTTCCACGCTGGAAAAACTCGTTTGCCGACGAGACTGCGAGTCAAACGGACTGATTCGAACAAGACGATGAACACCGCGCTCGGCCGAGAGCCATCCAAATGCAAATCGACCTTTAACAATCGCCGTAGCCGACAAGATACCGGCCTCTTGCCCCTCGGAGACTTCGTCGACCTCCACCTCAAACCCTCGGCGTTCAGCCCACCGGCTGTACATCCGCAGCAGCATCTCCGCCCAGTCCTGAGCGTCGGTGCCACCAGCACCAGCGTGGAACTCCAAGATGGCGTCACATTCGTCATACTGACCAGAAAGGAGGCTCTGGAGCTCTAGGGATTCAATCGCCTTCGTGATTTGCTCCACGGTGTCGCTGAGTTCGGAGACCATTGATGCGTCTCCCGCTGCGAGCGATTCGCGCGCTAGTTCGATGAGCACTTCCCCATCTTCAATCTGGCTACCAAGGCCATCGAACTCCTCAAGTGCCACTCCGGCGCGCCCTAGTTCTGTCGTCACCAGGCGGGCCCGGTCTTGGTCATCCCATAAGTTGGGATCAGCGGCCTGTTCGGTCAGCACTTCGTGCTTAGCGCGAAGCGTGGGTATCTTCAAATAGTCTTCGGCTGCACGCCACCGTCGGGTGAGGTCAGCCAAGGCAGTGGTCGCGTCGCGAAGGGCGCCTTCGGCCTTAGGGTCGGCCATGGCACTGCTTGAACTTCTTGCCTGAACCGCAGAAACAGGGGTCGTTACGACCGATCTTCTCCTTGGCGCCACCAGCGTCCTTGGGGGCCGGTCCGGAGGGATTGGGGACCTTCGAAGACTCCACAGGGGCGGCATCGACATTGGTCACCGCACCATTGAGGGCACTGTCATTCGAGGGTGCCGCAATAGTTTCGATATGCGTAATGAATCGAACGAAGTCATCGTCAACTGACGTCAAGAGCTGTTCGAACATCGCAAAACCTTCACGTTGCCAGGCCACCAGTGGGTCCTGCTGGGCTAACGCCCGCAAGTGAATGCCATCGCGTAGGTGGTCCATGTCGCTGAGGTGGTCGCGCCAGCGTTGGTCAAGGATCTGCAACATGACGTCTCGCTCAATAGCTTCCGCCATGCCATCTTCACCGGGATACCCGTCACACTTGTTCTTATAAAAGTTGAGAGCATCTTCAACGAGTAACTCTTCGAGTTCATCTCGGTCCGAAAGGGCCGCTACCTGAGCCTCAGTCACCGTGGTCGGGTAGTAGTTGCGAGCGGCGAGGACGATGTCGCTGACGTTCCACTCTTCGGCATATTCGTCGGCGCAGTGAATCGCCACAACTTCCGCCATTTTGTCCGCGATGAGTTCTAATGCCCGCTCGTGAAGGTCTTCTCCCTCGAGGATTTGATAGCGGCGGCCGTAGATCACCTTGCGCTGCTCATTCATCACTTCGTCGTACTTCAGAACGTCCTTGCGAATCTCGCCGTTGCGACCTTCGACGGTGTTCTGTGCGCGCTCAATCGCCTTAGTGACCATCTTGGCCTCGATGGGCTCGTCGTCGGGCATAGTCCGATCCATAACCCAGCTAATGGCTCCGGTGGCAAACAGGCGTAGCAGTTCGTCTTCCAAGGAGAGGTAGAAGCGACTCGTACCAGGGTCCCCCTGACGACCGCTTCGTCCACGGAGCTGGTTATCGATACGGCGAGACTCGTGACGTTCGGTACCGAGCACGTAGAGACCGCCGGATTCACGTACTTTCACGCCTTCGGCGTCGCAAATTGGCTTCCACTTGGCGAGAGAGGCATTCAGCGCTTCGTCGTACCCTTCGGCACCAGACTGGAGACCCTCGGCCTGTACATCACGTTGCGCGAGGCCCTCGAAGTTGCCACCGAGAATGATGTCCACACCACGGCCGGCCATGTTGGTGGCCACGGTCACGGCACCGATACGCCCCGCCTGCGAGACAATCTCCGCTTCGCGGAAGTGCTGCTTGGCATTGAGGACTTCGTGGGCAATACCGGCTTGCGCAAAAGCCTTCGAGAGGAGTTCTGACTTTTCAACCGACGCCGTACCGAGCAGAACGGGCTGGCCGGCGGCATTGCGGTCGATCACCTCTTCAACAATGGCCGCAAACTTGGCCTGTTCGGTCTTGAAAATCAAGTCGGGGCGATCGTCACGTTGTGGTGGGCGGTGCGTCGGAATCGGAACGACCGTAAGGCCATAGGTAGTACCAAATTCGGCCGCTTCGGTTTCCGCCGTACCGGTCATACCGGCGAGTTTGCCGTAGAGACGGAAGTAGTTTTGGAGAGTAACGGTGGCCCAGGTGTGATTCTCGTCTTGAATCCGAACACGCTCTTTGGCCTCAACGGCCTGGTGGAGTCCGTCATTCCAGCGACGGCCATCGAGTGTGCGGCCGGTGAATTCATCAATGATTTTCACCTCACCACCGTCGACGAGATAGTCCTTATCGCGATGGAAGAGTTCCTTGGACCGAAGCGCCTGAGTCAGCTGGTGAACGTAGTTCGTCGACACGGCGTCATAGAGGTTCGTAACCCCGAGAGCACGTTCTACTTTTTCGATACCCGACTCCGTCGGAATCACAGTCTTCTTCTCTTCGTCAACTTCGTAGTCCTTGTCACGCGTCAGCGTGCGCACGATTGAAGCGAACTGGTAATAGAGCTTCGTTACATCATCAGCCGGCCCGGAGATGATCAACGGTGTACGTGCCTCGTCAATCAAAATTGAGTCGACTTCGTCAACTATCGCAAAGTTATGACCCCGTTGGACCATCTGCTCCAACGAGCGGGCCATGTTGTCGCGCAAGTAGTCGAAGCCGAATTCGGTGTTTGTGCCGTACGTCACGTCACAGGCGTACGACGCTCGCTTGGCATCGAAGTCATCAACGTCAGGGCCGACTCGTCCGACCGTGAGTCCTAACCAACGGTGCAGGCGACCCATCCATTCGGCGTCACGTGCAGCGAGATAGTCATTAACCGTGACGACGTGAACCCCTTCGCCGCTGAGAGCATTCAGGTAGACCGGCAGCGTGGAGACCAGGGTCTTGCCTTCACCAGTCTTCATTTCGGCAATCCATCCAAAGTGCAGCGCCATGCCACCCATCAGTTGGACGTCGTAGTGGCGCTGACCAAGGACGCGGGTAGCCGCCTCGCGAACTACCGCATAGGCCTCTATAAGGAGATCGTCGAGCGTTTCACCGTCGGCCAAACGGGATTTGAATTCTGCAGTCTTGGCCTGAAGTTCGGCATCACTGAGCGCGGCCATCTCTTCAGACAGCGCATTAACAGGCTCTACCAGCTCTTGGAGTTGGCGAACTCGCTTGCCTTCACCAGCGCGAAGGACCTTACTTAAGAGGCTCATAGTCCCTGTAACCCTACCTGCCCTCAAATGGCCTAATGGTTGCGGGCAGCTGACCTGGTCTTTGACCCCACACTCGCCTGCAGTGGTGTCCGGGTGGGCCCGAAGCAGCAGAGAATGCTCTCCACGGACCGATTCACTCACTTCACCAACACTTCACGTCACCCATTTGATGACACAAAGGCAGGACTTACTTCTAAACCGCGCCATGCTCAGCGTCCACAAGACGCCTTACGTGGGTCGTTTTGCCCGCGACTGGCATCGACTTTCAACCACAGCCTGCCCGCAACCACCGACATTCTACGCCGTCAGCGACGGGGCGCTCGAGCAGAAAAGATTGAGAGAACTAGATAACGCGATCCCAGCAGGAGGGCCGCCAAAGGGAGCAGAACGCGCCGGGTGCCATGGGCCGTGCGCGCCTCGAATCGCAGGGCGCTGGCGTGATGGGCCCGCACCATGGCGCGAGGCGCTCGAGCCCGCGAGACTCCCTCGATGTGGGTGACCGTGGCCTCAGGTACCACCGCGACGCGCCAACCGGCCGCTTGGAGCCGCCAGCAGAGATCCATATCTTCGGCGAACATGAAGTAGCGCTCATCAAATCCACCCACCGCCTGAAAGGCAGTCGTACGGGTGATGAAAAATGCTCCACTGATCCAATCGACCTGACCATTGCGGCCAGGTGAGCGATAGCGCCTGGTGAACGGGTTGCCGCTCCATAGTGGGGCTATGAGTGCGTGCAATCCAGCGAGTAGGACATTCGGAAATATACGGATTGACGGATAAGTTGCACCAGCGCTGTCGACAATCGTAGGTCCGGCAATCCCGACGTCGAGATTGTTCTCCATAAATGAGACGAGTCGTTCCACGGCGTGGGGGTGAACTTGGACGTCGGGGTTGGAGAGAATGAGGTAGGCGCACTCCCCCGCAAAGGCCACGCCACGATTCATCCCTCGGCCGTAGCCAGTATTTATCTGGGTGTCTACGAGCACGACGTCGTGGCCCTCGAGCGCAGTGGCGCTCGCACCTTGAGTGCTGTTGTCGACAACGACAATCCGTTCAACTCCTTCGCGACGAAGTGAGTCGACACACGTCACCAAATCATGTCCCGCAAAGTAATCAACAACAACCGCACTGACCTGATGCATAGCGAACTACCGGAGTCCGAGTTGATGGGCGAAGTACGCCACCGTCTTGTCGATTCCCGTGGCCACCTCTATCTCAGGGAACCAGTCGAGCATGGTGGCCGCACGCTCAATATCGGGTCGGCGGCGAGTGGGGTCATCTTGTGGAAGTGGCTGATGCAGTACTTCACTCGACGAACCGGTGGCCTGAAGAATGAGCGTCGCAATCTCCAACACCGTCATCTCGTTGGGGTTACCAAGATTGATGGGCTCGCCGAATGACGCAGCGCAGGCCAATTGCAAACCGCGCACGAGGTCACTGACGTAACACAGGCTTCGGGTCTGTTCGCCCGTCCCGTAGACGGTGATTGGTTCGCCCCGAAGAGACTGGCAGATGAAGTTTGAAACGACACGACCATCACCCTCGGCGAGCCGTGGTCCGAACGTATTAAAGATCCGCACAATCGCTACGGGGAGGCCGTGGGTGCGGTGATACGCCATCGTAAGAGCCTCGGCAAAACGCTTCGCCTCGTCGTAGACGCTTCGGGGGCCGATGGGGTTGACGTTGCCCCAATACGACTCGCGTTGCGGGTGCTCAACGGGATCGCCGTAGACCTCCGACGTGGACGCAAAGAGAAATTTGGCCCCGTCGCGGCGCGCTAATTCCAGAGCGTGGCGTGTGCCCTCTGAGCCCACCGCCAACGTTTCGAGTGGGCGGGCTAAGTAGGCGGGAGGTGATGCGGGTGATGCCAAGTGGTACACCTCTTGAACTCGGATATCGCAGTCGATTCGCTGCGAAACGTATTGCACGCGCAGTTCACAACGACCAGTGGCGAGTGCCTCGGTGAGATTTTCAGAGGATCCCGTTGAGAGATCGTCGAAGACCACGACTGAGT
>Ga0114960_10001956_pt1 | contig 16286 bp, 16 predicted proteins | sample C_130625_MF_Meta_FD_92637 | JGI IMG/M metagenome (GOLD analysis project Ga0114960, IMG submission 92637) | Freshwater microbial communities from Lake Croche, Canada to study carbon cycling - C_130625_MF_MetaG | ecosystem: Environmental > Aquatic > Freshwater > Lake | place: Lake Croche, Canada... | reverse complement strand
TAAGTGTTTGTGTTCGTTAAAATGATTCTTGTAAGTTTTATGATGCACTTGAAGATATTTTTTTTCTCCACAAATACAAGTGTAGTTATCTCGTTTTAAAACTGTCAATCTAACTTTACTCCAGTAAGCCGACTTTAAAAATGATGAGTATGATTTATTGAACAGATGCGCTAATGGATGTTTAGTTCCTAATTTTTTACCTAAAGCAATTGTTTTTTTACTAGCAACCTTTTTCTTAGGTACAACTTTTATTATTGATTGAATTGGTATAACTACAGAAATATTTAAAAGTTTAAGATTTTTTATAAGATTATTAGCAAATAAATAATTCAATGCTACCTTATGTTTACTTGCATCTATTGTAATAGAATACTCATTACAAAATATAATTACAGCTTTTTTTACAGTTAACCCTTTTTTAGGATATTTTAATTCTGAATTAACATAATTACGAATCTTCGTATTTGCTAATCTGTTTATTTGTCTAGGTGTTTTCATGTATTTAGTATAAAAATCGTAATTAACCAGCAATAGATTATATCCTAAAGGTGTGAACAGAACTATACCCCTACCCCTTAAAGATATAATCCTGTTCACAACCTTTCAAAGTAACTAACCATATAATGAGTTATAGAGCCTTTTTGGCTTGTTAAGGAAAAACTATAATCCGTGCTAACAATTTAAGTGAACGCAGGTCTTTTATATTTAGGTAACCACACCTTGCCCCACTATCTCAATCGGCAATGCTTCTGAAGTAGCTTAGCTTACTACACCAAATTAAAACATCATTCACTATTAAATATATTTGTTTTCATATAACCACCTAAAAAGCAAAAACCCTTACCAGCATTTAAGTGGAAAGGATTCAGGTAATGGGTTTCTGTCGGTTGCCCGAAAATATCTTTTATGTTTATATAGTTTATAATCCTTTCCGAGAACTAAACTACGACACAAAATAACAACTATTATTTTATAATTGCAAATAAATTTCTATATTTGTGCAAATATAATCTAATTTAATATGACATCAGAGCGCACCCCATCCAAGAAGATACGCCAAATACAATACGGATTAATACCAACGCAACCCAGCTTGGTTATTAGAATTGGCAACAGAGTTCGCATCAATCAAAATGAGGAATACACTGTATCAGCAATTATTGAAAATAAAAATACATTCTTTGACTTTGGAAGTTTTGAGTATGAGATTTACGTTTCAAGCGAAGAAGAGCCACAAGCAGATATATTTTGGAAACGATTATTAAGACTACCTGACACAATTGAGTATTTTATAAACAATGATGACGAATATATATTATGAGCCACAAATTCACATTCGATGAGCTTGAAGAAATTTTCATAGAATCGTTAGAAGATTTCGATGTAATACAATCTACCCAACCAGCATTAAGACATTTCTTTATGCTCCAACTAAAAGACATATTCCTAACTAAACTACAAGATGAAAGTAAGCGCAGACAATTACCTGATAGAAGTAGAGAGTAACTCTCGAAAAACATTGGACATTATTGGAATCAATGGAGAGAAGATTATTATTGATAACGACTATAATAAGAACTCACACTCATGCAGAATAGGAAAAATATATGCTTTACCTATCTCAGTATCAAGCAAATACAAGAATGATGTTGAATTAAATGTGGGAGATGATGTGGTGTTTCACCATTTTGTTTGCAAGCCTGACCATAAAATGCCTGTAGGAGAGAACATTTACCGAGCAGAAATATTCCACATTTATGGAAAGATTCAAGATGGGCAATTGATAGCATTAGAAGATGTGTTGTTTATTGACCCAATTCAAGAGAAGGAGGAAGACTTATTCTGTGGAATGATACAAGTTAAGGTGTTTAAGAAAGCAGTGCAACAGAAAGGCTATATTTACGCTTTATCTAAAACAGCTAAAGACTTAGGAGCAGAAATAGGTGATATTATTTACTACACTGAAAATGCTGACTATAAAATGAATATAGGCGAAAGGGATTTATTCCGTATGCGAATAAGGAATATATTAGCAATTGAAAGAAATGGAGAATTGATATGCTTACGCAATAGAATATTTGTAAAGCAGGATAAAGTGGAAGATAAGGTAGGCTCATTAATAAGTTTAACGACTCAAAGTGAATTGCATGGAGAAGTGGTTATTGTGGGAAAGGATATAACAGAAGTAAAGCAAGGCGACAAGGTAAGTTATTTTAATGGCATTGTAGGAGATATAGTAATCAATGGAGATAAATTATCTTTTGTAGATATTAAAAACATCAACTATATATCAAATTAATTATTATCTTTGTCCAAAATGCGACACAATATAAAACAAACTAAAAATATTCCCCTTGCTGCCTTAATTCCATTCGGAAGGTTGTGTCGCTATTTCTTGGCAGTGTAGGGGTCATTTTTTACTATGGAAACAAAATTTGCAAGACCTATTGGAGATAAGGTAATTATCAAACAACACGAAGGACAGGATAAGGTAGGAATACTTTATGTGCCTGAAACATCTAAAGAAAAACCAGCATCAGGAACTATTATGGCTGTGGGAACAGGAACAAAGGAGTATCCTATTATGTACACAAAGGTTGGCGACAAGGTAAGCTATAACACACACGCACAATCTAAGGTAGCAATTGATGGTCAAGAATACATTGTCCTTCCTGAAAGAGAATTATACTTAATATTTTAATTATGCAAGTAGCCACAACAGATAATTGGATAAGCTCACGAGCAGCTTTAAAGGTAAGGGATAGTATTAAGAATTGGGATGAAGTAGTTAATTGGCACGAAGAAATTATTGCTGATGATACACAAAAAGCGTTGAAATACATTATTAGAACCGATACAGGGGTGATGTATTGCAAGATAATTCAAAACCCTAACATTTCTTGGGTGGGATATAATTTACGAGGTAAGTCTTGTAAAAGCTGGTGCTTTATAGAGCAATTGGAAATATTCAAAGACTTTTGTAAAGAATTAAAGAAACTTAAACAAGACTAATGAATAATGTTTATTATAAAGAATAAAAACAGCCATAATATTGCTTTTATAATACGTTGTGGCTATTTATAATACTATAAGTATCATTATAACCTAATTAACAAACAACACTAAAACCTAATGTTCACGAAATCGTGAACAATATTATAACATTAAAGAAACAAAATTAATGACACCACAAGAAAAAGCAGAAGATTTAATTAATTCATTCTATTATTCACTGCCAAACAACGGAAGCGAAGTGGGATTAAATAGCACTACTGAACGATATAAAGAAGCAATACAATGTGCATTAATAGCAGTAGATGAAATTATAAAAACAATTGAGTATTCATCACAAGCAGATGAAATGATTAAAACATCATATTGGGAACAAATTAAAACAGAAATTGAGAAACTATAAACAAATCTAATATAATATAATTATGTCAAAATCAGTATTATTTAACAAGGAGGCAAAAGATGCCTTACAAAAAGGAATGAACACAGTTGCAGATGCAGTGGGTTCAACGCTAGGAGCAGCAGGTAAAACAGTAATCATGAGTTACTATCACAATGCTCAACCAATAGTGTCAAAAGATGGTGTAACAGTAGCTAACTCAATATCGTTGGAAGATGAAATTGAAAACGTAGGAGCTAAATTAATTATTGGCGTTGCATCAAAATCTGTCAAAGATAGTGGCGATGGCACTACTACAAGCACAGTCCTAGCACAATCAATTATCAATTCAGGATTAGATGCAGTAGAGCAAGGAGCAAATCCTGCTGAAGTAAAGAGAGGCATCGACAAAGCAGTAGATAAAGTTGTTGAAATGCTTCAATCATTTGCTGACCCAATCGGTGATGATAATAACAAAATAAAAAACATCGCTACCATATCAGCAAACAATGATGCTTTTATTGGAGGTCTTATTGCAGATGCATACGCTAAAATAGGCAATAATGGATTGTTACTTATTGAAGATAGTGGAACAATAGAAACAAAGATAGAAACAATTGAAGGGGTAGAGATTCCAAAAGGATATATGTCGCCACACTTTGCAAATAACAAAGAAAAAATGCAATTTGTGCATGAGGAAGTTTTGTTTTTAATAGCAGACTACACCATTTCTACAATGATGGACTTAGCACCAATCTTAAATAAATTAGGAGAAGCAGGTAAACTAAACCACGCTATTGTAATTATAGCAAGAGATTTTGAAGGAGAAGCATTTAGCTCAATGGTAATCAATAACAATAAAGGAATTACTAAAGTGTGTCTTGTAAAAGCACCAAGCTCTTATCGTAACGAAACAATGGATGACATTGCTAAAGTAACAGGAGCAACGGTAATTCGTGATGAGCAAGGGTTAAAGATGGATATGGTTGAGCCTATTCATTTAGGAAGAGCAGAAAAGGTAATGATTTCTGAATACACAACTACAATAATTGGAGGGTTAGGCGACAAAGACCAGCTTGAAAGCCACAAGAAAGAAGTAAAGATTCAATTGGATGGCATTAAAGATGAGCAACTTAAAGAAGTTTGGGAAAAGCGTTTAGCTCAATTGTCGGGAAGCATTGGTGTAATTAAAGTGGGAGCAAAAACAGATGTTGAACTAAAAGAAAAGAAAGACAGAGTAGATGATGCAGTAAGAGCAGTAAAGTCAGCAATTGAAGAAGGGATTGTTGTAGGTGGAGGAGTAGCATTAATACGTTGCATGGATTCATTATCAGAGATAGAAGCTATTAATGATGAGAAGATTGGTGTAGAAATAATTAAAAACGCTTGTATGTCGCCATTAAAAAAGATGCTTGAAAATGCAAGTGAAAATGTATCTATTATCAATGATGTTAAAAAAGGAGAGCGTAATTACGGATACAATGTAAAAACTCGTACCTTTGAAAATCTATTTGATAGTGGAGTGATTGACCCTGTAAAAGTTGTAAGATGTGCTTTGCAAAATGCAGCAAGTGTTGGGATAGCAATTATAGGTTCGGACTGTTTAATAGTAGAAATAAAACCAAAACAATAATGAAAAAAGAAAAATTTAAGCACAAGTTTAACGATTTGGCTGATTTAAAGGCACTTATAAAAGAAGTTCCAAAGGAAGAAAGTCAAGTTTATGCTACTAAAAACTTGACACAAGATGCTGAAAATAAAAATATTACAGAAAATAAATAATTTAATTGATTATTATTATTATATTTGTAAGAAATTTAGAAAATTATAATAATGGCACAAACTAGAGCATCAAAACTTATTAGTTTAAATGATTATAACACAGGAGCAGCATTTGTTGTTTCTTGTAACAAAATAATTAAGGTTGTTTTTTCTTTACCAAATGATTCATTAGTTACTTACATAACTCAATCTGATAAAATAGTAACAAGACGAGTTTCTACGGATGCAACAAGTATTTATAGTCAATCATTAAGTAATGATATTAGTATTTTGCATTACATTCAATTAGCTGATGGGCAATCATTATTTATAAATGATGACCGAGTAATTTATGTTGACCAAGCACTAGAAGATACAGCTTCATTGATTACTTATGATGGAGATTTATTAGAGCCAATTCCTTACTTAAATATAGATAGTACAGCTAAAAATTACGCATCTAATGCTTATAATTTATTTGAAAAAGAAACAATAAATAATGGTTTTCGCATTTTTAATAACCTAAATGTTGCTTTAGTAACAGCAAACAATGCAACAAATTCTATTATTGACAATGGTTCTTCAATTCTTTATGATGAAAAGCGAGTAGAATTTATTAAAATAGCATTAAAAACCTCTGCTAATGAAGTTGCAAAAAACGTAAACGGATTATAATTAAACATATTAAAAACATAAAAACATGCCATCACCAACAAGAGCTTCAAAGCTTATCGAATTAACGGACTACACGACAGGAGTTGTATTCTGTGTATCGTGTAATAAAATCATTAAAGTTGTTCCTCAAGGAATGGGCGACACTTTAATTACTTACATTGGACAATCTGAAAAAGTTCTTACAAAAAGAGTTTCTACAGATGCTTCAGCCATATCTGCTGCTTCTGCAAGCAACGATAAACTTATAATTAAACCTTTTACTTTACTTGAAGGAACAGTTATATACTTAAATCTTGACAGAGTTATTTATGCACAAGATGTTGTATTGCCATCATCTTACAATTTAGTAACTTATGATTCAGCATTAACTGCACCAACAGTTTACCAAATTACATCTGATAGCGCAGCTGATTTAGCAGCACTTTCATACAGTATGTTCCCTGTAACATTACAACCATCACCAAGTCAACCATCAGCAGTACGTTACATTAACAATTTAAACATTGCTTTGGTAACAGAAGAAAGCGTTAATACATTACCAACATTTAGCTTTGAAACAATTGCAAAAGTTGGACTTAATCCTATTATAAATAACGGAACAAGTGGAATTGTATCAGCTACAGTTGCATTTTCAGGTGGTGGAGCAACAGTTCAAGCAACAGGTCATCTTACAATTGCAGCAGGCGCAATTGATACTTTTGTAGTTGACACACCAGGAAGTGGATACACATCTTATCCAACAATTACTATAACAGTAACAGGTGGAACAGCACTAACAATACCTGAAGTTGCTGGTTATTTTAAAATAAATAATTTAGCAATAGTAGATGAAGGTCAAAACATTAACACAGTTCCAACATTAACTTTTTCAGCAGGAGGTATTACAGCTGAAGCTTCTTGCACAATAGATGCTAACACACAAAAAGTTGATTCGGTTTCATTAGATAATGTAGGTCGTTATCAATCAAATGATGATGCTTATCCATCATTAGCAGTAACAGGTAGTGCAGGTGCACAAATATTATATGACGAGAAAAAAGTAGAGTTTACACCTCTTCAAATTGAAGAAACAGTTGCCGACATCGTTGCAGCAGTAAACGCACTATAAAATACTTAATTTTCATAGGTTAAGTTTGTTTTAGTTTTTTAGGGGGATAGCAGGGTTAAAATCCTGCTATTTTTTTTGTTCAAATAAATACTTATCTTTGTGATATTCTAATTTAATCTAATATTATGGAGCGACCTAACAAAATACCAAAGGATATTCTTCCTTACATTGAATTTCTTGAAAAAGAAAATGCTGACTTCAAAACAGATACTAAAAAAAAATTCTTTCGTGGAGTGCAAAGACAGTTAGACTTTCTTGCTGATGAAATGCTTGACCCTACATTTGTAGTGTCAATGAAAAAAGATGTGGAGAACAATGGGTTTGATTCATTCTTTGACCTTATGGCTAAGGGAGATGCAATCGTTAAATCTATGGAAAAGTTTGAAGCACAAGCAATTCCTAAAGCTGATGACACAACTAAAAAAGTTGTCAAAGAAGAAGGTGTTGAAGAATTTTTAAATTTAAGTCATGGAAAAGGTTAAGGACTTTGTACGAGAGAGAGATATTAGTGGGTACAAGATAGTTCTTCCTGAACCTCCTGCGCCTACTAAAATTGCAAACTATCACCTACCACAAGAAAAACAAAAGTTTATACGAACAGAAGTTCCAAAAGATTTTAAGAGTTGGACACCCGAAGCAAGGAGAGAGTTTATTGCAACGGAGTGGGATAGAAGGTTGAATGGATTTTGGTTTTACAATAACGGAAGGATAGAGTACATTACAGGAACACATTACTTTTATATCAATTGGTGGAGAATCAATACAGGTTTTCCTATGTTTATTGATTGCGATAGGGATTTCTTTTATGTGTGGAAGCATTGTGAGGATGACCCATTGTGTGATGGATTAGTTTATATTACTCACAGGGGTGAAGGTAAGACGTTTAAGGCGACTTGCATACTTTATGACCCTACATCAAGGAAGGAGAATATTCAAGCAGGGATTCAGTCTAAAACAGAACCTGATGCAAGAAAGATATACAACAAGCTAATTTATTCCTGGAGTAAGTTGCCATACTTTTTCCGACCAATAGATATAGGCGTTACAAGACCAGCAAAAGTATTAGAGTTTTCAGAACCATCAAAACGAGATACAAAGTCGCAAGACAAGGCTAACTCAGATGTGTTAAACAGTTTTATTGACTTTCAGTCTTCAGGAGTAGCAGCGTATGATGGGCAGAACTTACACCGAATATTTCACGATGAGATAGGCAAAACTATTGAATGTGATGTTGATGAAAGAATGGCAACGGTAAGGGAGTGTCTTCGTGCAGGTAGGGGTAAGTATGGTAGAGGTAAAATACTTGCTACAACTACTGTTGAGGAAATGCTAAAAAAGGGTGGAGCAAATTGTAAAAAGGTTTGGGAAAAAGCAAATCCAAACAAGTTAGATGCAAATGGATTTACAAAGAACGGTCTTTATCGGATGTTTAAGCCATCAGATTACGGATACCTAGAGATTATCAATGGAGAGTCATTTGTTGACGACTACGGATACTCATTGCGTGAAAAAGCAAAGCAATATTTTTTAAACAAAAGAGCAGCATTGCAAGGAGCTGACTTAAATTCTGAAAAAAGAAAGTTCCCATTAGAGGAAGAAGATATTTGGGTGTCTGACAGCAGAAAGTCTGTTTACGATACACAGAAAATTGACCAACAATTAAGACATAACGAAACATTACCCGATAATATTTTAGTAAGAGGAAATTTTTATTGGAAAGATGGAAAGGACAGTACAGTTTCTTGGAGTCCTCGTGAAGATGGTAAGTGGTTAATATCGTGGTTGCCACGTATAGAAGATAGGAATAAATTTACACTAAAAGGTGGTAAGCGAGTTCCTGGAAATACAGAACAAGGGAACTTTGGATTAGACCCTTATGATAATGATTCTACTGTTGATGATAGAAAATCAGATGCAGCAAGCTATGGCTATAGAAAGTTTGACCCAATGTCGCCAACAGAAAGTGGAATCTTTATTTCTGAATATGTTAACCGACCTCCGCAAGCTGATATTATGTTTGAAGATATGATAATGCAGAGTGTGTTCTATGGGTGGGAAAACCTTATAGAAAGCAATAAGATAGGGTGTATTCAATACTTTAAACGTAGAGGTTACGAGCATTACTTAATGAGCAGACCCGATGAAACTCAAACAACATCATCTGCAAAAATGCTAGAGCCAGGTATTCCAATGTCAGGAAGAGAGGCAAGGCAAGCATTGATTTATGCAACAGAATCATTTATTGTTAATAAGGTAGGATTAATTGAGGAAGAGGGTGTTGAACCATATATGGGCAAGTGCTACTTTAAAAAGCTATTAGATAATTGGGGTTCATTTGACTTTGATGATGAATGGACAAAGTACGATAGCATGGTTGGTGCAGGACTTGCATTGCTTGGAGGAAGGAAATATGTAGCCAGGAAGCGTGAGTACAAGGAAGACCTAATGTTGTTCCAAAAGTTCAAGATTCAAGGCACAAGTAGCGTTGAAATGCGCCCAAATGAGCAAGTTACAAACAATAGCGTACAAGACAGAAGCAGGATGGATAGGTATCAGCCTAAACCAAATAAATAAGTAATCAATATATAATTTTAACTATCAGCGTGTTATAGTAAATTATTTGAATAAAAATAATTATATTTGTAAAAACTTTTCTTTAATGACACCGACATCGAATCAAAATGTATTTTCACCATTCCCTGACATTTTAGCAACACCAGCTGAAAAGGCATCAGCAGATTATGGCAAGCAATACGCAAGGGCAATTTGGGGTAGACATACAGTCAACATCTTACAATATAATACTCAAAGACAAAGAGATATAATCAATCGACAATACAGAGAAGGATTAGAATCAATTGAAAAGTTTAAGACAAGAAAGGGTATCACAAATACATCTTATTTAAACTTGGACTATTCTCCAATTAATATTATTGCTCCACTTATTGATAAAATAATTGGAAGATTAACAGAAATACCATACAAGATACAATGTAACCCTATTGACCCTGAATCAAAAGCAAGGTTTGATAACTATCGCAAACAGATGTATGCAGATATGTTCTTAAAACCATACTCAGATGAAATAGAAAAAGCTACAGGCATTCCATTAGTTCCAAAGAACAAGAAAGTTCCCGAGTCAACAGAAGAAGCTGAATTGCATTTAAAGATGAACTTTAAAGACGATGCAAGTATAGCAATGGAAGAAGCGTTTGATTATGTAATGTATAACAATGCATTCGATGCTTCAAGAGAAAAGATTATTGAAGATTTGTTGACTTTAAAAAGAGCAGCATATCAAACAAAATACGATGAAACTGGTAAAATTATTATAGAAAGATTAGATGTAGTAGATGTTATCACGCCTTATTCTAAGTACGATGATTTCAGAAACATACCTTACATTGCAGTAATTAAAAACTTCACAATTGGTGAACTAGCTGTAATGAATCCAAAATGGACTGATGAGGACTTATACAACATTGCTAAACACAATCAAGGTAAGAACAACAACCCTGCATGGAACTGGAGTACAAGTTACGAAGGGTACTATGCAAGTAATGACTTTTCAGTAAGACCTTATTATAACTTTAACATTCAAGTGTTAGAATATTATTTTTTAGCAATTGATAAAAATGTAAAAGAATTTAAAGAATACAAAAAACGTAAGTTTATCAATGTAGTTGGAAAAGATTTTATTCCTAAAGAAGGTTCAGAAGTAATTACAAAGGACATACAAAACTTATATCAAGGAAGATGGGTTATTGGTACAGACTATGTATTCAACCACGAGAAAGCTAAGAATATCCCAAGAGAGAAAAGTTATGTAAATGGAGATAAAAATCCTACATTTTCTACAAAAGCAACATTGCCAATTAAGATTATTGCTCCAGGTATATTTGATATGCAAAACAAATCACTTGTAGAAAGAATGATACCTCACGAAGATGCTATTAAATTAGCAGAGATGGGTATGCAAGTGATGATGATTAAAGCGAAACCTCCAGGAGTAGCAATTGATGTTCGTGGACTTATTGATGCAGCAAAAGGCATGGGTAAGGAATGGAATCCAATGGAAATTGTAAAGATGTACCAAGAGTCTGGTAACTTTGTATTTAGCAGTATGACCGAAGAAGGTGATGTTGTTAATAGCCGAGTTATTACAGAATTAAAGGGTGGTATCAGCGATGCTATTGGTCAATTCATTAATGTATTTCAATTCCATAAAAACTTAATCAATGAAGTTATAGGAAGCAATCCTATGCTTGACCCAATGTCATCAAAACCAAACGTAGGGTTAGGAGTTCAAGACAATGCAATAACATCAGCTAACGAAGCATTAAGACCTATTTATAGCGCATTTATAAGACTTACTGAATCTGCAATGAAAGATGTAGCATTGATGATTCAAGACAGTATAGAGTACGAGAATGAAGAATTTGTCAATGGAATAGGAACTTACTCAACAAAGGTATTAGAAATGGGTAAAGATTTATCTTATGCTCAGATGGGCATTAAAATAGAGTTGTTGCCTGATGATAAAGAGAAAGGTGAGTTAATGAGCGACATTCAATTAGGTATTCAACAAGGATTACTAAATAGCTCTGATGCTATTCGTGTAAGACAGGTGATGAAGGAGAATGTTAAGTTGGCTGCACAATTACTTGTATTCTTAGAAGATAAGAATCGTAAAGATGCACAAGCAGCTAAAACTGCTGACATTCAAAACAACGGTCAAGTTCAGCAACAATCAGCAGCAGCAGCAAGTCAAGCACAAGCACAGCTAGACCAAACATTAACACAAAACAAGTTAATGATAATGCAAGAGCAAGCTAAAATTGAGATGGCTAAGATGCAAGCAGACTTCCAAATGCAAATGGAGTTACAGAAACTTAAAAATTCTGGAATGTACACAGTCGCTGAAATCAATACAGGTGGAAAGGTAAGTGTTCAAGAGGCTGCTAATCAAGGTAAAATTATAGCACAACAAGTAGCTAATGCAGGAGCAGTAGATAAAGCTCATGTAATACATGAAAGCGATATTCAAAAGGGTTTACTTAATCACGATAGCAAGATGGGTCAAATGATACATCAAGGAATGATGGAAAAAGAAAACGCAAAAGAAAATAAAAAAGAAAAAGGTATTGAAGAATAACTTTAAGTAAACTATGTAACTAGCTAATAATTAGCAAAATAATTTGCAGTTAATAATAATAATATATAGTTTTGTAATAATTATAATCTAATCTAATCTAAAATGTCAGAAGAATTATCAGAGTTGGAAGCAGCTAGAGCAGCTTTCGCATCACAAAAAGGCACTCCAGTAGTTGAAGAGCCAGTAATTGAAAAGGTTGAAAATACAGAGGTTGTCAACGAAGAACCTAAAGCAGAAGCAGTTAAAGCTGAACCTGTTGCAGAGAAAGTTGAAGAGCCTACAATAACTAAAACTCTAAATGAGTTGCTTGCAGAAAAATCGGGTGGTAAGTTTCAAACTTATGAAGACTTAGAAAGAGAGTTAAGCAAACCTGTGAATGAATTTGCTGATGATGAAATCAAGCGTTGGAACGACCTAAAGAAAAAGGGAGTTAAATTAGATAAGGAGTTCTTTGAATTACAAGCAGAAGATTTTTCTAAAATAGAAAATCCTGTAACCATATTACAAAAAGATATGGAATTGCTAAATCCTGAAGGTAAAGGGTTATCAAAAAAGACCATTGAAATAGAAATTGTTCGTAAGTATAATATGAACGATTGGGCAGAGAAAGATGAGAAAGGGAATTGGATTGAAAGAGATGACGAAGAACTAACAGATGAAGCAAGAGCAGATAAAGAAAAGATGTATCGTGATGCTGGGGTTAAAAAACAAGGGTTAATTAACTACAGAAACGAGAGAGCATTTTTTAATGAGCCTGATGAAAATGCGTTAAAGCAACAGGCTGAACAAGAAAGAATAGCACAAGAGAATTGGGGCACAACTGTAAATGATGTTTACACCAAAGTAACAAGCTTCTCTACTATTATAGATGAAAAAACCAATGAAGCGTTTGAGTACAAATTATCCGAAACTGATAGGAAGGATATAGCTGAAGCGATGAAAGAGGGAAATATTTTCAAAGGCAAAGAGTACACTGATGAGAAAGGTCAATTACAAATTAACCATCAACGAGTGTTTGAAATGCTGGCGAAAGAAAAAGCATACAATCAAGCGATTAAAAACGCTTACAATGATGGTAAAGCTGTTGGAGCAAAGACTTTTATTAAAGAAGACTTAAAGAACGTAGGTTTCAAGTCAACTGATGGAACTCCTCAAACAACAACTGCACCGAAAACAGAACAAGAAGCAATTGCCCAAGCCATGAGAAGTAAGGGATTGCGATTATAAAAAACAATTTAATACATAAAAAATTATGTCATTTAACACACCATCAGGAGTACAAGTTGCTACTGAACACAATTGGATAGGCTCAAACGCAGCTTACAACATGATTATGCCTGTAATCGACCCGAAAGAGGCGAAAGTATGGGGAACACAAGACATCACAGGTCTTATTGATTTAATGGGAGGTAAAAACTTCATCAAAGGTATTTCTTACCGTCATATGGAAGAAGACCGTATTCACGAAGTAATCGTTGCAGATGGTGCAGGGGTTGCAGTTGGTGCTACAGCTACATACACAGTAGATTCTACTGATTACTTAGCTAACTATCCAAACGCAGCAGTTGAGCCTTATATCGCTACAGGTACTCAAGTGAATTTATTACCAGTACGTTTAAACGAAGTATTGTTGTTTCCTAACGGAGCACAAGGTATCGTTACAGCAGTTGTACCATCAGCAGCTACATTTGATGTAGTTTCTACAAATGGTATCGCTTTACCAACTATTACTAATGTTGACACTATCATTAACTTAGGTGTTACTGTTGGTGAGGGTGCTGATATGCCATCTTCTTTCAACTATCGTGAAGGTGTTTATTACAATATGGCTGAAATCATGGAAGATTCTCACGAAACTACAGGTACAGCTTTAGGTGATAAAACTTGGGTTGAATATGAGTGGAAAGGTCAAACTCAAAACAAATGGTGGTTCAAAGGTCAATCGGCTACGTTCAAGCGTTTCCGTAACTTTAGAGAATTGAAATTTGTTGCAGGTGAAAAAGTTTCTGCTTTATCTACAGGTGCAGCAGCATACGATGCCACTTTAGTTCGTACTGAAGGTTTAATTCCTTTCGCTTCTAGCTACAATGCAACTCAAACTTTCAACTTAGCTTCAGGTTTAACTCTTGATGATTACCAAACTATCATTGTTGATAATATCGACAAAAATCTTGGTACTTCTGAGTATTCTAACGTAACATCTATCCGTAATCGTCAAGCGATGGAATCTTTCATCCGTACTGAAATGAAAAATGGTGGTGTTCAATATGGTGCTTTCTCAGGAGGTCAAAAACAAGCAGTAGACTTCGGTTTCGATTCTTTCCAAACTTTAGGTTACACTACTCACTTGTTCACTTACCAACCATTCAACAACCCAACTTTGTTAGGTGCTAGTGGTCATAAGTATTCAAACCTTTCAGTTTTAGTTCCAATGAACAGAGAAATCTATGCTTTGGGAGAAACTAAAGAGAAAACAGAAGTTCCTTCAATGAGAATCAATTATGTAGATAATGGTTTTTCTCGTGAGTGGGAAGAGTTCTTGACAGGGGGTACAAATGGGATTTATACTACGCGCGTAGATAAAATACAAATCAATTTCCGTTCTCAAGGCGGTGCAGAATTTTTTGGAGCAAACAGATTTTGTGCTTTACAAGGCGTATAAACAGTGGCTTTTAGAGGGAGTGAGAAATTTATTTATCTCACTCCTTTTATTTATTTTTTAATAATTTAATCAAATCTAATCTAATAAAATCATGTCAAAAAAACATTCTCCTCAAAGAGGAACGTATGAAGATTACCTATCAGGTAATATCGCAGGAAAGAATTTCACTTTCCGATTAATCAACAGAAGAGTAAACTCAACAATGACAACCTCAAGAGGTAAGTTAGTTGAATTTCCATTACATCACAACATCGAAGCCTTTTCGGTAATAGTAGAAAAAGGCAGACAACGAATTGCTCGTTTTATTCCTGGAGAGAGTTCAATTTACAAGGATGAGCAAACGGATGATAAAGATGTTCCAAAAAAGAAATACAATTTACAATTTGTAAGAGGATTAAAAATAGTAAGTGGTGATAACGATGGTATGTTATTACTAGACTATATGTTTAAGGATAACTTAAATGGTTCTAACAAAAATCGCAGGTCAGATACACAAGCTTTATATGAGTTTGTAGATATACAAAAAATAATTAAGTCATCAATTGAGCAAGATGATTTAAAATACGAAACAATTAAGTTTTGTCGTGAGGCAGACTTTAGCTCAATTAAAATGGTTGCAAGAGTAATGAATGTAAATATGAATCAATCAGCAAATGAGATTCGTTACGATTTAAGACAACTTGCAGAGCACATGGATAGAGTTAAGCCAGGAAGCTTTATGGAAGTAGCAAAATCATCATCAATGAAAACCAAGCACTATGTAATGGAAGCAATTGAAGAAGGTATTTTGGTAACTAACAGAATGACAAACTCTATTGCATGGGCAACAAATCCACACCAACCATTAGATACAGCTGCAATGGGTAAGGATATTGTTGATTCATTTGTTCAAAAGTTAAGCACTGCTGAAGGTAAATTAGTTTATGACACTATCGTAGATATGTTAACACCTGATAAGCCTACGGCAAAGATGTCAATCCCATCAAGAGATGAGCAAGAAACATTAAAAGCAATTGCTAACCCAGTAGCACCAATATTGGTTGCACCTGATGAAACAGATGATGAATTGCTTGTTTTATTAGACAGAGCATTAGAACTAGGAGTTGTAACTTTTATTAAACCGTTGTGGTATAAGTTTTCTGCAAACGGATACGAGAAAAACAACAAGAAAAAAGAAGGTTTCATTGACAACTTAAAGAATGACCAAGAGTTTTACAAGGCATTCAAAATTGAGTTAGGCAAGAGAGATTAAGATAAGGTGTTGTATAAGTTGCAAAAAGAATTGTTTTTGTACCTTTAAAGACACATTAAATGATTGGGGGAGGCATTAATTTGCTCTCCCCTTTATTGTTGAATAAATATCTTTAACTAATTGCAAATCAACGAAAGAAATTTATTATATTTGTAGAAATAAATTCTTATCATGGCAACAATAAACTTTTTAACTACCTTTAGCTTAGATACAACACCTAAACAATTTACATTTGAGGATACATCTAACTATCTTGGAAATGAAATCTATATGACAGGATGC
>Ga0114960_10001952_pt1 | contig 16333 bp, 15 predicted proteins | sample C_130625_MF_Meta_FD_92637 | JGI IMG/M metagenome (GOLD analysis project Ga0114960, IMG submission 92637) | Freshwater microbial communities from Lake Croche, Canada to study carbon cycling - C_130625_MF_MetaG | ecosystem: Environmental > Aquatic > Freshwater > Lake | place: Lake Croche, Canada... | reverse complement strand
GGAAATTGTAAATCCATTCCGCCTCCGTGTATATCAAATTTTTTTCCTAAATATTTTGTTGCCATCGCCGAGCACTCAATATGCCAACCCGGGAAACCCTCTCCCCAAGGGCTTTGCCAACGCATGATGTGTTCTACGGGTGCTTTTTTCCACAAAGCAAAATCTACTTTATTTTTTTTCTCCTCTTGATTATCTAGTTCACGAGAAGTATCTAATTGATCCTCTACATTACGACCACTTAAAATGCCATAAGGCTGATTTTTTTTAGTATAATCTTCATTGTATTTTAATACATCAAAGTATACCGAACCATTGGCTTCATATGCATAGCCGTCCTTCATGATTTTTTTAATCATCTCTATTTGCTCAATAATATGCCCCGTTGCAGTGGGTTCAATACTAGGAGGTAAATTATTGAATTGATCCATGGCCCAATGATATAAGTGCGTGTACTTTTGCACCAACTCCATGGGTTCTAATTTTTCTAAAATGGCTTTGGAACTAATTTTATCGTCGGCTATCTTTCCCTCTTCCTCAAAATGTCCGGCATCGGTGATATTTCTAACATAGCGCACCTTATATCCCTTGTGTAATAAATAGCGATACACCACATCAAATGTAATAAAAGGTCGGGCATGTCCTAAGTGACTTTCACCGCTCACAGTGGGTCCACAAACATACATCCCAACATGGGGTGCTTGTAAGGGTTCAAAAACTTCCTTTTGACGTGTAAGTGAATTATATATTTTGAGTGCCATAGTTAGTATTGCCTCAAAGATATTTTATTTTCAATAAATAGAGAAGGTTAATTCTTAAGCAACTGAAGGTCGGCGATGATCATATGGTGATCGCTTAAATTTTCATCCAATGATTCCCAGCCCTTGGTTTTCCATGAGGCATTCAATAAGATATAATCAATACGAAGTGTAGGTGATAGACCCATATAGGAAGCCCCAATACCAAAACCTTTATCTAAAAAGGCATCCCCCCAGTCGCCTTTTATTGTTTTATAAGTGTAGGAACTAGGTACATCATTAAAATCACCTGAAATGATAGATGGGTAAGGACTTTGATCCAAATAATGTCGGACCATTTCGGCTTGCACTGCGCGCTCTACAAAAGCATTACGCATTTTTCGAACAACCCCCTTTTTACCTTTGATATCAATTGAATTGTTTTGTGTGGTGGCATTCATTGCGATGAAATCATCTTCCTTAAATCGGTAGGAAGCCAAATGAGTGTTAAAAACTCGAATGGTATCGTCCCCCTTTAATAAGTCAACATAAATAAGCGACTCCTGATTGGTATATCCAATGCGTTGGGCATTGATAATTTTATATTTTGAAAATATAATACAACCTGAAAAATAAGCTTTGTCTGTTTTTTGATTGTCCTTTGAAAAAAAATTATAGGGATAGTTTTTATTAAAATAGTTAGTATGATTGGCAATATCATTAGGCAAATCATTGGTATTATATTCTTGCATACAAATGATATCAGGATTCCATTTTTGGATTGAATAAGCGATATCCTGGGTGCGTAATTTTATAGCGCTTGTTACTTGATTACCATTAAAGCCTTTTACATTCCAACTAATGATGCGACAATTATTATCTTTCTTTTTTTGTATCATTGTCATACCTGGATGCCAAGCAACCAATGCAATAACTGTTTTCCAGCCAATTGCTAAAGTAAATAATGGAATGAGAGATAGCCATGGCTTACCAACTAACCATACAATAAGTAATAATAATTCTGCCAATACAATATAGGGTGCCATCAATCCTAAAAACCCGTTGATCCAAATAAGTGATAGGGGCGTAATAAATAAAGGATATAAAAATAATACAGACAATACTAACTGTATGATTAAAAAAAGCTTTTTACTAAAGCGTCGTATACGAGATTTTTTAGCCATTGGTTTTAGGAGCTGCCCTTTTGTTTAACCAATGTAATAAATTATGCATCCATTTTCCTAAATCTGTCCCCTTTTTTAATAACAACACATAAACTGCGCCTGCCAAACCAGCAATCATCGTCACTATCGTATTCGCTAATTGATAATGTGTTAGACTTGCTATCTGTAGGATTAGATAGAGCAGTGAAATCATCCACAAAGGGATACCTTTTCCAATATGAGGTAAAAATTTATATTGAGGTATTAAAAGAGAAGCAGCAACTATAATAGCTGTGACAGTCATATTTGCTCCCATCAAAGGAAAAGCAATATGGCTCATCAAAGAAATGAATAAAAATGCAAGGCCACTTATAAGACCACTATAAAAATAAATAGGAAATAAATGTTGGTTGTATTGCTTGTTTTGTAACACATATCCAAAAACACTTAACCAAATCATATTGGTAAACAAACTCCAAAACCCATCATGTATCCAATAATATGTAAATAAACTCCAAGGTTGTCTTAGCCAATCCGCCCCGTTGGATGGTAAAGTAAAAAGATGAAAAACATTTTTATAAAATTGGTCTATTGGAGTGCTGTCTAAAAAATAAATCACTTTTAAAAAGCCCAATAAAGCATAGAACACTAAATGAATCGCCAATAATGCCACCAAGGCATTGTTATCAGATCCTAATAATGGTTTTTGTGTTGTACGCTGCTGCATCTTATTTTTTTAAACTGATTTGATAAAACTAGTGCCCTTTTTTCTTCCAAATATATACCAACAAAAAGCCAACCACCGCGCCACCTACATGCGCCCATCTTGCTACATTATCACCTGCCGAATTTTCCAATGCTTTGTACAATTCAAAAGCAAAATATAAAATACCTAGCCACTTTGCTTTTATAGGAAATAGAAAATAAATATAGATATAGGTATTGGGAAATAAATATACAAATGCAATTAATATTCCAAAGACCGCACCACTAGCACCTAGGGTTGCAGTATTGATAGACTTATTATAATAAGTTGTGATTAAATCCATGAGCTCTGGTGCCAAACCAGGTGTAGACATACTTACTTTATTATCACTTAAAATTCGACTTAAAGGAATATGATGTGATTGTGCATACTTAATGAGCGCATCACTAAAACCAGCTGCATTGGATTTACTTAGTGTTAATAATGTTTGATACTCATTACCCAAAGCAATATTCTCATAAGATAAAATGAGTAAATGAATCACAGCCGCACCTACGCCACATAAAAAGTAAAACAATAAAAATCGTTTAGGTCCCCACACATTTTCAAGAATAGAGCCAAACATCCATAATGCAAACATATTCCCTAAAATATGTCCAAAATCACCATGCAAAAACATATGCGTAATTAACTGCCATGGCTGATATAAGTTACTTTGCCATGCATGCAATGCAAAATAATCCTCAAATGAAAAAGCACTACTAGGTCCTCCAAAAGTATTTTGTGCTAAAAATATTAATCCATTGATAATTAATAGATTTTTAATTACAGTAGGTAAAACTTCAAAGCGAGTAGGCCTAAATTGATTCATGCTGTATTTTATTTGTTATAATAAATCGGTTCGTTTTAATTGTACGACATTTTCAATATGTAAAGTATGTGGAAACATATCAACGGGTTGAATTTGAGTCACTGTATATTTTTCACCCAATAAAGATAAGTCTCTTGCCTGTGTTGCAGGATTACAACTTACATATACGATAAGAGGGGCTTGAATTTCTAATAATTTTTTAACCAACTTATCATGCATTCCTGCCCTAGGAGGATCCGTGATAATCACATCTGGCTTACCATGTGTATCAAAAAAAGCATCATCACAAATATCAATAACATCTCCAGCAAAAAAAGCAGTTTGAGATAAGTTATTAATGCGCGCGTTTTCCTTTGCGTCCTCAATAGCTTCGGCAACCACTTCTACCCCAATTATTTTTTTAGCGTGTTGACTACAAAAAATACCAATGCTCCCTGTTCCACAATATAAATCATATACTACTTCTTTACCTGTTAGCTCGGCAAAACTACGCGTCACTTGGTATAGGCGTTCGGCTTGCTTTGAATTGGTTTGAAAAAAAGATTTAGGACTTATTTTAAATTCAAAGTTTTCTAATACTTCTGTAATATAACCATTACCAAAATAAATTTGAGGGACCAAGTCCTGCATGCTATCATTTCGTTTTTCATTGATGGTATATAATAGCGTGGTGATTTGAGGAAATTTTTTCAATAATAAATTCAAAAGGGCTTCTCTTTTATCAGCCCCATCATAACCTAATATCAAGTTAACCATCCACTCACCTTTAGTGGTATTGCGAATAAACATATTACGCAACCATCCTTGGTGTTGTTTAATATTATAAAATGGCATGTCATTTTCAATCGCAAATTGAACTACTGTTTTTCTGATTTCATTGGTAGGTTCCGCTTGTAAATAACAGGTGTCTATTTCTACGACTTTTTCAAAAAATCCCCTTGCATGAAACCCTCCAGCACCAGGTGTTTTTTTGGGTTCTAAGCCGGCTGCCTTCATGGCTTTGAATTCCTCAAATGGAATAAATTTTTCGGTTGCAAAAGTATATTCCACCTTATTTCGATATGCTTGTGTTTCCTGGGCTCCTAAAATAGGTGGAATGACGGGTAAGGGCACTTTTGCAATACGAGTTAAATGATCAAAAACCTGTTTGTGTTTATATACCAATTGTTGCTCATAAGGCAGCATCTGCCATTGACATCCACCGCAAACTCCAAAATGAGTACAAAAAGGCTTTACTCGAATAGGAGAATAAGTATGAAAATGTTTTACAAAGCCTTCGCCCCAATCGGCTTTGTTTTTTTGAAGTTGAATATCTACTATATCACCAGGAACCGCCGCTTCAACAAAAATGACTTTACCATTCACTCTTGCTAACGATTTACCCTCGGCAGCATAATCCTCAATAGTTACTTTTTCTAGTATAGTGACCGGCTTAATTTTTCTCACAGTAACAAAGGTACTATCCTAACATTAAATTAATTGTAAAAGTGGCTATTAATTGTAATCAGATTTATACTTATTATCTTATTTTTACAAACCTTTTAAAGGATTCTTATTTTCACCTTAGATATGTTATATAAAATATGAACCATACAATGAAAAATAGCCTACGATCCATTGCAATTTTAATGGGGATTTTTTTAGTGCTGCCCTTCCTAGGTCATACACAAGTTAATAAAACAGCAACGCCTGCGGCGAACCCAAAACCATTTGGCACTTCAACAATAGGTCATTCCATTCAAATTACACTTAAGCCTTATCAAAACACTAAGATATATTTAGGAACCAACTATGGTAATAGTCGAGTTTTGGCAGATTCAGCAATATTGAATGAAAAAAGCGAAGGTGTTTTTGAATCAAAAAATAAAATCACTCCAGGTATCTATTTTATTGTATCTCCTAAGTATGCCATTTTATTTGATTTTTTAGTAGATGATGCCCAACATTTTAAAATTGTAGCCGATACGTTACATTTAACCGATGTCGTGATTACAGGTAGTAAAGAAAACGATGTGTTCAAGGAATATTCAAAATCCATGAATACGATTGGTAGTCAATTAAATGAATTAGAAAATAAATTTAAAGCTGCTAAAACAAAAGCAGATTCCGCTTCCTTTACAGATCAATACAATAACAAGAAAAAAGAAATGGTTGAAAAACGTCAGGGCGTAATTAAAAATCAACCCAAAACCATGACTGCTTTTTTTCTGAATGTGATGCAAAAGCCGGATGCACCAGCAATTCCAATAATAAATGGTAAAGCAGATTCGGTATACCCTTTTTATTTTATAAAAAATCATTTTTGGGACGATGTTGTATTCAATGACAACCGTTTACTTAGAACTCCTTTTTTTGAAACAAAATTGGATGAATATTTTAAAAATTATGTTTCTCGTGAAGCTGATTCTATTATTGAAGAGGTACAATACATGTTAACAGTAGCAAAAACAGGAAAGGAAATTTATCCATTCTTACTTTTTAAGTTTACGAATAAATATATCAATCCTGAATTTATGGGACAGGATAAAGTGTTTTTACATATTTATCAAAACTTTTTTGCTAAAGGGGATACTGTTTTATTAAACGAAGCCTCAAAAAAATCAATCACAGAAAGGGCTTACAGCATGATGGCCAATCAATTAGGATTAGCTGCGCCACCACTTGTTTTGAATGATATTCAAGACAAAAAAATATCATTATACGATATCGTTTCCCCTTATACTTTTGTCGCCTTTTGGGATCCTACTTGTAGTCATTGTAAAGTTGAAATTCCAAGAGTAGATTCATTTTATAAAGCCATTTGGTCAAAATTAAAAGTAAAAGTGTTATCGGTGAATATTAATTATAAAGAATTGATCGCATGGAAAACATTTATTAAGGATAATAAGTTAGAGGGATGGACCCATGCTTATCAAACAGAAGCAGATTTGAACAATGAAGTAAAAGCAGGTAAGCCAACCACCATTCGTCAACTTTATGATGTTTTTAAAACACCTACCTTTTATTTACTGGATGCCAATAAAAAAATTATTGCAAAAAATTTAAGTATTGAACAGTTCAATGATTTTTTAGTAAATACAAATAATAAAAAAGAGCGTAAATAATTACGCTCTTTTTTATCCATGAATTGCATCTGCTTTAAAATACGGCAGATACCACATCTTTTACGACTTTGGGTTTACCTAATGTATAGTAATGTAAAACAGGAACACCCGCAGCTTTCAGCTCCTTGCTTTGTTGTATCAACCACTCTGTTCCCACTTGCTCACAAGCCTCATCTGTACTAGCAGCCATCATAGCCGAAGATAAATCGGTAGGAATGTCAACAAAAAATATATTGGGTAAAATAGTTAATTGCTTTTTGTTGGTAATGGGTTTTAATCCTGGAATAATAGGTACTGTAATCCCAATACTTCTGCAAGCATCTACATATTCAAAATATTTTTTGTTGTCAAAAAACATTTGTGTCATTATATATTGTGCACCGGCATCCACTTTTTCTTTTGCGCGTTGTAAATCAAATTCTAAACTTGGCGCTTCAAAATGTTTTTCGGGATAGCCCGAAACACCCATACAAAAATTAGTTTTACTTCCATTTATGATATCCTTATCAAGATAAACACCATTGTTAAGCCCAACCACTTGCCTTAATAATTCAATAGCTTGTTTGTTGCCATTGTGTTCAGGTACAAATGTTTTTTGTCCTTTTTCAGCATCCCCTCTTAATACCAATACATTATCAATACCTAAAAACTGCAAGTCAATTAAGGCGTCTTCAGTTTCTCTTTTGGAAAATCCGCCGCAAATAATATGAGGCACGGCATCAATATTATAATGATTCATAATCGCGGCACAAATACCTACTGTGCCTGGACGCTTACGCACATCTACCTTTTCGTCTTTGCCTTCTTCATTTTTTCTTAAAATGGTTTCACTGCGATGATAAGTCACATTAATCCATGAAGGTTTAAACTCCATGAGCGGATCTAAATGCTCATAAATATAAGAGATGGTTTTACCTTTCAAGGGAGGTAATACTTCAAAGGAGACAAGGGTGTTTTTTGCTTTTGCTAAATGTTCAATTACCTGCATAGGAAACAAAAATAGTTAATATTAGTTTCCAATGAGCCAATTCCTATATTTCCCCTTATTTTTGTATAAATATATACAGTGATACTTGCCATACATACCGATAAATTAATTAAGCAATATAAAGGCCGCAAAGTAGTGGACAATGTAAGTATTTCAGTAAAACAAGGTGAAATTGTTGGCTTATTAGGACCAAATGGAGCGGGTAAAACCACTACTTTTTATATGGTGGTGGGATTAATTGCACCTGACGAGGGACGGGTTTTTTTAAACGATGAAGATATTACCAAATTGCCCATGTATAAGCGAGCGCAAATGGGCCTAGGTTATTTACCACAAGAGGCAAGTGTGTTTAGAAAACTATCTGTTGCTGATAATATTATGGCCGTTTTAGAAATGACCAAATTAACAAAAGCAGAAAGAGCATTTAAATTAGAAAGTTTATTAGATGAATTTAACTTACATCAAGTACGCGATAATTTTGGAGATAGTTTAAGTGGAGGCGAGCGTCGTCGGACCGAAATTGCTCGTGCATTATCAGTGGATCCTAAATTTATTTTATTAGACGAACCCTTTGCTGGCGTGGATCCTATCGCAGTAGAGGATATACAATCAGTGGTATCTCGTTTAAAATTAAAAGATATTGGTATTTTAATTACTGATCATAATGTAAATGAAACGCTTTCCATTTGCGATCGCGCTTATTTATTAATTGAAGGAAAAATTTTCAAACATGGCAGTGCTGAAGAATTAGCCGAGGACGAACAAGTGCGCCGATTATACCTAGGAACCAATTTTGAATTAAAGCGCAAGGATTGGATTATTGAAATGGGCAACAAGGCAAAATAACCCTTTATAATTAGGTCCTAAAACATATCCTGATTACTTAATTTATTAAAGTGTATGGCGTATATTGTGTTATACCTATGAAGATTTTCAGCCCAGCACTGTCTAGATTAGCTCGATTCCGTTACTGGCATATTGAGCATTGGGTGAATAGCCCTATTGCAGCTCAGCGCGAGATATTACAAGATTTAATTACACATGGTCAATACACTGCATTTGGACTTAAATATCAATTTGCAGAGATCTTTAATATTAGAAAATTCAAAGCCACTGTTCCTATTCACGAATACCAGGACTTAAAGCCCTATATTGACCAAATCATGGAGGGGGAAGATGGCATTTTATGGAATACGCCTGTAAAATGGTTTGCCAAAAGTAGTGGTACCACAAGTGATAAAAGCAAATTTATCCCATTGACCGAGGAAAGTATTCAGGACAATCATTTTCAGGCAGCTAAAGATGTACTCGCACTCTATTATAATTCAAGGCCCGATAGTGATCTGTTAACAGGTAAGGGTTTAGTGATTGGAGGAAGTCATCATGTACATCCCATTAAAGAAGATATTCAATACGGCGATTTAAGTGCTGTTTTATTGGAGAACTCTCCCTTTTGGTCGGGGTTCATCCGAACCCCTGAATTATCTATTGCACTCATGGATGAATGGGAGGAAAAAATTGAAAACTTAGCTCAAAGCACCATTCATGAAAATGTTACTTCTATAGCAGGCGTTCCAACATGGACCTTGGTTTTGCTGAAACGAATTTTAGAGATGTCGGGAAAATTAACCATTAAGGAAGTGTGGCCCAATTTTGAATTGTATATACATGGTGGCGTTTCTTTTACCCCATACAAGGAACAGTTTAAAAAAATAATGGGAGGCGATTGTAATTACATTGAAATTTATAATGCGAGTGAAGGTTTTTTTGCTGCACAAGATAATTTGGACGAAGAAGGAATGTTGTTATTTATAGAACATGGGATTTTTTATGAGTTCATGCCCATTGAAGAATATGGAAAAGAATTCCCAATCACTTATGGTTTGAACAAAGTAGAACTTGGAAAAAATTATGCCATTGTAATAAGTACCAATGGGGGATTATGGAGATACTTAGTTGGAGATACCATACAGTTCACTCATTTGGCACCCTATCGAATTAAAGTCACAGGAAGATTAAAACAATTTATAAATGCTTTTGGGGAGGAGCTCATTGTTGATAATAGCGATAAAGCGATGAGCCAAGCCTGTACTAAGTTTGGAGTATCGATAAAAGAATATACTGCAGCGCCCATTTATATGTCTGATCACAACACAGGAGCACATGAATGGTTGATAGAATTTGAAACAGCGCCAACCGATTTAAATGCGTTTACGATTGAATTGGATAAAAATTTGATGTTAGCCAATAGTGATTACGAAGCCAAGCGACATAAAAATATTGCACTGGGTTTACCTCAAATGACGAGTGTAAAAAAAGGATGTTTTCATGCTTGGTTAAAACAAAAGGGTAAGCTAGGTGGACAACATAAAGTACCCAGATTATCCAATGAGCGTATTTTTATTGAAGAAATAAAAAAAGTGAATCAAGCGCTATGAGCCTAATAAATGAATCACAGATGAAAGGGGGTATTATTTTAATGATCAAACCCGTTATCTTTGTAAAAGAATAAATAATAATTTAATGAAACTCTTAACAGGAAAAGTAGCTATTGTAACGGGAGCCGCGCGTGGTATTGGCGCAGCGATTGCTTTAAAGCTTGCTGAACAAGGCGCCCATATTGCTTTTACATATGTGAGTGATGCAAGTGCAGATAAAGCAAGTACACTTGAAAAAGAAATTAATAATTTAGGGGTAAAAGCAAAAGCATATCAAACCAACGCTGGGGATTTTGAGGCTTGTGAAAGTTTTGTCAATGCAGTCATTGCTGAATTTGGCGCTATTGATATTTGCGTAAACAATGCGGGTATTTCAAAAGATAATTTATTATTACGCATGACAGCAGAACAATGGGATGAGGTCATGAATACAAATTTAAAAAGTGTATTTAACATGACGAAGCAGGTCATCAAGCCTATGATGAAAGCAAGGTCGGGTAGTATTATTAATATGAGTTCTATTATTGGAATCCGTGGAAATGCAGGACAAAGTAGCTATGCTGCTAGCAAAGCAGGCATCATTGGATTTACTAAATCTATCGCTCTTGAAATAGGTAGTCGTAATATTAGAGTCAATGCCATTGCACCTGGTTTTGTAGAAACCGATATGACACATTATTTAAATGAAGGCGATGCTGGAAAAGCATTTTTAGAAAAAATTCCACTAGGTCGTTTTGGCAAAGCAGAAGAAATTGCCAATACCACTTTATTTTTAGCAAGCGATTTAAGTAGCTATATTACAGGACAAGTCATTAGTGCTTGTGGTGGAATGAATATCTAATAAGATGAGATGCGCGCATCCATTTCTTTTTTTAAATCGGCGTAAATACTTTCAACCGTACCTTCGCCATTGATCTTAACTACTTTATTAAATTGAGCATAATATTTTTCAACTGCCGTTGTTTTATCATGGTACTCCTGAATTCTAGCTCTAATTACTGTTTCATTGGTATCATCACTTCGGCCCGATGATGCACCACGACCCAATAATCTTTTGACTAATTCGGCTTCGGTTACTTCCAATGCCAACAGCAGATTAATTTCATTAGTTCTTTGTTGTAATAATGCATCAAGTGCAATGCATTGTGCAGTGGTGCGCGGAAAACCATCAAATAAAAAACCCTTTGCTTCGGGATGTGCGTCCATAAAATTTCCAACCATACCTATGACCACCGCATCTGGCACCAATTGACCTTGGTCCATAAAATTTTTGGCTTCTAAACCCAATGGGGTTTGTTGCGTAATTTCGGATCTTAATAAATTACCTGTAGAAAGGTGTTGTAATGCAAAAGCAGCAATGATATTTTCACTTTGAGTGCCTTTGCCGCTGCCTGGAGGTCCGAATAAAATTAAATTAAACATACTAAATGATTAGGGTGCCGACAAATATACACCACTCGTGTAAAATTTTAAGCAAGAAAATCTAAAAAACGAACAATTTATCTGAATGCTTGTTAGTATTTTTACACGCACAAGCCCATTTATGTATAAACTTATTTTTTTAATGATTATGATCAGCCAGTCGGCATGTTCACAAACAAGTAATAAAACCAAAAACAATACGATGCCTAATAATAAAAACAACTACTATTCTACAACCAATAAGGAAAAGCTAATTGTACCCGACAGTATTTGGAAACAAATTTTATCACCTGAGGTATATGCTGTGGCCCGTGAAAAAGGAACAGAACGCCCTTTTTCGAGTCCCTTTGAAACCTCTAAGGAAATAGGCACTTACCACTGTGTTGCTTGTGGCAATGCTTTATTTAAAAGTGATACTAAATTTGATAGCGGTTGTGGCTGGCCTAGCTTCTTTGATCCTATTACAAAAGGGGCCCTCATTTATACACCCGATCGTGCTCATGGTATGACGCGTACCGAAGTACAATGCGGTAAATGCAAGGCGCATTTAGGCCATGTGTTTGAAGATGGACCACCGCCCACTGGTTTGCGTTATTGTATTAATGGTGTCGTGTTAGCACTTGAGAAAAAATAAAACTAGATTGGAAAATAACTTCCTTCTTATTTAAACTACTACCGCGTTGATCCTTGTTTGATGTTTTTTATAAAAATAAAACATGGCGAACAGCGTAATGAATACGCCAACAAAAGATAAAATTAGTACACTTTGTGAAAAGAATTTAGTCCATTGTATGGGAATGGTCAAACCCTCTTTCATTAACATGACAGATACGCTTCCGACATAGCCCACCGAATCAGCAACATAAATAAAAAATCCTGCATTGCCTTTCATTGAGAATGCTGCAATAAGTCGATCAAAAAAAATAGAATTAAAAGGGATATACACTAGGTATAAACCAAGCCCCACCCACATCATCCACCAGAAGGGATCAAGTAATTGTTTTGTAAAAAAGTAAGTGGCTATTCCTGATGTCACAAATCCTATGATAATAAATACATGCGCCACCATTAAGGCTTTGAAACTATTTTTAATTACGACAACAGCGCCAATTAATAATAAAATAAATATAGTGATGGGAATTTCGGTTTGTGTAAATATCGCCGGCTTAGTACCATAGCCCATCTCCTTCCACATATCTGCTGAAAAATTATCTCTGATATCTCTAAAAATAGTCGCAAATAAATACACGACTACAAATGCAATAATGCCTGGTAAATATTGTTGAAGAATTTTTTTTCGATCTGCTTGTGTCATTGGAACGCGTTGCGCGCGCAATAATTCATCTTCAGCTGAAGGGGGTGGCACTTTTTCTAATCCATATACGCAAATAACCAAGGGTAATGCAAATACCAAACCTGTACAAAAGGGTACCCAAAATTCAGAGATATGAAATTGAAGCATTAACCAACCGCCCACTGATTTTACCCAGCCTGCCGAAAAAATAAAACTCACTGCTAAGGCTGCTCCTATGAAGTCGGTGGTTTTGCGTCCCTCTACATATGAAAATACCACGCCCCACAACATACCTAAAGGAAATCCATTTAAAAATAAGAATAGAACATTATACGGTGCGGGTACCAATGCAAAAAACAACCAAGCCAACCAAGATAATCCAGTGAGTAAAAAAATAATTTTATAGCGATTTGTTTTTTGTAAACCGGAAATAAATTTTATTCCATAAAATTTTGCAAGCAAATATCCAAGCATTTGACTAATGACCAAGGCCGTTTTATACGCAATAGGTCCAAAACTGAGGCCATCAAAAGTACATACCGTAAAAGATTTTCTGAAGCCAAAGACAAAAACATAAGTTCCAAAAGAAACAAGGGCTGCATAAAGTGCAATGGATTTATCTTTTGCCATTAAGGGCATACTGATCATTTTTTGTCACGCAGGTTTCCAAAATCATGGGCCCTAGCGCATACCCAAATTTACATTTTAAACATGTATAATATTGACTAAATTAGTGCTTTATGAAGCAAGCTAAAATTTGTATTTCGCCCATTGATTGGGGTTTGGGGCATGCCACACGGTGTATCACACTCATTCAGTCATTAGAAAAATTAGGCTACCATATCTATATCGCAACCGAAGGGCAACATGAAACAATTTTAAAAGAGGCAATACCCACGGCTACTTTTTTACATTTAAGGGGCTATCGTATTCGCTATAGCAGATGGGCTGCCTTTCTTCCACTAGTGCTCCTAATTCAACTTCCACAAATAATATATAGTATCGTTTACGAAAATAGGTGGTTGAAAAAAGCACAAAAGAAATTCAACTTTGATATGATCATTTCCGATAATCGTTTTGGATTTTATCATAAAAAATTACCCAGCGTTTTTATAACGCATCAACTTAATTTGCAGATGCCTTTTACATGGGCGACATCATTATTTCAAAAAATTCAATATGCTTGGTTACAAAAATTTAGTGCTTGTTGGATCCCTGATATCGAAGGTACTCAAAATTTATCGGGTATATTAGCCAATCCTATATTGAAACCTGCTATCCCCTTGTGGTATATGGGTTGTTTATCCCGATTAATAGACGAAGATAAAAGCAAAATGACAGTGTCTGTAAATGATCAAATCGATTTCTTGGCTATTGTATCAGGGCCTGAGCCACAAAGAACTTTACTTGAAAATTTATTGTGGACAACCGGCAATGAATCCAATTTAAAATTTGTTTTAATAGCTGGCATACCCAATAATAAGAATGCCCTTCAAAAATTAAATAATAGCACTATGTATCCACATTTATCTGCAGCGGCATTAGTGGATGAAATACATCGTGCCAAATATATTATTTGCCGAGGTGGATATACCACTTTAATGGAGATGATCCCTTTTGATAAAAAAATGATTTTAATTCCTACGCCAGGCCAAACGGAACAAATTTATTTAGGAAAATTATGGTATGAAAAAAAATGGGCCTTATGTTATAATCAATCCGATTTTAAATTAAGTGCTGCATTGGCGGCTGCCCAAGTTTTTGATTTTCAAAAACCTCCCTTTATCGCTTTTTCAACTGAATCACTTAAAACTGCCCTAAAGGAATTATCTTTATAAATATGGCAGTACAAAAAATAAATATCGAGGAGTTCATGACACAAGCCGCGACTGCATTAATTATAGATGTAAGAAGTCCTGGTGAATTTGAACATGCCCATATTATATCTGCAGTGAATCTTCCCTTATTTAGTAATGAAGAGCGCGCCATCATTGGTACTACTTATAAAAAACAAAGTCGAGAAGCCGCCATCAAAGTTGGGTTACCTCTTTTTGGAAGCAAGCTACTTCCTATGATTGAATCGGTAGAAGCCTGGGTAAGTGAAAAACAAAAATTGAATAATGGAATCAAGCCTGCTTTATTCCTTCATTGTTGGAGAGGAGGTATGCGCAGCGCAGCAGTAGCCTGGTTATTGGACTTATATGGCTATAAAGTTTTTCAATTAACAGGCGGATACAAAACTTATCGCAATTGGGTGTTAGCGCAATTTATAAAGCCCTATCCTATTAAAGTCCTAGGAGGATATACAGGCTCTGGCAAAACTGAAATATTGCATGAACTAAAAAAGCGAAATCAAAAAGTCATTGATTTAGAAGGATTAGCGCACCACAAGGGATCGGCCTTTGGTGCTTTAGGACAACACATTCAACCTTCACAGGAAATGTTTGAAAACAAATTAGCAGATGCTTTACATCATACCCATCCGAATCAAAAAACACTTTGGATTGAAGATGAAAGTCAACGCATTGGATTGGTCATTATTCCAGTTGAATTTTTAAAACAAATGCGCAATAGTGTTTGTCACTTTTTCGTTATACCGTTTGAAGAGCGATTACAATTTATCATGGAAGGGTATGGCGCATTTGATATACAAAGTTTAATAGAAGCTACTTTAAGAATTCAAAAGAGATTGGGTGGGTTAGAAACAAAAAATGCGATACAGTTTTTTAATGATAATAAAATTAAAGATGCTTTTGCTATCTTACTAAAATACTATGATAAATGGTATGAAAAAAATGCATTAAGTAGTACCATTACTAAATTAGCTGTTCAAACAATCCCTTCTGACAAAGTAGATGCAGAAAAAAATGCCCTACTGCTCGAAAAAATATAATTTACATGATTTGTATTAGCTTTGTTATACTAAAGTTGAATTATCTTTAATGTATGCAACAATTACTTGCTTGGTGGTTTTTCACTATTAAAGGATGGAAAATTAAAGGAAGGTTTCCTTTTGAATTAAAAAAAGCTATTTATATTGTAGCGCCTCATACACACAGCATCGATTTTTTTTTAGGATTAGCGGTACGTAAAAAAATGCATTTCGAATTTATTCGATTCTTAGGGAAAAAGGAGCTATTTATTCCACCCTTCAGTTGGATTCTTAGATACCTAGGCTGTTCTCCAGTGGACCGCTCCAAAACTAATAATTTAGTGGATCAGGTAGTGAAAATTTTTAATGAAAATGAAACCTTTCATTTAGCCCTATCTCCCGAAGGAACAAGAAAAAAAGTAACCAAACTTCGATCTGGATTTTACCATATTGCTCAAAAGGCACATGTACCGGTAGTCATGGTGGGTTTAGATTTCTTTAATAAGTGCATTGTTTTTACAGAGCCCTTTAACTTGACGCAGGACGAACATGCCGATAAACGTAAAATCATTGATTTTTTCAAGGATTTTAAAGGATTTGTCCCGCAATTTGGCATTACAGGGGATATAGATTGTTAAGAAAATGCTGAAATTGAAAAATAGTTTTTTGGGTCTAAACTATCTGCTTATTTTTGTGACAGCCTTTGGCTATATTATTCAAAATAATTAAAACAGTTTTAGT
>Ga0114960_10001946_pt1 | contig 16355 bp, 19 predicted proteins | sample C_130625_MF_Meta_FD_92637 | JGI IMG/M metagenome (GOLD analysis project Ga0114960, IMG submission 92637) | Freshwater microbial communities from Lake Croche, Canada to study carbon cycling - C_130625_MF_MetaG | ecosystem: Environmental > Aquatic > Freshwater > Lake | place: Lake Croche, Canada... | reverse complement strand
TTTTCACCTTGCGTAATAGCACCCAATCCAGTCCCAGTATCGGATCGTCCAATGGTCGCATATGCTTGTGAAATTAAATCGTTGTTGTCTGCCCTTTTTACACCAATTAGTTAATTGACATTGTGCCAAGCAAATGGTCTGCCCACTCTTGCCAAGTATTAAAACCACGATGATCGGCCACGCCTGAGTTCTGGAAATACCCAACACCAATCAAACCATCCACCCATTCTCTCCAACGCTCTTCTGGAACGTTTCCAAGTTGTTGTTGGGCGAACAGTTCTTCAGTCAGCTTATTCCACTGATCCCATGTCATTCCGCGAGGGTCATACGCTACCATTATGGGTTTCCAGTAGAGCGAATATCGCCCGTATCAAGGTTAAGAAGAACCTTACCCATGTAGTAATTTCCACCAACAATGTTTGAGCCAAAGCGCATACGCATCTCACGACGTTGTTCACGCATATCTACCTTTAACGTATCTGGGTCAAAGTAAACGGGATCTGATGCTTGATCCGCATCATCTGCATACCCTTTACCAGTCACTATTAAATACATTTGTTTGCTTTGAACAAAGTCAGGCTCAACACGGTCACAACGTGTCCAGACGTTCTCGCCAGGCTGTTGGCTTGCTCCCACTAATCCTGTATATGCGCCCAATGCAGGAGTCTCAAAATACGAATCAATAGCGTCTACTTGGTTTCCAAGTATTTGATCAACGCCTGTTTCATGTTGCCACAAGGTGTAAGTGCCATTGCTATTGGCTACGGTATCACCCCAAATTGGTTGACGGAACACCTCTGAGAATGTTCCCGCAGAACGGTGCGCACCAGGCGCCTCACCTGCGTCATACCAAGTTTTTTCACGCACATTGTAAACAACAGCATCACTACACTCTGTAGCCGTTCCCTTTGGATAGAAGAACCAAATCTCACCCCAGCGTGGAACTTTAGTTACCCACACCTTTTGACGCTGCACGTAATTTAAGTTGTCAAAAAACCAATTCATGTTTTGAGTGTTTGGCAACTCTTGAACCGTACCGTTGTACATCAAAAACCGATCCACGCCAGCCCAATAAAAGATGCCATCATACTCAATCACGCATTGTGATGACATGATGGAGCTTTGGCTTGTAATTAAGTCATACTTCCAATAGTAATTAATACCACCCACCGTTGATGGCGAATAGGTTACCCTTACTACGGAATCTAATGTCCAAAATAAACCGCCTGGGGACGTTGTACCGCCTCGTAACGGCAATCCTTTGACTACCTTACCAGTTGATACGTTGTTGGAATTAGCGTCCGCGGCAACCCAGTTATTAAAGTCGCCCGCAGAGCTATTTTGAATTAAACCATTGTTGCCATAAATAAATAGGTATGGGTGCAACACCACGCATCCACCCGATACCGCAATGTTGTTGTCAAAGGTTAAAGTAATCGATGATCCAGTTGTCATTGACAACGATACAACTACTGTAGTTGTTCCCGTTCCAGAAAACGCAATTAAGTTTGCAGAGCTTCCAACTGTCTGAGAATTATTTACGGTATATGTACCGACTCCTCCAGTACCAGTTCCGTTAGCTGTAATGGTGGTGCCTGATGTGACGGAAGGCCCACCGCTTGGCCCTGTAATCGTTTGACCAATAACTAAAGCACCACTTGTTACCGATGTTACTGTTAACGTGGTTCCAGATATGTATCCCAAAACTGACGCTCCAGTTGATGCCTGAGTTGAGACAACAGTCGTTCCTGTAGTAATACCAGTACCAGAAACCGTTTGTCCAGCACCAATCAATGAATTAGTTCCATTGATATAAATTGTTGTTCCTGACAACGATCCAGTAGCCGTAAACACACCTACTTTTGACAAACTTAAGCTTCCACCGTTATCTGGAAACTTTCCATAGAGCACTGGGGTGTTTGTAGTGCTATCAATATCAACTAAGTTTTGACCTGGATGCGCAACCAAGTTGTTAGTACTTCCACCTGTTGAGTCATAAGCAATATCAAATTGCCACAAATTGCTTGTGCTAGATGTAAAGTTGGTTAGGGTGTAGTTGTATGGTCCACTTCCCGTTCCATCATCATTGTCTGTGCGCCATTGTTGAAGACCAGCGCTATAACCAGAAATAACGTAGTTAACGCCGCCCGTAGAACTCATAGTCATACCACGAGATATGCCAGATGCGTTTTGAAAAATTCCTCTATACCCGCTTATTTTTCTTGGCAAACCATTTTGGAAACGAACCCATTGTCCGTCTACAAAAGTTGGGGCGTTGAATAACGTGCCATCCCGTTGAATGCCAGGCTTGACCTGTAGAGCAACAACTTTAGCTGTCAAAACGTACCCCCTGAGATTCCGTATGCAAATACGGCACCGCTTGTTGATAGGTCAGCAACTTTGACTCCACTAGCGGCAAGCCCCAAGTGCCCCGTTGCAGGCAAGTACATACCTACACTTGTATCGCCCGTAAATGTTACAGAAGGGGCGCCCGCAGAACCGTTTGCAAATGTTACAGCGCCTAATGTACTAACGCTTGCTGTATTTGCGTTTAATACATTTGTACCATCGCAAATAATTACAGCAGATGTGCCACTTGCAAGTGCATAAGTTAAAGCGCTAACGGCAGAAGTTTTGAATGTCAGACTGAACGCGCCTGACGTCAAATTAGACATGTAATAGATCTGCACCGTAGATGGCAACACAATGATCTGATTTGAAGTTAAAGTGCCTGTGTATTCTTGAATCACATTGGCGTACTGCACGGATGAAAGCGTTGTTGTGCCACCTGTCACAGCCAATACAAGTTGTGTATAGGTAAATGTAGATGATTGACCTAAACCAAATGAGCTATAGCCACCTACACCATTTGAGCATACGCAGAATGAGTTTGAGATCTGCAATTGCTGAGATGACAAACTATCAATAGTGTCTGTACCAGATGGCGTAACGGTCAAAATGCCAGTGCCACCATTACGGATCATACAAAACCAGTTATTACCTACAGTGGCTGCACTTGGCAATGTAATCGTTCCAACACCACCACTCCAAACAATAAAGCTTGCTCTGTTTGTTGAGTTGAGAGTTGTATTTGAAAAGTAAGATGCAACTGGATACGCTTGATTTAATGTAGTTCCAATAGCAGTTAAACCGTAGCCTGCTAGGGTTGCCGCATTTGCCGCGGATGTGCCCGCACCAAACGTAACCGATGCCCATGTTCCATTAACAGTCGTGTTGTCTGTAACGTAAACGTACTGGGCAATACCTGATGAAATACTGACAATTGTGTTTCCACTTGTATCAGTAACAGTAAAAGCGTTTGATCCAATGTTTCGGATCAAAGTGCTTTGACCAACGGAGACTTGCGTGGCCGCAGGCATGAACAACTTCAAATTAGTTGTTGTAGCAGTTACCTCAACAATGTTTGCCACCACGCTTGTGGTGTTGCCATTGACTGGCCACTGTAAGACTGTGTCTACGCTAATAGAAATGGATTCATAGCCAACCTGTGATGGGTTGACCGTTTGACCAGTGTAGGGATTGGTGTAAGTTGTCATGATTAAGAGTCCACGGCTATGGCTGAACGATCACCAACACGGGCGACATCTTCTGTCTTCAGTGCAGTAATGGCTTCAGTATATTTCTGCTGAAAAATTGCACGCGCATCGTTCTTTAAAAACGGCATGGCTTGCAACAATGTTCCATACAACATGGCATTTGGCGCATATTGCGTCAACCAATTAGTTTGGTTAGTTGTACTCAAAGGTGCAATACGCTCATAGTACAAAACCTCAAAGTTGTATGCTTGATCTGGCGTCGGTGCTAAATACCAATGCTCATAGTCGGTATCAGCATAGAAAATGGGTGTTCCAGTCTGAGTGACGGTTGGCCAATAATTCTTCAGGTACTCAAATTTGCGAACCAATACGGGTTGCATACTTGTGCCGTTGTTTACAGACATTGATACTGTTTTGCGCCAACGGGCAGGCTTTTGCAGAACTGGGTTGTTCGGGGTCATAGTTGCATCAACAACAGTCAATTGACCCAAAGTCTTGATTTCTTGAGCAATCTCAAATTCGCACAAAGTGATAAATGTTGGGATAGCTTCAACCACAGCGGCGTCGCTACGCTCAAGGTATTGAAGCACCGTGCTTGTCAGTGAGTCGTAGGTCATTACCCATGATGGATTTACTGTAGCCATGTGCGCCCTTTATATGTGCCTTATTGTCCCATTACCTGTTGATGACGGCAAGCCTATGAAAGAAATAGAGCGCGTTCATCATTGCGTCTGGTCACTAAACCTTTTAAGACTTTACCGCCCGCTTTCGTGTACTTTAAGAATTCGTTTGACGCCCCCTCAATATCACCCCGAAGCACTTTTTGACGAAGCGTGCTACGTTGGAGTGTTCCAAGACCGACGTTAAAACTAAAAGAAACAAGGCCATCAAACTGACCTTGTGTAAGAGGGACAGGGCAGAAAGTAGAGACACCTCGCTCAAACCTTGCCAAATCTGCTCTAAGAATTGCATCAACTTCCTCCATAGGGTATACACGGTTATCTTCTGGGCGCAACTGAATAGCCGATCTTTGGTCTACAGGCAACTTGGCCTGTGAGTCATACATCAGATGCCCGACGCCCACTGTCCAGAGGTATACCGAGTCCCGATAAGGCTTCTGCCTCACGCCTTCGTGATGCTTGATATCCTCAATACAACGGGCGCTAACGTTCATTTCTTCTCAAAAGCCTGTGATCCAAACCAGAAAGCTACGATAGATGCCCAGATCAATTGGGTGTCGTTATCCCATAGTTGGTCTAAGCATTCGGTAAATGGAACGCTAGAGTGCCATGCATACAAAAAGCCAGCCACATCCACAAAGACCAACAAGGCAAACATGCCATAGGTCAAGACTGGGCGAACCATTGCACGGGCATTGATAACCCACTGAGACGCGCCTTTGCTGATCTCTATGTCGTGGGCGTACAGGGCTTGACGCTCTTGTAAGGCAAACTGCGTCTGGGCTATGTCAGCATTAACTTTGACCTCATCCAGATGTATAGCCTCGATGTGCTCTTGGGCTTCTAGGCCAGCTTTCTTCAAAGTCAGTTCCCGTTCTGTTTGCATTTGCGCCAAAGCCAGTTCATGCTTCTTGTCGGCACGGTCTTGGAAGAACTCTAATAGCTTGGGTAGTCCGCCCATGAGGAATGACAGCAATGTCGATAGTAAGGTCAGCATTATTTTTCCTTTAGTTCACGTTTCAATTTACGCAACTCTTTCATTTCTTGCTTGAGTTGAGCCTTCATGTATAGGGTTTCTACGTATGCCATCGAGGTTACTCCCACAATTACGCATATCGCCACTCCTATCAGTATCCACCAGACAAGTTTTGTAGTTCCCACATGATCCACCCAAAGAATGAAGATATAAATACCACGGCAACTACCCCACTTGTTAACTCAATGAACCTAATCTCTTCCTGTTCCTTGCGCCATCTTGCCAGCCTAGCCATGCGAATCTGCTCTGCCCTTGCCCACTCTTGTTCACGTTCAATTTGAGCGTGCATCTTCAAGAATCGGGTATACAAGTCCTTCAACTCTGCTGGCGCGTAGACCATAGCCTCTCGCACTTGCTCCATTAACTTCTCCAACTGCAACTCAATTAAAGCCCGTTCTATAGCCTTCTTGCTGTTGTTCTGTTCTGGGCTGTACTGGTTCTTCGATTGTTCTTCTAGTTCATGGTAGTGGTTTGAGATTGACTGCTGTGTGTCAAAGAGCACTCCAAGATTTGTCCCGATCTCACTGACAAGTTTGAATTCAAGTTCTTCATAGGACTGCTTGGCTTTGGCAACTTTCTTTTGCGCCACAGGCTTGGGGGCATCGGAGATTGGCTTGGCTGCGAACAAACCAACAAACCAGTCCCATACACCCTTGATGGCTTTGACGTCACCAATAGCTTGCTCAACAGTTTTCTTAGCGCCTTCGATCTCCATCCGCCCCTGATGGAGCATGTCGCATCCCGTCCTGATAGCGGAGACTGCGCTTTGCGCCAAGAGGAGGAGGCTGAATGGGTCCACATGGGTTACGCCAAACAGATCTCACGCATCAACCAACTCTCTTTTGAGAGGTTAATCATCTTGGCCACTTCTTCTGCGTAGTACTGCATACCAAACGTGCCATTGACCCGAACATTGTAATTTTCTGGGGGTACAAATAACTTGTTTGTATCTTCAAACCGACCTTCTTTGATGCGATCTACCCAGACAACAAAGTCAGGGGCAAACGCTTCTCTTGTCTCTGGCGTAGGGCATACAAAGTCAGCAATTACATAAGCACCGTATCTAGACGCTATGTCGCATAACACACCCATACGTCTAGCCTGTTCCAACCTGTCGGCCACACTGAACCCCAAGTCTTTGTTAATCTCTTTGCGTATCTCGTCAGCATTGAAGTGGACGCACATAAGCTCCCTAGCCAGAGCCGTGGCCAGAGTTGTCTTACCTGATCCGGGCAAGCCCATGATTAGTATTTTCATCTCTGGCTCCTTGCAAGTTTAATTTCACAGAGCATCCAAAGCGTCGTGAGTAGTGCAAGCATCAATTGCGGCTTGCTTAGTCAACATCGCTTGGCGTGCTGTCTCTACAGCATTAGCATCATATGAATCAGGGTTACGGGCTTGTTGGTTCACAACTTGTTGGAACTCAAAACCAGCGTTGGCTCTCATGCCACCCTTGCGCTCATCAACAGAGATCTCGTATGTATCCCAAATGATTTGCACTGGATCGACATTGAGGTCAAAGCGGTGTGCTGTGTAACCTTGACGGCCAGCTTGGATTGACGGGCGAACTTCGACGGCATTCTTCCAGCCGTTGTTGCCTACGCCTTCTGAGGGAGCAGTGTCCCAAACTTGTTTAACCTCACCATTGAGGATTTGAACGTAATGTGTCATGTGTGACTCCTTGTAAAAAAATTAAGTGTTTGCAACACCATAAGATGAATAAATACCAGCAGAAGCACTAAGCCATGTTGTAAGTGATCCAAGTTGTTTTGGTGAAGAGTAGTCTGTATTATTTCCAAATCCTAAAGCTCCATAACCACCATAACCCCATACCCACAAAGTACCATCTGTTTTAATTGATAAAGTATCATACTCAGCCGCCCAGAATTTATACCAGTTGGTTAAAGATCCAACTTGTTTAGGTGAAGAGTAGTTTGTGGTATTCCCAATTCCAAGTCCGCCAAAAGGGTTGTATCCCCATAGCCATAAAGTTCCGTCAGTTTTAATTCCACCACCAGTAATTGTTCCATTTGCACCGTTAATTTTTGACCAATTTGTCAAAGCCCCAACTTGAACTGGTGAAGACCTATATGTCAAGTTTCCTGTTCCTAGTTGACCAAAGCTGTTTCTACCCCAAGCCCAAAATGTTCCATCAGTCTTAATAATGGTTACATGTTGTGCGCCAGCACTAAGTTGTGACCAAGTAGTCAAAGAACCAATTTGCTTGGGAGATGAATAATATGTTGTGTTCCCAAGACCAAGTTGTCCAAAATTATTTTGGCCCCAAGACCAAAGCGTGCCGTCTGTTTTTAAAGCAATAGTAGAGGCCAAGCAAACTGAAACGTCAGACCACGCAGTGCCAGAACCAATTTGCTTAGGCGAAGAATAGTTTGTTGTGTTATTAAGACCCAACTGACCTTGGACGTTGTATCCCCACGCCCATAAAGTACCGTCTGTTTTAACGGCGGCGGCGTGGTTATTTGAAACTGAAACCTTAGACCAGTTAGTTAAAGCTCCAATTTGCTTAGGAGAGGAATAATAAGTAGTATTTCCAAGACCTAGTTGGCCAAAATTGTTTTTACCCCAAGACCAAAGCGTACCATCAGTTTTAACGGCTGAAACAGTACGATAATTAACAGCAACATTTAGCCATGTAGTTAACGAACCAACTTGTTTGGGAGAGGAATAGTAAGTTGTATTGCCAGTACCAAGTTGGCCAAAATTATTTTGTCCCCATGCAAACAAATGCGGCACTGGCTGGCTCGGCCAAGTCCCCAACGCCTGTGCATTGGCTACACTGCTAAGACTCCATGAGCCTGAGTATTGGGTTGGGGTGTATCCAATGATTACTGCCATGATTTATCCTAAAGCCAATCCGCTGACGTAAGTGGCTGATACCGAATACCATGTTGTAGAAGATCCAACTTGTGTAGGAGACGATTTATAAGTACCCGCACCAACAGTATTTTGACCAAGTTGACCAACGCTATTTTGACCCCACGACCACAGCGTACCATCGGTTTTAACTGCCAAACTAAAATTAACCGCCGCTGAAGCTATAGACCAATTTGTTAAAGCCCCAACTTGTAATGGGGATGTATTGATTTGATTAATTGAATTATTTCCAAGTTGTCCGTAGTTGCCTTCACCCCAAGCCCATAACGTGCCATTGGTTTTTGTTACTAAGGCATGTCTGTAACCAGCGGAAGGAAGTAGCCATGCAGTAAGCGCACCAACTTGTTTAGGTGATGAGTAGTAAGTTCTATTGCCCAGCCCTAATTGCCCAACAACATTGCTACCCCAAGTCCATAGCGTGCCATCTGTTTTTACGGCTATTGACCAATCATTTTGCCCTGCGCTTACATTTGCCCAATTGCTTAATGCTCCAACTTGGACTGGTGAAGAACGATTGACTGTGTCCCCCAATCCAAGCTGACCATTGTTGTTGTATCCCCATGCCCACAGGGTTCCATCTGTTTTAACTGCAAGAACGTGACCGTAAGAGCCGCTTGATATTCGTAGCCAGTTAGTAAGTGAGCCTACTTGTTTAGGTGAGGAATAGTATGTGGTATTGCCCAAGCCCGTGCGCCCCTGAGCACCGCTCCCCCACACCCAAAGAGCCCCGCTGGTTGTGACGCCAAAATTAGTTCGGAAGGCGGAGCCGATACTGGCCCAAATTGTTAAGGCCCCTATTTGTACTGGAGAAGACCTATTTGTTGTATTACCTTGCCCAAGTTGACCCGCCGCATTATTGCCCCAAGCCCACATAGTGCCATCGGTTTTTAAAGCAAATGATGAGTTATATCCACCAGTCAACACAAGCCAATTGGTTAAAGAGCCAACTTGGTTTGGCGACGACTGGTTGGTGGTATTTTGATTGCCAAGTTGACCAGTCGTGTTTTGTCCCCAACTGAACAAGTTGTAAGCGTAAATAGGCGTTCCCGGTACAAGCGGGTTATATCCCGGCTTGTTGACCCCAGATGCATATCTGAAGCTCACGACACCATCCTTAGTTCTACCTTGTTCATGTTCAATCTCTCTTTGATCTTGTTGAACGGAGCATCCCACTCACCAAACACCTCTTGACGGAACAGCTTCATGGTGTCGTAGTACGGGCACTTGTCGCCATCTAAGGCATACAGGTAGTACCCCATCACAGGGATAACCACCCAAGTCTCTACACCCATAGCCGCCGCCAAGTGGCTAACAGACGTACATGAACTGATCACCAGATCACAGGATGCAACAGCGTTTTTAGTCTCGTCCCAAGTATTCAATGGTACTTGTTTTACCCACGTAGGGCAAGCATCTGCACCCTCATCGCGCTGTAAAGATATGAACTCATAGTCCGTGCCTCGCACTGCATCAAACAGCAATTGATAGGGGAAGCGTTTGTTATGGTCGTCCTCGAATTTGCTGTTACCTTGCCAACGCAGACCGATGCGTTTCTTGTAGCCTTTGATGACTGAGGGCTTGTCAATGTATGCGTCGCCACGTAAGTCTGCCATCTCGTAGCCGAGGTACGCTGGAGCCACCATAGCAAAACACCAGAAATCGTGGTAGACACCGTATTCCGCGCCATGTTGGACGACAGCAGATACGCCTTCAATCTTATTGAACAAACCCACCAAAGCGCCTGAACAGCACACTACTACCTTGTTACCCCTCGCAACTAAGTCACGGGCGTAACGCACTTGGTGGATTTGATCGCCAAGGCCGTGATCGCAGTACAACAGGATCGTGCCTTTTGTCTTGCCGTCCCACTCTGGGGATGGGGTGTCTGGGAACTTCTCACCAATGATTCCACAGAAACGCCCTCTGTTCATTTCTTTGTAGCCTTCGCCAATCTTGCCCTGTTTGAGCAAGTACCAACTGCGGTTGTACGCGGCTCGGTGGTCATTGGGACGCTCGGCATTGAGCTTCTCTGAGAGTCTCCACCCTTCGGTAAAGTCACCCATCTTGCCAGCCGCGACTTGGAGGTCTAAGTCATCTAACTCAGGCATCGTGCGTGCATTGTCATTCCAGAACTCTGGTTGGCAGAATTGGTTGTAGTGGTGCTTCAATAAGTCTTTGGACTTGTCATCGTGCTGTTTAGCCAAGACGGGCTTGACATCGTGCATACCAGCGTAGCCATGTAGGTTCTCGTCGTCTTCTTTGACTGATGTGCCGTCAATGTTGGAGAAGTCATATGCGTATGGCTCCAGACCCAAGAACGCATGGATACGGTCTAGTTGACCCTTTGGATCAGCAAGAAGCTCGTCATACACAACGAATAGGAAGTTCTCTGGCATGGCTTTGTAGCCCGCTTCCAACGACAGATATGCCGCCTTTAAGTGGTCAGCCAACTGTCCTGAGTACATGAATTTATCTAAGTCATCAGGCTTTGCCACGCGCACGAACGACGCCATGCAATCAGGCACGGGACGCACAGTAGCAATTACTTTACATGGACGGTTCAGTACCTGAGACATAGCACCCATGATCTGGGGGATAGGCCATCCACGGGACTTGTCAATAATTACTGGCTTGTCTGTGTCTTCGTAGAAAGCGTCGATGCAACCACGCATGGTCTGCGCGAGCTTCTTGCGTTCAGGATCGTTCTCGTTTAGTAGACCAGCGGAATGCCAAGTGTTAGCAAGCCCATCAAGGGCATGGACTAAGCCAGATGTCGTAGAGACGTGGGTTGAAGGGTTCTGGTTCAGGATAGCCGCCAAAACGGTTGAACCTGAACGTGGAATGCCAGAGAGAAAGTGTAGTGTTTTGTTCATGGGTTTAAATATACACGATTAGAAGCCGTTGGCTATAGCCCCAACACCAACAAAACCTGTAGAAAGTTTTGTCCAGTTTGTAGAAGACCCAACTTGTTTTGGAGAAGAATATGCTGTTATGTTATTCAAACCTAAAGCCCCTTGAAAACTTGTACCCCATGTCCATAAAGTTCCGTCAGTTTTAAGCGCACCAGAAAAATTATTTCCACTATCTGCATAATTCCAGTTAGTCAATGCTCCAACTTGTTTGGGAGAGGAGTAGTTTGTTATATTGCCAACTCCTAATTGACCAGAAGCATTTTGACCCCAAGACCACAAAGTTCCGTCTGTTTTGATAGCTACTGTTTGGTTGTAACCTGATTTTATTTGCGCCCAAGTAGTTAAAGATCCAACTTGTTTAGGTGATGAATAATATGTTCTGTTGTTAAGGCCAAGTTGTCCAATATCATTTTGACCCCAAGACCAAATTGTTCCATCTGTCTTAATAGCCATAGTTCTGTACAAACCGCAAGCAACATTAAGCCAATTAGCAAGAGAACCAACTTGTTTTGGAGAAGAATAACTAGTTAAATTTCCTAAACCTAGTTGACCAAAATATAAATTATTTCCCCAAGTCCATAGAGTACCATCTGTTTTAACGGCGGCAACATTAGTATATGTGCAAGATACATTTAACCATGTTGTCAAAGCACCAATTTGTTTTGGAGATGAATAATCCGTTATGTTTCCAAGACCTAAACAACCACTGCCCCCACCACCCCAAGCCCAAAGTGTTCCATCAGTCTTAATTGCTAATGATGAATTAAAGCCAAGGGTTATTTTGGACCAATTTGTCAATGATCCTACTTGTTTTGGTGAAGAATAATAAGTAGTGTTACCGAGACCAAGTTGTCCGCTACTGTTTGGGCCCCACATCCACAAAGTTCCATCAGTTTTAATTGCGGCACTAGAAAAATAACCAAAAGTTACAGACCCCCATGTAATTAAAGAGCCTACTTGCGTTGGGCTAGATCGGTTAGTCGTATCGCCTAAACCAAGTCTGCCACTAGTGTTGTTACCCCAAGAATAAAGTTTTGGACCGCTCACAGGCCAAGTCCCTGCCGAAATAGCAGAGTTAACCTGTTGCATTGTCCAGATGCCTGAGTATTGAACTGATGGGTAGGTTATTGGCATATTAGTATTGCAATCCTAATGTAGAGTTTGCAAGGCAACAAAATTTGTTCCAAGTTGCGTTAGAGCCAATTTGTTTTGGACTGGAATAGTTTGTTCTATTTCCTAATCCTAACTGTCCATAGCTATTTAACCCCCAACTCCATGAAGTTCCATCAGTCTTTGTTGCCACGCTATGATAATTTCCAGAAGACACATTAAGCCAAGTTGTTAAAGCCCCAATTTGAACTGGGCTGTTGTATTGGGTTGTGTTTCCTTTTGCTAACTGACCAACGTTATTTCTTCCCCAACTCCATATAGTTCCATTGGTTTTTACAGCAATCGTATGGTAGTAACCAGCAGACACGTATAACCAATTTGTTAAAGCACCAACTTGCTGAGGCGTGTTGTAGTTTGAAGTGTTTCCAAGACCTAATTGACCATAACCGCCCTGACCCCATGAATAAAGAGTGCCCGTGGTAGTAATGGCATGTGAACGATAACCGCCAGCAGAAACTTGTAACCAATTTGTTGCGGAACCAACTTGTTTAGGTGAGGAATATTGCGTTGTATTTCCCAATCCCAATTGGCCTGCAATGTTATAACCCCAAGACCACAAAGTTCCGTTACTTTTTAAAGCTAAAACATGGGAGTTGCCTTGTGCAAGGCTAGCCCAATTAGCCAAAGAACCAACTTGTTTGGGGGATGAGTAATAAGTTCTGTTTCCAAGACCAAGCTGTCCTACATTATTTCTACCCCAACTCCACAACGTACCATCAGTTTTTGACGCCATAGAGTATTGATAGCCATTACTAATATACAACCAATTAGTCAATGCTCCAACTTGCATAGGGGATGAATAGTTTGTTGTATTTCCAAGTCCCAATGCTCCAAATTGGTTAACCCCCATCCCCCACAATGTGCCGTCAGTTTTACCTAAAATAGTTTGAGATGCTCTTGATCCATTAGATACAACAGACCAGTTAGTTAAAGAGCCAACTTGAATTGGAGAAGAATATGCCGTTGTATTTCCTAAACCTAACTGCCCATTTGCATTAGCGCCCCAGCTATACAAGTAATACGTATACGAAGGCGTAGGAGTGGCCAGAGGATTAAACCCCGGCTTAATAATACTTCCCAGATTTTGCTGTCGGAGGCTCATTGGCTACTCCAATTTTAGGAAATTACTTCGTAACTTATGGTGTAAGTGATTCCGCTTGCAGTACCCGATGTCACCGTGATGGACTTGTCTTCCATCAAATAGATGGCAGTCGTTTTATCCACAGCAATCACTGACGCGCTTGCGGGCACGGCAATAGTGGAGATCACTGGGTAAGCAGTACCACTACCAGATGCTAAGGTGTTTATTGACACAGTAGCGTTTACAGCAGAAGTACCGTTCACGTTCGCGCATACGATTTGATTAATCTTGTAGACCTGACCGCTTGCGGCAGCGTTTGCTAACAGCACAGTAGCTGACGTTGTTCCCGGCGTGTTATATGCGGTTGTGCCGGAAGCTGTGGTTGCGGCTAATAGATTTGGGTTGGCCATGTTAGCTCCTTAGATGCTAAAGATAAAGTTGATCATTGTCGCTTTGGCTTGTGATACGCCAGAGGATGCAGCCGCTTGGAATGTGGGAGCAGATGAGCCGTTACTCGTTAAAACATAACCAGCCGTTCCTGCTCCAGTTGTTGCCAATGTGGATGTAGTAGAAGCGTACGTAACACCATACTGTGTAAACGCGCTAGTCTGTCCTGTGCCGCCTTGGTCATAGGCCAATGTTCCAGTAGATACCAAGTTCTTGCTTGCATCGGTAAAGACTGGCTTACTTGCTGTAAGGCCTGAATCAAGGATGTTTCCAACGGTCAACTTCGTGCCGTCAAACGTCATGTTTGCAGAACCAGCAAATACACCGCTGTTGTTGTACTGAACCTGCGTTGTAGAACCGCCAGCCGTGCCGCCGCCTACGTTTACAAAGTTAGTACCGTCCCAAGCAATGATGGCTTTATTGCCAGCCGTAACAGTTACGCCTGAGCCTGTGGCGGCTTTAACAATGATTGACTGGGTGCTACTGGTGTTGTTAATCACCACGTAAGTTTTAGACTGTGCAGGGACTGTAATCGTGCGAGTTGCTGTTCCGCCTGCTGTCCACAGTAGAACTGCGTATTGAGAGCTGTTTGCCGTCAGGCCTGTGCTTGATGCGCTACCAGTCGTAAGAGCCAATGTGATATCAGCGTCGGTGGAAATAGTCTGTGTTCCGGCTACAGCAACGTCCACGATCTGTGAAATGGCATTGTTGACGGTATCGCCCCACGTACCAGACAAAGTGCCTTGCGTGGGTAGCGTTAAACCAATAAGGGATGTGTTTGCCATTTAAGCTCCTACACTGTAGAAATTGTTGTCCAATTGGGTGTTTCTGTATTACTTATATTAGACCAGCCCGGTGTTTGTGGATTACTGATATTTTGCCAGTTTGCAGTCTCTGTGTCATCAATAACCTCCCATAAATTTCTACCTGTTTCAGTAGATGTAATGGCTGCCGTTTCAGTGCGGCTTACGTTATACCCAGTTGCCATATTAGGTCAATGTAGCCGTATAAGTAACCGCGATTGTGTCGCCATTAACAACAGACTTAGAACTAGAAAAGTCACCAGCAGAGAACAATGTTCCAGTTGTGTTGTCTTTTGTAGAGCTTCCGCCAATGTTGATAAAGCATCCAGCCACAGTTCCAGTGCTGGTCATCGAGAACGACACGGCTGAGGATGTGGCCTTACTGCCTGATGAGGCCGCGCTAAACGATGGCGTAGGACGGTTACCTGAGTATGTAGGAGCGTTAGCCAAACCAACTTCCAACCAAGTTGCGTGAGAGGCTTGTGTATCAGCCACAACAGCCGTTCCCGTGCCCTTAAGACCCATTACAACCGCTCCACCAGCAACGTTACCCAGCGTAGTGTCTAACGTAAAGTTTTTACCAACGGTAGTAACTAAATTAATAATGTCGTCTTCCCATTTAACAAAACCATCTTGGCTATAACAGATAGCATGGTATGTGCCATGAATAGACATAGTGTCTTCAGGCATTGTGTTGTATTTGGTGGCCGCTTCGCACAAGTCGTTTGCGGTAATTTTTTCGGTGGTCATTATGGCTTCTTAATTGGACGAACGGATTAATGCTGCCGTAGCTGTATTAGCTGGCATCGTGATAGTGAAATTAGTTGAAGTCTTGTCGGAACCAAAATCCAACACGGCAATAGACTTGTTACTCTTAGAGGAGTTATAAATCAAAGCACATCTAGCAGTTACCGATGCACCAAAGACAACATTGGCAAAGTCTACGTAGGCTGTATAGTTTTCTGAATTGATTGTTGTTCCAGTCAACGTAACCCCACCTGCCGTATAGCCAGTACCTGTGACTTCGTTTGTCGCGCTGTATGCAGTGGTGTCTTGGTTTAGATCAGCATTAGCCGTATACAAGGCAATTTTTAACGTGTCTGTAGACAGATTGTGAGTACCTTGATACAGCTCTTTTTTGAAGCTGGTTGTCTGTGTTTGTACGATGCTCACGATACTTGTACCCTAACTTGACCATCGCGGTATGCGTCCATACGCTGTTTGCCGTCGCCCAAGTTCTTGAGAAGAGCAATAGCCTGTACGTACCGATCTTGGTACAAGGTATACATACCGTCAGTTGGATCACTCTTCATGTAGACGCCGGCTTCACACAAAGTTCCATACAACAAGGCAGAGTCAAAGTTGTCACCTAGCCATGTCGTGCTGGCAGTAACAATTGATTCCGGGTAGTAGTAGTAATGCAATTCGGCGTTGTAGTTTGCATCTGGCGTTGGACCCAAGATGAAAGACAACTCATTTACGTTTGTAGACTGTGGGCCAAAGATTGCGTAGTGTTTAGGCTTACCCGTACCTGCCGAGTCAGGATACGCTTCACGAATGAAGTTGACATCCTTGTTTAGCAAATACAGATAGTCGCCCGTCCCCGAAGCCGGGTATATGGCAATGCTATATGTAGACAAGAAATCCGCAGGGGTGGCTAAATACTTATTTCCAGACGACAAAACACCAGTCACGTTCTTACGTAGATTAGCAACTTGAACAGTGTTGTATATACGCTGTTCCGCCTGCTGGATCAACGTGTTGATCGTGGTGG
>Ga0114960_10001945_pt1 | contig 16357 bp, 19 predicted proteins | sample C_130625_MF_Meta_FD_92637 | JGI IMG/M metagenome (GOLD analysis project Ga0114960, IMG submission 92637) | Freshwater microbial communities from Lake Croche, Canada to study carbon cycling - C_130625_MF_MetaG | ecosystem: Environmental > Aquatic > Freshwater > Lake | place: Lake Croche, Canada... | reverse complement strand
TAGTAGGTATTATAGAACATTGTGGAATTGAACCAAAAGTTGCCGTATTAGTAAAATTAACATTTGAAGTTATACTATCTACTGACATATTAACTGTATCTACAATTGTTCCCGTGATTTGGTATGCACTTGTAATATCTTTATTATTCATGTTTAAATCTTGTGATGCTATATTTCCTAAATCCATAACTTGGGCTAGTGTTTGAGATCCACCACCACCTGTTCCAATTGTTTTAGCCAGTTGTGTGACTCTATTATTTAACATAAAATTTGATGTAGCCATATATATATTATAATATAATATATTATATATATTATTTTAAATTTAAAAAAAAAATAATTTAAATAATCTATTTTAGATTATATGATAATAGATTTATTAAAATCCAAAGGTATAAAAGATAGTTCAATTAAATTGTATCTATCTAATTTGAAAAGACTTAATAATAATAATGATATTAAAACATTAACTTTTTTAAAAAATAGTAAAAAAGTATTAGACTTTATTAATAATAAATCAGAAAATACTAAAAGAACTTATTTAATTAGTATATGTACTGTATTAAATCTTGATCCAAAATATAAAAAGAATTATGATGAATATTATAAATTATTAAAAGAATCTAATGGACTATTAAAAAATAATACTACTAAATCAGAAAAGCAAGAAGAAAATTGGATGGAACAAGATGAAATAACATCTATATATAAAAATATAGAATCAGAAGTAGAAAAATTCAGAACTAAAAAGAAATTAAATGAATCAGAATATAATATATTATTAAATTATGTTATATTATCAATATACACATTAATACCGCCACGCCGTTCATTAGATTATATTAAAATGTTAATTGGTAATGATACTAATAAAGATTTTAATTATATTGATATTAATGATTCAAAATTTATATTTAATAATTTCAAAACGGCGGGCACTTATAAAACACAAATTATAGATATTCCTAATAATTTAATGAGTGTTATAAAATTATATTTAACTAAAAGAAAAGGTATAAAATCAAAATTACCATTTTTAGTAAATTTTAAAGGTGAGCCTTTAACAACATCATCACAAATGACAAGAATATTAAATAAAATATTTAATAAAAAGGTTAGTGTATCTATGTTAAGAAATATGTTTCTTACTAATAAATATAAAGATATAAATAAAGAAAAAATAGATGATGCTACCGCGATGGGCACTTCTTCCTCAAATGCAGATAATCAATATATAAAACTTGATTAATAATATATATTATAATATATATGATTAAAAAATATATTAAATTATTTGATGAATTAATTTATACATCTATTCTTTTATTAATTGGTGGGTCTCCTTCTATTTATTTAATATATTTAGGTTTGAAAGATAGATAATGGAACTTATGGAAGTATTTTTACTATTATTTTTTTAAATTTATATAATTATAATTATTATTATTTATATAAATTTATTATATCAAAATACTTCCATAAGTTCCATAATTAAGACACAAAAAAAAGAAACTTTTTCATAAAATTGTGTCATTATGGAAACCATCGGACCATTAAACAATCATAATTTGTATTAAATTTCTCACATCCCTCATTTAGAATTCGTTCAACATCATCTAAGTTATAACCTTTTTCAATTAATTTAATTACACAAACACAATATCTACCACATGTATTAATATACGGTAAGTCTTCTTGATATTTAATTTTATTAAATGATGTATTAAACCCGTCTTTCTTTGCTTGATTTAATAGTCTAGTTAATTCATTAGTTTCTTGATTTAACATTTTTCTTACTGAATTAGGTATAAATTTCCATTCACCATCGGGTTTTACACCATAAGAATCGAAATAATAAATATTATTTTTAAATCTTACAAGGACTGTCCAGTGTCCTGAGTTTTTAGCTTGTTCAATAAGTATTAATCTATAATCAAAATCATTAGGTAATAAATCAATATTATTAGGTATAAAATCAGTTATAGAATTATATTCTTTTAATTCTGAATATTTCATTATTTTATTCATATCAAAATTATTGAAAAATCTTGAAAAATCATCTGAACTAATCATCTCATTTAATTTTTCTTTATAATAATTTAATATTTGTTCTTTATTATATTTATCCATTATATATAATTATATATTATTTTTTTTCAAATAATAATTTTACTGTTACTGTGTTTCCACTACCTAAAATAAAAGCGTTTAATTGACCGTCTCTACCTCTCCAAAATAAACTTACATCAATATTAGTTAATGGTGTCGATCCTAATAATTGAATACGTCTATATTCAGCACTAGGAACATAATATATATATGGTTTATATCCTGATAATGAAGTATCAGCACAAAAATCAGTAATAATTGGAAATACAACATTATTTTGTTGACCTGTTAGTGTTGTCGCATATCCATTAATATCTGTAGATTTTACTGTTCCACTAACGGCATTTGGTGAAACTGGTAAAGATGTTGATGTAATAACCATGGATGTGACTGGGTTCCATTGTGAAACTGTTGAATATTCTTGATAAATAACTAATGCAGTATATTGATATGTTCCATCATCTGGAACACTAGTAGGAGGAAAAGGTGATGTATTATTTAATCCAAATACATTTGTTATTAATTGATAATTAAGACCATTTGGATCAGATATTTTATTAACATAATATGGGAATGAACTAAATAAACCAGCCGTTGCAACGTTAAAAAATATTCCAATTTGTGGATCAATTATATTTGTATCATCATAATAATCTTGATCACAATATAAAGAAATTGTTTTATTATCTGGGTTAAAAATCATTGTTGGTGGAAATGTTAGATCTTGAATAGTTTGGGGAAGTAATGCGAAAGCATCTTTAAAACATAAATTAAATAAATATACTACATATTGATATGAATATACATCATAATATAAATTTAAATTTGATTGAATACCACCGTTTAGACTTGGAGCGGTTGGTACTGGGGTTACTTTAGATTGTGGGATATAATTTAAATATGCTTGATATGGTGTTCCACTATATACTAAAGTTACAGAATAAATTGAAAGATTAGAATCATCAGAGTCTGGTTGTATTTCACATCTCCAAATTGGTAATGAAGAAGTATCGGCGGTCCATCTAACAACACTTAAATTATAATTAGAAGGTTCTAATAAAAAGGCTTGTTGTCTTGATTCTGTATATTGTGCATGATTAGTATTAATATTAACATTTTGAAAATTAGATATTAAAACATCATAATAAAGTAGATTTGGACTAGTCATATATATATATTATAATATAAATAGATTTATTTATATTATAATTTATTTAATAAATATAATTATTAAATTTATTTAAGCAAGTCTAATAAGATTATATTCAATTAGTTCAACAGTAAGATTACTTACTAAAGTATTATATAACAAATTTATTTTTGTATTAAGTATTCCATCACTTATAAATGGACATGAAAAATTAATAACATCATTATTTGAAGAAGAACCACCATTACAAGCAATACCCGCAGTTAATGTTGAACCATTTGCTAAAGCAAAACGAGTAAGATTAGTAATAGCAAAAGTATCAGTAGTTGTATATGAAATAGAAACACATAAATAATAAACTCCAGCGGGAATTATATCATCAACAGTATATAATGTATGATAACTACCATCATTTAAAGAGAGAGAAATAGTATCTGATGTAAAATTTGATAATACATATCCAGTCATAGTAGGATCTGTAATTGTTGATAATGTTGTATAAGTTGATTTTGGTGGTTTTATAACATTAACCATTTGATCAAACATATTAATAGTAGCATTAGAACCACCAGAAAGAGTAAGCCCAGTTGTTCCACCGGCATAAATAGGACCACCAACGGTTAAAGAACCAGTCCCAGTTAAACTTATACTTTTAGATGATGTGTTTCCATATCCAAGAACCACATCAAGGGTTGGTGTGACACTATCGGCACTATCAAGAAGACCAGCATTTAAGGCTTGTAAATAAGACATAATATATATATTATTATATATATATTATATTTAAATATTTTTTTAATTAACCAATTCTAGTAAGAGAATAACCAATATCAGTAATAACACTATTAGAAAAATTAATGTTATATACGAAATTTATCATATTTTTAGTATCACCATCACTGATAAAAATTACATTCAAATTAAGCACACCTTCATTTAATGATGAACCAGTATAATTTGCAAGTGTAGGTTCTAAGTCTAATTGATCATCAGAAATTCCAATATAAAATTTACCACCATCTACAACACTAGCAACCCCTGAAGTTTGATAATTAAAAATTGCGCTTAATGTATAAATACCCGCTGGATATTCAATATCATTAAAATATAATTCATTCCATGTATCAGGAGTACCATCTAGATACCAGCCCGTCGATGAATATTCAAAATATTGATATCCAGCACTTGTATTAGATGTAATAGGATATTCTATAGTATTATAAGTATATGTTGATACTTGATTAGTTGGATTAATTAATCCGGCGTTTAGTGCTTGGAGATAAGACATGTATATATAATATTATATATATTTATAATAATTTATTTTTTATTAGAAAATATAAATTATTTTAATAAAATAAGTAATCTAAACTAGATTATTATATGAAATAATCTAATAATAGATATATATAAGGAATAATTTATAAATTATTCCTTTATTTAATCTTATATAGATATTTTATTTTAAATAATCTAACTTAGATTAAATAAAATCATGAAATAATCTATAAATTATATATATTTAATTAATTATATTAAAAAAAAAATAATAATTTAAATATATATAATATTAATATATATATATGTCCGAATTTAAGTCCGTCCTTATTGAAGATAACCTAACTGGTCTTCTAACATCTGAAATATCATTTGGTGTTCAATCTGCTGGTAAAGCAAATTACCAACAATTTGCTGCCACTAGTGTTTCTAATTCTACAATTCAATTTAATGCACAAGTTCCAAATCAAAGTGTTGTATTAGATCGTAATATGTTAATTGCTAGCACAGTTTATTTTACTTTATATTATCAAGATGTTCCTGCTAATAGTTATGCTTTCAATTATGGCCTTGATTCTGCATTTGGTCCATATCCATTAAACTCTTTATTTACTACTATCTCAAGCACTATTAATAATGTTTCTGTAAATGCTAATACCCAAGATATCCTTGCATGCTTACTTCGTATGAATGATAATCCACTTATTTCTGAAACAAACACACGAACTGCATCACTTCCTGATTTTTATTATAATGATTATTCTGATGGTGAAGGTGCATCTAATAATCCATTAGGATCAATTAATCAATCAAGTTATGATGCCGTATATTTTGGTCGTGGATCTCTTCCATTAAAAGTTATTAGTGTTGTTCATAATATTGATGGTGGTGGTGTTGATACTGATCTTCAATCTACCAGTGAGAATGATACATGGGTTATTAAATGTTCTGTTGATATTGTTGAACCTTTCATTGCTCTTTCACCATTTACAAATAATGCAAAAAATCAAGAAGCTGGTTTATATGGAATTAATCAAATTTCAATGAATATTAATATTGATACATCATTACGACGATTCTGGCGTGATTCACGATGGACCGCTGGAACAACTAATTCAACACCTACTTATCTTAAAACTCCAACTGGTAGCATTGGTATTAGTCTTGGTGCGGAAGGTAGTGCAACAAATAACGGTATTGCTTTTCAAAATTGTAAATTACTCGCAAGATTTGTTTCAATGACTCCTGAACAAATTAGACGTTTAGGATCAAGTAGAAATTGTGTTCCATACATGGAATTTCCAAGATATTTATCAGTAAGTTCTCAAAATTCAACTATTCCTGCTATTGTTCCTGGTTCATCTAATGGAACAGTAATTACCCAACCAACAATATCGTCCGCAACACTTATTTCTAGTAATATCCAATTATCTGTTGTTCCTGATAAAATTATTATTGGTGTTCGTATCCCAATGGCAAATCAAAACGCTTCAAATACTGATTCATGGTTACCAATAACCAAATGTGTTGTTTTATTTAATTCTAATAGTGGTATTCTTTCAAGTGCTGAAATTTCTGATTTATATAAACTTTCTAGACGTAATGGATCATCTCAAAATTACTTTGAATTTTCTGGACTTGCAAGTAATAATCAACAAACATTGATCGTAGATGCTGGAGTTGTTGGGGCAACTATTGGAGGTTATAATCCTATTTATACTACTGGTTCTTTACTTGTGCTTGATCCAGTTCGTGATTTCTCATTAGATGACTGGCTTAGTGCAAGTTCTAGCGGTGCATTTAATTTCCAAGTTCAATTAACCGTACAAAATACTTATAAATTTCCAGTTCAACCTGAAATTATTATTATTACACAACAATCTGGTATATTTTCTACCACTGAAGGGGTCAGTGCTACTGAAGTTGGTATTCTTACTAAAGAGGTTGTTCTATCTACTAGAATGAATGAAAAACCTGAATCCATGCTTATGGAATCAGAATTTGAAAGACTTGTGGGTGGTCGTCGTCACATGTCTGGAACATTTAATTCAATGGCCCATAAAATGCATAATAAATATAATACTGGTTATACTGGTATGTCACATAAAGGAATGACCGCTGGGGCAATGTCTGGCGGTGTTGTATCTGGTGGAAGACTTGGTAAATATATCCGTTAATAATTTATAAAAATAAATTTATAATATAATAATATATATTATATTATATATATAATGCAAAAATCGCTTGAAAGAAGTAATCCACATAGAAGACATATTGCTGAATTAACTAATGATATTAATTTAGATTATGTTAATAGAATTAAAAATAAAGAACCTATTCATTTTGGTGGTCTTAAAAAAGAATTAATACAAAGATATGAAGGCGGTGCAATTGTGAAACCATCCAGTTATCAAGGCGATGTTATTCGTTCTTTTAATAATAAAAATGGAATTCCAAAACCTGATATGCATTTTGTGCCTGATACTCTTGCAACTGGAAAACCTATTCGTTTTAATGCAAATTTACCGAAGGCTATATCATCAGAATATAAAGCGGTAAAAAGTGTTGGTAACATGGAACTTAATGAGGATATAGCACAAGTTAAAGATTTAAGAGGGGATGATTGGGATATTATTAAAGATATGCCTATGAAAGAATTAAATAAATATCTTAAAAAGAAACAAGGAGCTAAATACCGTGCAGAAGCTGAAACCCATAAAGGAGTACAACGAAAAAGAATACAAAGAAGGGTAAAGGCTATTGAAGCAAATGAACCAGAACCATTTTATAATCTTGATTATGGATTAAGTAATTTATATAATGAACCAGAAATAAAAAAAACTAAAAAAGATAAAATAGTAGATTTAATTAATGATATTAAAAAGACTAAAATAAAAAAAAGTGGAAAAATTAATAATAATGAAATAGATGCATTAATTAATAAAATTAATAAAATTAAAAAAAAGAAATAATTAATTTATTAATATAAGTATATATAATGAGTAAAACGAAAATTGAACAATACCCGAATAGTTTAATGACAGTTTCCAAATTACTAACTAATCGTATGAAAAAAAACATGCCAGTAATTGCAAGAGAAAAAACTAATATCGAACGTAATGAATTTTATAAAAATAAAGAACAATATAAAAATAATATTGATGAAATTCTTGATAAAATTAATAATGTAGAAGTTTATTTAGATGAATTAATGTCAGTTGTTCAAGATCAAACAGCGCCAATTCCACAAATAACAACAATTTTAAGAAAAATTATGCAAGAATTAATTTTTATAAATAAAAATTATAAAAATAAAATAATTAAAAAATTTAAATCATATGATTTATATGATTTACAAGATATTGAAAATGAGAGTAAACAACTTATGGAAAAATGGAATGAATTATATAATAGTAATGAAATTGGTGTATATTTAATGAATAATGATGATGCTATTATACCATTACTAAATAAAATAAAAAATTTATTTAATGAAAATACAAATTTAATGAAACAAACATCACAAAAACAAATAATAGAAATATTACCAGCAGAACAACGAGGCGAGCAATATATAGGTGGTTATTTATCATCTATTTCTGACTCACTAGCATCTGAATATAGTATTAATTAAACAAAATTTATATATAATAATATAATCTATATATTATATATATGATATACCAAAATATTAATGATTTTAACAATAAACTAGGTAAAATTATTAATTTTATTTCAATTGAAGGTAAAACAACTATTCTTGGATCATCTATGTTAAAACCAATCAGATATAATAGTGATTATGATTTATCTACTGATATTAAAGGTGAGGCTAACATAAAGAATAAAATATATTTAAGATTTAAGAAAATATTCAGAATATCAAAAAAAGATAAAAATATATTTATTACTGATTTTAAATGTGGAATTGATAATAATGGCGATGCTTTAAGATGGAAATATAATGATATTATGAAAGGTTTTCAAATTGTTGATGATATAACATATTTCTTTGAAAATTGTCTTTTAATGAAATCTACAATTAAATTAGATATTGTTTATTTAATTAATGGTAAATTTAATGAATTAAGTGATAATTATTATATTAAGATTGGTAATAAAACTAATTTTGAACCAATAACTAAAAAATCAACAATTCAATCATTAAAAGATGATTATAAAGAATTAGTAAAAGAAAAGAAATTTTATAAAGCATTAAAAAGGGAATTTGTTATAATATTAACTAATAACATGAATGAACCAACCCCAAAAGATACCATGAATGAAAGACAACAAGAACTAATTAATTATTTTAATAGTGATGTAGGTATTCTTAATAAAGGAAGTAGTGATTTAAAAATATTATTAATATTACTTGAAGAACAAACATTTAGGAAAGTTTCATTAAAAAATATTAGGGAAAATTTACAAATAATAAAACAAAATATTAGTTATGCATTAGAATTAAATTTTACTAATAAATTAAATAAAGCAACATTAACAACAACCCCTAAAAAAACAATGATAAATATTATTAAATCAATTATTGAACGTATTGATAATTATATTAATAATGATGCTAAAAATGAATTCTTCTAATTTTTAAAAATAATCTAAAAAAAAATTTATATTATATATAGTATATATAATATAAATGTGTGATTTTAAATTAACATTTGAGGATGATGGACAAACAATCTGTAATATAAAAGGTACTAAACATACAGTTAGTTTATCAAGTAATCCTAAACAATCAACAGAAGAAATAGTTTTAGATAAAAATGAAACATTCACGCCGATGCCTAATGCATCTAAAGAACGTGATGTTTTATATATATTTGGTCAGTCTGGTTCTGGTAAATCATATTATGTATATTTATACGCTACAAATTATAAAAAATTACATCCTAAAAATCCAATATATGTTTTTTCAACATTAGATTCAGACAAAGAAGGTTTAGATAAGATTAAAGGTATTAAACGTATAAAATTAGATAAACAATTTACTGATGATGAAATGATTCCAATTGATGAATTTAAAAATTCATTAGTAATATTTGATGATGTTGATAATATAGCGGATAAACCATTAAAAAAAAAGGTATGGTCTTACATGAACACAATGCTTCAAACTGGTCGTCACTTTAAAATTACGATGGCTATAACGTTTCACGTGAGCGCTGGGGGGGCTGACACGAAAATGATTATTAATGAAGCGACACACATCACATATTTCCCCGCTACTGTTGGTGGTAGAAATTTAAAATATATGTTAGATTCATATTTAGGATTAGATAAACAACAAATGGCTAAAATTAAAAAATTAAATTCACGATGGATTACCATTGTAAAATCATATCCTAAAGTTATTTTATCAGAAAAGAATTGTTATATATTAAGAAATGATTAATATTATATGGAACTTATGGAAGTATTTTTACTATTATTTTTTATGAAATATATTATTATTATTATTTATATAAATTTATTATGTCAAAATACTTCCAAAAGTTCCATAATTAATTTTCAATTTCATAATCAGAAAAAGCAGTATATTCTGAATCATCATCACTATAATCAGTTTCATCACCATCATTATTATTATCATTAAATTCATCAACTAATTCTTCTATTAACTCACTATATGTTACAAAAAAATAAAATGGCTGTCTTGAAAAATAACACCCTTCTTTCCAATCTGGACGGGTACATGGTTTAGCATATTCATTTATTATATTTTGTATTTCTGGGGGAAATTCCATTTAATATATTATAATAAATATTTCTTTATAAAAAAAAAATATATAGTTATATATATATTATAAATGTCCCAGATTATCCAAGCATATTTCTTTAGTAATGAATTATTTAATGATAATGACATTGTAAAATGGCTTACTGAAAATAAATTACCAACTATTCAGAAGATAAGTCATCATAAATTTTATAAAAAAATTAAATTATATTCATTAAAAAAATTAAAATTAGAAGGTTATGATATAATATTTAAAGATTTTAAAACAGGAATTAAAATAAATCTAGCAGTTAAGCGACCTATTAAATCGTCTTTTGTTGAATTTAACTAAAATAAATATAATAATATTTAATCTAATATTATTATATATATTATGAAAATGAAAGGTGGTAAAGTTAAAACATTAGAAGTAAAAAAATTTGTTGAATCATCATATAAAGATAAAAAAACTGCTCCAAAAAAAATAGGTGATTATATTCTTGATGAAAAATTATCAAATAAAAAAGTGAAGGTTTATCACGATCCAAAACATGATAAAACAGTCGTAGCAAATAGAGGTACAGCATCAACAATTTCAGACTGGACTAATAACCTTAGATATGGTGCAGATGTAGCCACAGGAAATGTTTTTAATTTATATAATAAATCCGACCGTTTCCAACAGGCAAAAAAGACACAAAAAGAGGCCTTACGAAAATATGGTAAAGTTGATACAAATATTGGACATTCTCAATCTGGAGTTATTACAAGAAAATTAAATGAAAAAGGTCTAACTAATCAAGTTATTAATATTAACCCAGCAGGATTTTTTGAAACACCTAAAAAAAATGAATATTCATATAGATCTACATTTGATCCAGTTTCATCATTTACAACAGGGGCAAAAACAGCAAGTGATTTTATATTGAATCCTATTAAAGCCCATAGTAGCGAATTTTTAAATACTTATCATAAAAAATATTTAGGTGGTTCAATTGATGAACTTAAACAAGAGGCAAATGATCCTGAAATTATAGCAAAAGCAAAAGATTATATTAATCAAATTATTGATTCTAATTATAAAGATTATATTATTAAAGCAGTTGAAGATTATCTTAATTATGATAGAGATGAAAAGATAATTAAATATATTATGTTTAAAGAAAATTTAAAGATTTTTGATTTATTATATCCAAATCAAAGATATTTATATGAAGATAATAAACCTAAAGGAAAAGCACCAAAAAAAGAAAAAGTTGTAAAAGAAAAGAAACCTAAAAAAGAAAAACCTATAAAAGATGATACAAGAACACCAGCAGAGAAAAGGAAGGAAACTATGGCAAAAAAAGCACAACTTTTAAAAATAGAACGAATTAAAACGATGAATGAAAAAGCATTAATGATTATTAAACAAATAAATGATAGTAATTTTAATGAGTCATTATATCCACTCATTAGAACTAAAATAGATACATATGCAATGCCACAACTTGTAAAAGATACTATAATGGAAAAAGATCCTAAAATTTATAAAGAATTATATCCAATTAAAAAAAAGAAAGAAATTAATAGAGATGAACCATATAAACGATTAACACGAAAAGAATTAAAAGAAATTGCAAATCAAAAAATACAAGCATATGAGAAAGAAAAAGAAATAAAATTAAATAAACCTATTGTTAAAATTAATAAACCTATAAAAGATAATATTAATGAATTAATTGATAATATTAAAAATACTAATATTAATAAAAAAAGTAAAAATATTAATATTAATGAAATAGAAACATTAATTAATAAAATTGATAAAACAGTAAAAAATAAGAAAACTAAGAAAAATAAAATATTAGAATTAATTGATAAAATTAAAAATACTAATATTAAAGATAAAATTAAAAATATTGATATTAATGAAATGAATATATTAATTAATAAAATTGATAATATCATGAAAAAAAATAAACAAGAAAAAGATAAAATAGCATTACAACGATGGTCTGAAGCATATAATAAAAAATATTTAGGTAAAACACATTCACAATTAAAAAAAGAGAAAGAAAAAGAATTAAATAAAGAATCTAAACTAGCATTGAAAAAAATTGAACAAAGTAAAGAAGGTAAAACACTTTCGCAATTAATAAAAGAAGAAAAAAACCGCATGATTAAAGAGGCGGATAATGAATTTTTACAAGAAAACAATAAATATGTAGAATTACTTAATAAAAATTCATCTTTAAGTTTAACAGAAAAACAAATTTTAAATGCAATTAATCAACTTTATACAATAAGACAAAGCGGTACAATATCAGATGATAAAATTAAAAAATGGGGTGATAAATATGGTTTAACATATAAATCAAATAGAATAGGATCAAGAAATAGTGAATATATTAATAAACAAAGAAAAGAATATTTAGATTCTATTAAAAAATTATTTTTTAGTAATATCTAATATTTTATAATAATAAATGTCGTTAGTATTACATGCAATAATATTAAAAAAACCAAAATTTCAATCAAAAACTCAAGCTTTATTATATGCTTTGGATCATTTTCCAGATGAACAAATTAAAGGTTTTGTTCGTGAAACTTCAACTTCTTATCGTGTGAGAGTCATCCCGAAAACTAAATTTATTAAAACATCATATATATCTAAGGTTATTAATACATATACGACATTAATATTTGGAAAATTAAAATAATCTAATAATAAAATATATAGATTATTATATAATGAAAAATCACTTTGTAATGGTATACTTTGGAAATAAAAGATCAGAGGTTGAAAATCTTTATAATTTACTAAAGAATAAACTAGAGAATATAACAACAATCATCGAACCTTTTTGTGGGTCATCTGCTTTATCATATTATATAAGCACATTGCATCCTAAAAAATATACATATATATTAAATGATAATTCAAATTATTTAATTGAATTATATAATATATTAAAGGATGAAACTAAAACTAATGATTTTATAAAAAAATTGAATATTATTCATAAAAATATATTTACAAAAGAAACAGATGAATTAAAAAAGATTGAATATGATAAATTAAAACAAATAGATAATATATATCATTGGTTTTATTATAATAAAGTATTTTCTATAAGGCCTTCAATGTTTCCAATTAAAGAACAAAAAAGATTTATAACATATGATTTCATTAGATTATTAGAATTACCTATTATTAATTTTTTAAGATCTGAAAATATAACTTTTACTAATGGTTGTGCGATTGAATGTTTTAAAAAATATTGTGATACTCCATTTAATTTAATATTTTTAGATCCACCATATTTACAAACATGTAATGATTTTTACGAAAACCATAATGTAAACATATATGAATTTTTAAATGATAGAAGTATAGATACATATAGATCTATTATTTATATAATATTAGAAGATAACTGGATTATAAGATTATTATTTAATGGTAATAATATCATTCAAACTAATAATAAAACATATCAAACAACGAAAAAAAAAACAGCTCATTTAACAATTACAAATAATTATAATATATAAAATTAAATATATATTTATATAATATGAAAATATTTATTAGTTTAGATAAATCAACTAAACCTTTAAAGAAATATGTTTTTACATATAAAGATGATAATGATAGGATAAAAAAAATAAATTTTGGATCAAAAAATAGTTCTACATATATAGATCATCATGATAAACACAAAAGGAATAATTATTTAAATAGACATAGAGTTAATGAAGATTGGTCAGAAATAAATGCTGGGTCTTTAAGTGCTTATATATTATGGGGTCCAAGTATTAATTTATATGAAAATTTAATAATATTTTTAAATAAATTTAATATATTACATGATTTTAATAATGAAAATGATGATTATTAAACCATAGTTTTAGCAATTGCTTTATATGATTTACCATAAGCTTTAGCAGCTTTAGGAACTAAATGAATACCTTGTTTAGCAGTTGTATAGGCATAATCAGTCCATTTTTGGGCTTTGTTAATTCGTGAGATTTTACCTCCTTTCATTTTGTAATAACTTGCTTTAGTTCGTGGATCTCTCATTGCTTGTGGATAGTTAATTCCAAAATCTGAAGCGCATTTTTTAACATGTTGTATCCAAGGTGATGACATTATATATATATATATATACTATATATATTAAATTAATTTTTTTTATTTTTTCTTATTTTTCTTATATTCATCAGCCTTTTTACGAAATGCTAGTGCCTTTTCTTTATCAGTTTTAGATTGTATTAAATCTTGTTTCATAGCATTTAATACTTTTTTCATTAATTTATTTTTTCTAAATTCATCAGCCTTTTTTTTATTATTTGATTCTTTATTTTTATTATATTTTGTTTCATCAAATGGATTTATATTAGAATTATGAATAAGTGAATTTAATTTATTTCTAATATGTATGACATCTTTTCCAATTGATTCATTCATACTAAATTCATTATATAAAGTATTCACCTCTTTCCTATCTTCTGGTGATAGTTTTTTATTTCCGAGTATATCAATAAAATCCATTATTTCATCCCTAATCTCTTTATTGGCTTTCTTCCATTTTGCTAGTTTTTCTTTTGTAAATTTATTTTCAATTAATTGGGGTGCTTCATTATATGTTTTGTCTTCTTGTGACATATTACTAAAAGAAAATTGTGATGGATCTTCAGATGAAAGAATTTTTTTAGTATCTATTACTCTTTTTTTAGGTTCAAAACCTTCATGAAAATTTATTTTTCTTTTTATTAAATCGTAATATCCAACGCGTTCAAATGGTAAATCATTTTTAATTGAATATATATCACTAGTTTCTAAATTTCTGAGAAAATAAATACCCCTATATTTTAATAATTCATAATCATTTATATCTTCAAATGTATCAACATTAAAGGGTTTATCAATTATTGGTTCTTTAATTTTTTTATTAGTTTTTTCTTTTTTAATAGATTTAATTTTATTAATTAATGTATCTATTTCATTAATATCAATATTTTTATTTTTACCTTTAATATTAGTATTATTAATATTATCAATTAATAATTTAATTTCTTTTGATATTTTAATTTTATTTGATGGTTTCATTTGTTTTATAATAGATTTAATTCTATTAATTAACATATCTATTTCACTATTATTACTATTTAATACTCGTGGTTTAAAACTTTTTTTAATTATATCATTAATTAATGTTTCGATCTCATTTGATGTACTCTTTTTAATAATTGGTTTATCTGTTTCAAATGATAAATTAGGTTTTTTCTCTTTTTTCAATTTTACATTTGAAAAATCAATACCACTTTCTTCTTGTATAGGATTTATCTGATTAAATAATATTTCTTTCATTTCATTTTTATCATTTAATAAATGAAAATATGGACTATTAATTATTGGTTTCATATAATTAAGTAATTCATTAATAATATCATTTTTAGTAAATGCGACACTGTTTTTAGATAATTTTAATTTCCTATCTTTCATCATCTGTTTTAATTTTGGCATTTTTTCTGCTTTTAAAAATGCTTGTAAATAATCTATTAGTGCTTTTCTTTTATTTGTAATTATCTCTTTTCTTGCTTTTTTCATTTCTACATCTGTTGGCATGGTTGTATCTATATTATTATTTATATTATTTTTTGAAAAATTATTATTAAATATATTATTCATTAATATATATATTTAATATTCCTTTAAGTCATTTTAGAAAATAATTTCTATATAAGAAAATTTATAATTATTGTAATAATATATTATTATCATTAGATTCTATATAATTTATATGAATATGACTTAATAAATGACGGGCTTTATTACTTCTTGTATAATTTACACCACAAACACATCGGCATTTTTCTTTCTTTTGATTAATTATTTTTTCCCTATTTACTAGATAATATTCTTCTTTAGTTTGCCCTGCCATCTGTTTATTTATTGCATTTAATTCCTTGATGTATTTACCTTCAATTTTATTTGTTTCTTTTCTATCATTTGTTTTTACTGTTTCTAATAATTCTATTTTACATGATTCAACTCCATATTCATTAAATAATAAATATGATGATGTAAAATTAGTATT
>Ga0114960_10001944_pt1 | contig 16357 bp, 12 predicted proteins | sample C_130625_MF_Meta_FD_92637 | JGI IMG/M metagenome (GOLD analysis project Ga0114960, IMG submission 92637) | Freshwater microbial communities from Lake Croche, Canada to study carbon cycling - C_130625_MF_MetaG | ecosystem: Environmental > Aquatic > Freshwater > Lake | place: Lake Croche, Canada... | reverse complement strand
TTCCGGCCGCGGGAACGGGATGCGATCTATCGCTACCAACACGCACGACTGCCCCGGCACGTCCCCTCCTTGCCATAACGACCCAGTTCCCAGCAGCACGCTCTCGGGTACCTCGGCGAAACGGTCCACCAACACACCCACGGCGTCTCCACGGCGCTGCACGAGCAGTGGGAATGCTCCCCCCAAGCGGACCCGCAGATACTCCGCGGCGCGCTCCACTCCGCGCCAACTACTGAACAACGCGAGCGTTCGACCGCCCGCTGCTTCAATGAGCTCTGCCAACTCATCCAGCGCCTCCATGGCTACGCCCTCGCGTCCGGGAGCTGGCAGGTCACGGGCCACGTACAGGATTCCCTGTCGCGCATGATCAAACGGCGAGCCCACATCGAGCGTGACGGGATTATCCAAACCCAAGGCCGCCACCACAGAATCGAAACCACCGCCCACCGTCAGCGTTGCACTGGTGATCGCCACGGGGCCCCGGTCAAAGAGGGATGCCCGCAGAACTCCAGCAACAGACAGGGGTGCCATGCGCAGGGCGGGAGCGCGATTATCGCCAGGATCTAGCCAGACCACATCGCGCGCACCCATGACCAGCAGGGAGCCGGCAACCTCGTGCACGTCCTCCAGCGCCCCCTTGGCAAGCTGCCGTGCCGCCATGGCATCTTGATCCATGCCTGACTTATCAGCATTGATCTCGGCTAGTGCCTGGTGGCAGACGTCGCGGACGAGCGTCAACGACAGCACCAACGACTTCTGCCACGCATGCGTGTCCCACGCTTCGATCCGCTGAGGTCCGGTCTGATCGCTAGCCGCGTCGGCAAGCGAGATGCCGAGGGCATCAACCGCGTCCTGCAATCGCTCGAGTGTCTCGGAGTCAAGCATGCGGCGCGCACGCGATAGCGCACGCTCCACCATGGCCACGGTGAGTTCGCCGGTCATGGCAGCCGTGGCCCGGTCGACGAGCTCATGGCCCTCATCCACCACGACAGCGTCGTGCTCCGGCAGCACCGGGATTCCCTCGATCGCATCGATGGCCAACATTGCGTGATTGGTGACGATGACATCCGCCTGCTGCGCCTGTTGACGGCGCAGAACCGTGAAGCATTCCTCGCCATAGGAGCACCGTGACTCCCCGACGCACTCGCGTCGACCGACCGAGAAAGCGCGCCATACCCGCAGATCTACCTCGTCCGGATACTCATCACGATCGCCCGTCGTGGTCTCCTCCGCCCAGGCACGTACGGCCAGTGCCTGCTGGGCCAAAGGACTGCGAGGTGTGTCGAAAAGTGCCTCCCCGTCGTCCTCTGGTGCTGCGCCGTGCAGCTTTTGCAGACACACGTAGTTGTTGCGGCCTTTCAGTACTGCAAAGGTCACGGGCCTGCCAACCACGGGTTCCAGTGCGGCCGCCACGCGAGGCAGGTCCCGTTCGACTAACTGCCGCTGCAACGCCAACGTTGCGGTGGCCACCACCACGGGTCCCCCACCGGGGGCTGTGGCATGCAGGGCCGCGGGCACCAGATAGGCGACAGACTTTCCCGTCCCCGTGCCGGCCTGAACCACCACATGGCCTCCGCCGGCAAAGCCATCCGCAACAGCTTGGGCCATTTCCTGCTGACCCACGCGCGGCTCTCCCCCGATGGCCGACACAACCGCCGACAGAGCCTCCTCGACCGATACGGGGTCAGTCATAGGACCTCACCTGGAGTTGGCCCGCGAGGGCGGGGGGCACCAGTGCCTTGAGTTGGGTACCCATGTCCCCGTGTTCCTCGGACAGAACTTCGCCTTCACGATGGGCACGTGAGAGCAGGTCACCGCGCGTGTAGGGGACGAGGACATTGATCTCAACCCATGCGCCTGGCAGATCCAGTTCGATGGCTTCAGCAAGCTCGGAGAGACCTGCCCCCGTGCGGGCGGAGACCACGACGGCGTGCGGCTCTCGGCGTAGCAGCCGAGCAAGCGTGTCTGACTCCGCGAGGTCCGCCTTATTGATCACCACGAGCTCGGGCACGTCCTGCGCCCCGATCTCTGCTAGCACCTCGCGGACTGCTGAGATCTGATCCTCGGGTGCTTCGTCGGATCCATCAACAACGTGCAGAATCAGGTCAGCATCCCGAACTTCCTCAAGCGTGGATCGGAATGCCTCAACAAGTTCGTGGGGCAGATGCCTGACGAAACCCACAGTGTCAGCCAGCGTGTACTCGCGGCCGTGCGGCGTTCGGGTCTTGCGCACCGTGGGATCCAACGTTGCGAACAGCGCATTCTCCACAAGCACACCAGCGTGTGTCATAACGTTAAGCAAGCTCGACTTACCCGCATTCGTGTAACCGGCAATGGCAACGCCGGGAATGCCGGCGCGTTGGCGTGACGCCCTCTGCGTGGCCCTCGTCCCCTCCATTTCGCGCAACTGACGACGCAATCTCGTCATCTGAGTACGGATTCGCCGACGATCTGTCTCAAGTTTGGTTTCGCCAGGGCCGCGGGTTCCGACGCCGCCACCAGCTCCACCACCTGCACCGCCACCCTGGCGCGACATCGCCTCGCCCCACCCTCGAAGGCGCGGTAGCAGGTATTGCATCTGGGCAAGCGACACCTGAGCCTTGCCCTCACTGCTGTGCGCATGCTGGGCGAAGATGTCGAGAATGAGCCATGTGCGATCAACCACCTTGACCTTCACAACGTCTTCAAGGTTGCGTAGTTGGCCCGGGGTGAGCTCGCCGTCGCAGATCACCGTGTCAGCGCCCGACGCCACCACGATTGCCCTGAGCTCTTTGGCCTTGCCAGACCCTAGGAACGTTGCCGGATCGGGAGACTCACGACGCTGATAGACCCCTTCACACACCTGCGAGCCTGCGGTCTCGGCTAGCAGAGCGAGTTCTCTCATGCTTCGTTCTGCTTCTGCCAACGTTCCTTGAGTCCAGACTCCAGCCAGCACTACTCGCTCAAGCCGGACCTGTCGATTCTCGGCCTCGGAAATGTCCTCGAGTTCGGTTGACAGTCCGGCAACGCGGCGCAGGGCATGCCGCTCTTGCAGTTCAAGGCTGTCATCCTCGGCCGGCATCACTGCCTAGCCTCGCACGAGGCACGTGTGCGACGCAGGTCGGCCTGTGCACACCGGTTCTGCGGCTTAGGCGAGGAGCACGGTCCCTCGGGCTACGAGATCTGCCGGGCCCGTTAAGCGCAGCAGCCCATCGGAGTCTTCGGTGACCGTGACCGACCCACCGGGCATGTCGACCGTGTAGCTGCTCTCGCCCACGAGGTCCGGTTCGAGGTGACGACGTGACGCCCACGCCACAGCACAGGCGCCTGTGCCGCATGCGAGGGTTTCGCCCACTCCACGCTCGTACACGCGCATAGCTACGTGCCGTGGACCGTGCACCACCACGAACTCCACGTTGACCCCTTCGGGAAATGTCGAGTCGGGAGCCACATGAGGCATGTCGACGAGAGACCCAGCGTCGGCCAGAGAGTCCAGGAACGTCACCGCATGAGGGTTGGGGATCCAGACCGGGACAGCCTTCCACGAATGCGAACCCACGGTTACCTGCGGCATCGATGTCACCTGCGGGCTGTTGGCCTTGCCCATGACGAGTGACACCGTGTGATCGGTATGCAGGGTGACGGCTACGGAGCCGCCTCGGGTGCCGATGACGAAATCATTCTTGGTGACCAAACCAACGGCGTCGAGGTACCTCGCGAACACTCGCGCCCCGTTGCCGCACATCTCGGCGAGGCTTCCATCAGCATTTCGGTAGTCCATGAAGAATTCAGCCTCTGCTGCTTGGCTTTCGTACCCCCTCATGTGTTCTGTTCGGACCACTCGCAAAACGCCGTTGCCACCTATGCCTCGATGGCGGTCGCAGAGGTGCCGGACTTGCTCAGCAGTGAGGTCCTTCTTGGCGTCAATGTCTGGGATGATGATGAAGTCATTGCCGGTGCCATGGCCCTTCACGAACGGAACTTCGTTGATGCGGACCATGAGTGAAGCCTAGACGCAAGATCGCTGTGCGGATGCATACGCGCTCGCCACGGTGTCAAGCACACGCGGCCACGCTTCAAGCGGCTCCACAGTGCGGTTGTGGTCTGTGAGCTTCGCTAACAACACCGGGTCGCGTCCAAGCGTGACCAGGGCATCGGCCATGCCTTCATCATGAGGTGCTAGACGCCCCTCAACCCCGTTATGAATGAACTGGGTGGTCCCGGATTCACTTCTGGCGACAACCGGAAGGCCGGTTGTTCGTGCCTCAAGCGCCGCAATACCGAAAGATTCCTTCACGGACGGCTGGATGTACACATCTGATTGCGCGAACACCTCAAGAATCTTTGAACGGTCCAGACGCCCCAAGAAAAGGATCTTGTCCGATACGCCAAGCTTTCTCGCTAGCCGTTCCGCTCCCGCACGCTCAGGGCCGTCACCGATGAGATGCGCGACCAAATTGCCGTCCAGTTGTTCCAGCGCGGACGCAAGAATTCGCACAAGGGGCTGAGTTCTCTTGCGTGGAGCCATACGCATCACGGTGACCACCCGGAGTGCATCCGTCCGGGGTATCCACTTCGTGACATGCCACTGTGCAGGATCGATGCCATTGGGAATGACATCAACAGGCACGGATAAGGCACCGGTGACGCGCGAGGCCGCGAGATCACTGACCGCGCTCATGCGCACCCCCCGACGAGTCCACCCCATGCGTCCATCCGCCATGGCGAGGAGCGACCCCTGCCACGAGTCCCACACGCTGTGCACAGTCACGAGAACGGGCACCCTGACCTCTAGTGCCGCCCGAATGCTCCCCCATGCAAAAGGCGACACGAGACCCACATGGACGTGGACCACGTCGATCGGCTGTTCCCGAAGCAACTGGGAGACATGGCGACGTGTGCGTGGGTGGACTGGCAGTTCGAACGGCATCCGTGCGGCCACCCGATCAACCCTGAGCCCATCTACATCGTCTCGACCTGACCGAACCGCACCATGACCGGGGGTTGCCGTGATGATTCGCACGTCGTGCCCTGCCTGAGCCTGCTGCAACGCAAGCGAACGGACCTGCGTCTCGATGCCTCCTGTTCGGGGCAGGTAGCAGTCCGAGACATGGGCGATCCTCACAGACCATGACCGTACGCCACAATGATCGTCATGCCACGCACCCTCGTCTTCGTTCATGCGCATCCCGACGATGAGGCACTCCTCACCGCGGGAACCATGGCCAGGGCCGTCGATGAAGGTCACCGCGTGGTGCTCATCGTTGCCACGGATGGAGCGCAGGGTCTGGCCGACTCCGGCATCGCCGATCTTGCCGCTACACGCGCCGGCGAATTGGCTGACTCGGCTCGCATTCTCGGGATCTCGCGCACTCACAATCTTGGTTACGCCGACTCAGGTTTGCATGCCGACGTCCCCACAGGCTTCGCCCATCAGGGCAGGTTCACAGTCGCCAAGGCGATTGCCGGGATCTGCGATGACGAAGATGCTGACGTCCTCGTCGGCTACGACCCTTCGGGGGGCTATGGACATCCCGACCATGTCCAGGTGCATAGGTCGGTGCGCACAGCACTCATGCTGTGCAAGCGCACTCCTCGGCTGTACGAGGCAACCTTGCCGCGCGAGCCCATCGCCCGTGCAGTGCGCATTGCCGCTGCGGCACACGCGACACCTTCAGGCTTTGATCCTCAGGAGTTCGCGCAGGCCTGGACGCCTCGCGCGGACATCACCCACCGGGTCAATGTCCGGCCCTATTTGAAGCAGAAGCGGCAGGCCCTGCAAGCCCACGCCTCACAAGCCTCCGCTGATGGTTCGACTCGCACCTTGGCCGTGCTCACGCGCCTTCCGGGCCCACTGTCCACTCTCCTTCTGGGGACAGAGTTCTACGTCGAGGTGCCCCAAACGGCCAGTACCTGATCGGTCAAGTCATCGGCGTTGTACGCCAGCCACGTGATGCGCTGATCGGGCTTGAACCAGCGTTGCTGGCGGCGAGCAAACCGGCGCGTTGCCTCGACGGTGGCGACTTTCGCCTCGTCCAGTGTGCAGCGGCCGTCCAGTGCTTCCGAGATCTGCTGGTAGCCCAGAGCTCTTCGTGCCGTCTGACCAAGTGCACCTAGCGACCTGACCTCGTCGACGAAGCCGGCTTGCCACATCTGCTCCACCCTGTGCGAGATACGGGAATCCATGTGGTCTCGTGGCACTGCAAGGCCCACGAAGGTGACGTCGTATATCGCTCCGCCTTTGGGAAGACTTGCGGTAAATGGGATGCCAGTGATCTCCACAACTTCCAGTGCTCGAACTATGCGCCGACCGTTAGTGGCAGGGATCGCCAGCGCGGCAGCGGGATCGACCTGTGCCAGGCGGGCGTGCATGATCGCCGCTCCGTGTTGCTCAAGTTCCTCCTCGAGGCGCGCACGAACCTGAGGATCCGTTCCAGGAAACTGCAAGTCGTCGAGCACTGCACGTACGTAGAGCCCGCTTCCACCCACAACGATCGGCGTTGCGCCGCGGGACGCCACATCGTCGATCGCCTCGCGCGCCCACTGCTGGTAGTCGGCAACTGTCACCACTGTGTCCGTGGAGACTCGATCAAGCAGGTGGTGAGGAATGCCTCGTCGCTCAACTGCTGTTGGGGTCGCTGTGCCGATATCCATACCTTGGTAGATCTGCATGGAATCAGTGCTGACGATCTCCCCCACCGGCGTCAACCGACGAGCGACATCAACTGCAAGGGCGGACTTGCCGGACGCCGTGGGCCCGACGATGCACAGCACCCTGGTCATGCTCGGACGGTCGGTAGACCAAGCGATACGGCCGACCCGGCTACGGATTCCCGCGGCTCTGACATCGCCTGACCAATGTCGCCGGCTCGCGTGCGTCGCAGTCCCACGACGCTGTCGGCCACAAGATGGTGAGGAGCGGCTCGAGTGACAACAGCTGTGACAACATCACCTGGCCGCGGAGCCCCAACATTTGGGTCGATTGCCACGTGGACGAGTCGATGATCACGCGCCCGTCCCGACAGCCGCTCCGTTGCTTCATCCTTACGACCCTCGCCGTTGGCCACAAGAACCTCGACGGTCGTGCCGACCAGAGAGCTGTTCTCCGACCACGCTGTCTCTTCCACCACGGCAAGAAGCCGGACGTACCGCTCCTGCACCACATCGTGCGGAACTTGATCGGCCATGTCGGCGGCGGGGGTTCCGGGCCTTTTGGAGTACTGAAAGGTGAATGCACTCGCGAACCGCGCCTCGCGTACAACATCCAGGGTGGCTTGGAAGTCCGCCTCAGTCTCGCCCGGGAAGCCCACAATGATGTCTGTGGTGATGGCGGCATGCGGCATAGCTGCTCGCACTCGTTCGATGATGCCTAGGTAGCGATCCTGACGATATGACCTACGCATGCGCTGAAGCACTGAATCGGAACCCGACTGCAAAGGCATATGCAGCTGAGGCATCACGTTGGGAGTCTGTGCCATCGCGTCGATCACGTCATCCGTGAAATCTCGAGGATGCGGGCTCATGAACCTGACGCGCTCAAGCCCCTCGACCATGCCACACGTCCGCAACAGCTTGGCGAACGCTGCCCGATCACCGAATTCCGTCCCATAAGCGTTGACGTTTTGCCCGAGGAGCGTGATTTCCAGAACGCCCTCATCGACCAGAGCCGAAATTTCGGACAGGATGTCGCCTGGCCGACGATCCTTCTCGGTGCCTCGCAGAGCAGGGACAATGCAAAAGGTGCACGTGTTATTGCACCCCACGCTGACGGACACCCATGCCGCGTAGGCGCTGTCCCGTTTGGTCGGGAGGTTCGAGGGAAAATCTTCCAGCGCCTCTTTGATTTCTACCTGCGCCTCAGACTCAACCCTGGCGCGCTCTAGCAATACGGGTAGCGAACCGATGTTGTGCGTTCCGAAAACAACGTCCACCCAAGGGGCCTTCGCCAGAACTGCACCGCGATCCTTCTGCGCCAGGCACCCACCCACGGCAATTTGCATACCCGGGTTCTCGGCCTTGACAGGTACCAGATGGCTTAGGTTCCCGTAAAGCCGATTGTCAGCGTTTTCGCGAACAGCGCACGTGTTGAAGACAACGACATCTGCGACTGAATCTTCTGCGGCTCTGGAGTACCCGGCCGCCTCAAGCAAGCCGCTGAGCCGTTCGGAGTCGTGGACGTTCATCTGACAGCCGTACGTGCGCACTTGGTACGTCCTGCCCTGGACCAGTGCACCTGTCAGCGCTGCATTACTTTCCGCGAAAGAAGCACCACCGACCACGCGGTCATCCTACAGTTGTGACCGTCAAGGGGTTGGCCGCTCGATGTGCCCCATACTGGACACGACAACTTACATTCCCAACCGAGGGACATCACATGAAGATTGCCGTACTCGGTACGGGAATGGTCGGGCAGGCACTCGCCACGCGGCTCCATGACCTAGGTCACCAGGTCACGCTGGGGACCCGCGACGTTGGGGACACCAGGCAGAGATTGGCAGACTCCATCACGGCCGACATCCCACTCGCAACACTTTCCGACGCCGCCGCCACGGCGGAGATCGTCATTCTCGCGGTTCAGGGGGGTGCGGCCCTAACGACCCTGGCCGCCGCTGGGCCAACGCAACTCGCTACCAAGATCGTTATTGACATCACCAACCCACTCGACTTCACGCAAGGCTTTCCAGCAACCCTCTTCGTGAAGGACACCGACTCGTTGGGTGAGCAGATTCAGGCCGCCTTGCCTGACGCTCGGGTCGTGAAGACGCTCAACACCCTGACGGCCGACCTCATGGTGAACCCACGGATGGTCAACGACGGCCAACACACCGTGTTCATTAGTGGTAACGACGATGAAGCAAAACACGTCGTCGCCACGCTCCTTGGCAGTATGGGACACATGGACGTCATCGACCTCGGAGACATCACGACAGCTCGAGGAACCGAAATGCTCATGCCCCTGTGGATGCGACTGATGGGCGCACTGGATACCACCATGTTCCAGTTCAAAGTCGTCCGCTAAGCCGCGTCGGTTTCCTGCAAGCTCATCTGCGCATAGTGAGCGTCTTCGCGCTTCTTGCCCGGGAAGACAACGATAACCAGCACGAACCCGATAAGGGACATGACGAGGGCCACCAGAATTGCCGCATCCTTACCGTCGGTGAATGCGTTGGATGCCGCTGTAAGAATCTGCTGCGCGTACTGCGGGAAGGAATCAGCGACCGCAGCACTTCCCTCGAAGGATCCCGTCAACTGGTTGGCGATCGACGTGCTGACGGAGGATGCTTGGTCCGCCGGGAGTGCCGCAAGATCCGCTTGCATGTGCGCACCGTAAGCAGCGGCAAGTAGTCCGCCCATGGCCGCCTGCAGAATGGCACCCCCGAAATCGCGGGTGAGATCAAGACCCGCCGAACCCATGCCACTCCACTGAGTGGGCACGGATGCCATGAGAGCCCGCGATGCCGGTGTCGCCGCGAGCCCCACGCCAGCCCCAACCAAGGCATATGCCGTAATGACCCATCCAATCGACGCTCCCGGTTGCCAGGTCACCAGCATGACCGCGAACGCTGCCCCGGTAGCGAGCAACCCAAGTGCGAAGGACAGCCGAGACCCGGTCTTCTCGATCAATTCGCCTGCGACCTGCCCAAACACCGCTGTCAAGACTGCTGAGGGCAGCACCACGAGTGCTGCATTCAAGGCGGAATATCCAAGTACGTTCTGCATGAACTGCTGCCCGATGAACATGGCACCGATGAGGGAGCCAAAGGTGATCGCCCCCGCAACGAAAGCAACCCAGTACGTCCGCGCTCGGGCGAAGGTGAGGTTAATCAAGGGACGAGACGCCGTGGCTTGTCGCCAGAAGAAGATCGACAGCGTCACGACGGAAATGACCAAAGTCGACACGACCACAGGGCTCAAGCCCTTGTTTACGTCTTCTATTGCCAAGACGAGTCCGCCGACGCCAATGATGGACAACACTCCGCCGAGGTGATCCACTGAGAAGCGGTCCTCGTTGGCATGCCACGGCAGTACCCACCAGCCCACCGTGAGAGCCACGAGCACCAGAGGCAGGGTGACGAGAAAGACCGAACCCCACCAGGCGGACTGCAACAGCCATCCGCCAAGGACGGGACCGAGTGCCGCGCAACCTCCACCAATGCCAGACCACAGGGCTATGGCACGCACCTTCGCTTTGTTGCGGTAGAGGGCAGAGATAAGGGACAAAGTGGTGGGGAACAGGAGCGCTGCAGCAACGCCCCCGAGAAATCGAGCCAAGATCAGCACTTCGACGTTGGGTGCGTAAGCGGCAAGAAATGACGTGGGGATCGTCATCACGGCACCACTGACGAAGAGCAATTTGCGACCGTACCGGTCACCTAGCGCGCCAAGGTAGAGAACGGTGGCCGCCAAGCCAAGCGCGAACGCATTGGCTACTGATGTCAACTGATCCTGAGAAGCACCAAGCTCACGACCAATCGTGGGCAGGGCCACATTGGCAATGCCCAGATTGATGTTGGCCACCACCGCGCCGACCACAAGTGCGAGCAGAACCAAGCCACTCTTCGAAGGGCTGTCCGAGGCGGCTACGCCTTGGTCGGACGACGTGGTGGCCACGCTGGCACGCTACTGGACGCTGGCGGACGCCTTTGCATCCTGGCCGCTGTCGACACCCTCGTCGTCGACAACCTCGTCGTCGCCCGCCTCGATCGTGATCTCCGGAAGGATTCTGTCCAGCCAGCCCGGCAGCCACCAGTTCGCACGACCCAGCATCGACATCAGGCTCGGTACAAAGATCAACCGAATGATGAACGCGTCAATGATCACCGCAGACGCAAGCGCAATTCCGAACAACTTGATGGTTGCGTTCGTGCTTGGCACAAATGCAAGGAAGACGCTGGACATGATCAACGCTGCGATGACGACCACGCGGCCGGATCCGCCAAGCCCGCGGCGCACCGACATGGCGCTGTCGGACGTCCGATTCCACTCCTCCTTCATGCGCGACACCAGGAACACCTGGTAGTCCATCGAGAGGCCAAACAGAATGCTGAAGACCATGATCGGCAAGAACGGGAAGATTGGCCCGGTCCCAGGTATCCCCAGAATGCTGTCGAACCAACCCCACTGGAACACAGCAACGGTGATGCCTAGCGCAGCAGAGAAGCTCAGCAGGCTGGTGATGGCCGCAGTCAGCGGAATCACGAGGGAGTGGAACAGCAGCATGAGCGCAAGGAAACCTAGACCGATGACGATTGCCAAGAACAACGGGAGTGCATTGGCAAGTACTGACGTGAAGTCACTGGTAACAGCCTGCGTACCGCCGACGTAGAGCTTTGCGCCCGTCGCCTGCTCCAGCGCCGGGTCAGTCTGAGTACGAAGTCGTTCAAGTAAGTCCATTGTGGCTTGGTCCTGGGGTGCACTGGACGGGAAAACTGCGACGGCCTGAATCATCTTGGGCGGCTGTGCACTCGCGGACGGGGCTTGTGCTTGCGCCTGTGCGAGCTTGCCGAAGATGGCCAGAGTTGCCAGAGACGGATTGGTTCCTGCCACTCCCTCGGTTTGCGACAAGCCCTTCACGATCTGGGCATACGCGTCAGGCGCCGTCGCCCCCGTGAGATCTGCAACGACGAGGAACGGCCCGTTGATGCCGGGGCCAAAGCCCTCAGCCCGCAGGTCATATGCAATGCGCGCGGGGCTTCCCACGGGCTTGCCTGAATCATCCGCGAAACCTTGACGCAGACTCAGAACCGGGATCGCCAGAATCAACACAACCAACAGCGACAGGATCGCCGGGATGAAGGGTCGGCGCTGGATCATGCGCCCGTAGTGCGCCCAACCCTTTCCTTCCGGAGACCCGGTACCAGCCTTCTTTCCCCACGGCAGCCGCAGGGCCAAGGTCTTTGTGCCCAGCAAACTCAAGAGCGCGGGCAGCAACCACAGCGCTGAGAGCATCACCATGAGCACCGTGACTGATGCGGCTACAGCCAAACCATTGAAGAAGTTGATGCGAAGAACGAACAGGCCAAGCAGAGCGATGATCACCGTGCTGGCGGCAAAAAGCACCGCACGGCCGGCAGTCGCGACAGCCTCCTGGGCCGCCTTCTTCGGCTCATGACCCACGAGCAGCCCCTGGCGATACCGGTTAAGGACAAACAATGCGTAGTCGATACCCACGCCCAGACCGATCATCGCGGCGAGTGTCGGAGCAAAGGTCGCCACATCGAGGAAGTTCGCCACGACAAGTACCAAGAGTTGCCCGAGGGCAAGGCCCACGATCGCCACAATGATGGGAAGACCAGCTGCCACGATGGAACCAAACGCGATGAGCAGGATGATGATCGCTGCAATGATGCCAACGGCCTCTGAGCTCGGCGGCTCTTGACCGGCATACTCAAGAACCTGTCCGTTGGCGCCGACCTGCAAGGTTGAGCTATTGAGGGCCTTTACGTCGGCCAGAATGACCTTGGCGTCAGCGGTACTCACCTTCGTGCCGTTGCCCGCGAACGTGATGGTTGCATAAGCAACCTTGCCGTCGGGACTGACAGGTGACGACGCAGCCGCCAAAGTCTTGAGCTCCTCGGGAGTCAGCACCTTTGCTGCATCCGCGCCCAAGGGGCCGGCACCCTTGGGGCAGTTCTTGCCCAGCGCGACCCCCTGCGCATTGAACGGGTTGGTAACGCACGCCACAGATCCAAGGCCAGCGATCTTCTCGAGCACAGGCTGCACCGTTGCCGCGACCGCAGGATCCACCGCAGTGCCGCTCGCCGGCTTCCACACGATGGCGGCGCCTCCGTCAACGCCGCTCATGTCCGTTTTGCTAGTCATCAGCAAGTCCGTTGCCGTCTTTGACTCCGTGTCAGGAAGGTCGAAGGAGTCGTTGAGTGTGCCCTTCAGACCGGCAGAGAGCCCCACAATGGCCACCATCGCGATAACCCACGCGATGAGGGCGATAACCGGGCGACGCACTGCCCAAGACGACAGACCTGGCATGAACACTCCTTGGCGAGACGGTCCACGGACGCTACCACACATACGAGACAGGTTCGTTTCGTAACCTACAGTTTAGGGAACATTCATGACTCCTCAAGGTAGTGTGGCGGCATGTCTCGCAAGCGTGGTGAAGTGCTTCTGGATGCCGTCAATGCGGCGACCCTCCAAGAAGTTGCCGAGCGTGGCATCCGGGGAGCGTCCATGGACCGCATCGCCAACAGGGCGGGCACCGGCAAGGCAGTTCTTTATCGACGTTGGCCCAATGTGCGATCCCTGGTGATCGACGTCTTTGCCTCGACGCTCGAAGAACTCTCGGTCATGGATATGCCAGACACCGGATCACTACGCGAAGACCTGTGCGAGCACTTTCGTGGGTTCACCGATCAGATGAACGGTGCACTGGGGCTCGTGCTGCGCGAACTCATCAGCGAGGCAGTACACGACAACAACGTCTTTCTGGATGTGCAGGGCCGCTTCGGGATCAAAATGCATTCGCAAGCTGTGGAGATGCTTCAACGCGCTATGGCTCGCGGCGAGATTCCAGTACGGCCGATCGACCCTTATGTGATGCAGATCCCTGCGGCTTTCGTCATCCACCGGATGACGATGTCGGGGCAAGGCCTTACGTACGTGGATGTCGAACACATCGTCGATGACATTGTTCTGCCTCTGCTCACACGACAGTAATCGCTAGGCCTCGAGTGAGGAAACATGTTGCTCGCTCAAGACAGTCTTGACCACGTCAAAAGCCACATTGGGCGAGTGGCCCCTGCGCATGAGGAGTCCGGCGAGACGCCGCACTTTGACCGCAGTGTCAAAGCGCTCCAGACTGCGCACCTTGGACACGGCTATGCGATAGGCCATGTCGCGCTGTTGAGCCGTATCAATGTCGGCAAGCACCTCATCGATGAGATCGGCGTCGATCCCCCTGCGGCGCAATTCCTGCCTCAGAACCCGAGGAGCGCTCCCCCGCGTTCGCACACGCGAGTCGACCCACATGCGTGCGAACGCGACATCATCGATCAAGCCGACCTCGGTGAACCGATCCAACACCAAGTCAATGGCGTACTGGGGTACTCCTCGGTCGACGAGATCCGCGGCCAGCTCATGCCGAGTCCGCGGCGCTGCCGCTAGACGCCTCAGCACTACTGTTCGCGCCACATCCACAGGATCGGCATCAGCGCCATCGCGGTCGTGCGGTGGCTCCGGAGCGCTGCGACGCCCGCGCATTAGGCATCAATCGGTTCCGGAGCAAGTGCTTCAGCCTTGACAGTGGACTTCAGTGTGGCAGCGTCCGCCTTGGCCGCCGTGGCTTCCGCCTTAGCCGCCGCTGCCTTGGATGCCGGTGCAACTGCAGGGGCATCCGCTGGCGCATCGACCCGTGGGCCCATGCCGAGCGATTCCTTGATCCGCTTCTCAATCTCGTTCGACAGATCAGGGTTGTCCTTCAGGAAGGTCCGAGCATTCTCCTTGCCCTGACCAAGTTGGTCACCGTCGTACGTGTACCAAGCCCCCGACTTCTTCACGACACCCACGTCGACGCCCATGTCGATGAGTGAGCCTTCGCGCGAGATGCCCTCGCCATAAAGAATGTCGAACTCTGCCTGCTTGAAGGGCGGAGCCACCTTGTTTTTGACAACCTTGACTCGCGTGCGGTTGCCCACAGCCTCGGTACCACCTTTGAGTGTCTCGATGCGCCGCACATCCAAACGAACAGACGCATAGAACTTGAGAGCCTTGCCGCCCGTGGTCGTCTCGGGAGAGCCGAACATGACGCCGATCTTCTCGCGAAGCTGGTTAATGAAGATCGCGGTGGTGTTGGTGTTGTTGAGCGCACCCGCCATCTTGCGCAGTGCCTGGCTCATCAAACGTGCCTGAAGACCCATATGGGAATCACCCATCTCACCCTCGATCTCCGCACGTGGCACCAACGCCGCGACGGAGTCGATCACAATGAGGTCGATTGCCCCGGAACGCACGAGAGTGTCGGCAATCTCCAGCGCTTGCTCGCCGGTGTCAGGCTGCGCGACGTACAGGTTGTCGAGGTCGACACCGAGCTTGGATGCATAGTCCGGATCGAGAGCGTGCTCAGCATCGATGAATGCAGCGAGACCACCCGCTGCCTGCACATTGGCAATGGCGTGAAGCGCCACCGTGGTCTTACCGGAGGATTCAGGGCCGTACACCTCAACGATGCGGCCACGCGGGAGACCGCCGATACCGAGGGCGATGTCCAACGCGATCGACCCGGTCGGGATCACCTCGACGGGCGCGCGACCTTCTTCGCCCAGGCGCATGACTGAGCCCTTGCCGAACTGGCGCTCAATCTGGGCGAGGGCAGCGTCGAGCGCCTTCTCGCGATCGTTTGCGGCGCTGGCCATGTCCTTCTCCTTCGATCAGGGCGGTGTCTCGCCCGGCGGTTTCGGGTCCTGCGGAGCCCGTTGCCGACAACCTAAGGAGCAGGTCTGACATCGGGTCTGTCGTTGAGCCGGGCTGTGGGCGGGGGCCCACTGCCCGGCTGACTAGAACGCTATATCGAACGTGCGTTCGAATGCTGACGACACGCCGGAATGGCCAGTGCGCCGCACAAAATGGCCAGCGGAACCAGCGCCAGGAGCGCCAACGCTGAGTACGACAAGGCCGCGACGATCAGCCCCGCCATGATCCCGCCCGCTGCTCCGGCAGCGTTCATGGCCAGATCTGAGAGCCCCTGAACAGCCGGGCGATGCCGGGGCTCAATGGCCTCAGTCAACATTGCCGATCCGGCGATCAAGGTGCATGACCACCCCACGCCCAAGAGAAACAGACCCGCTCCCAAAGTCAGATCATGGTTTGCCGGCGTGACGCTGCACGTGATGCAGGCACTGATCAGAACCGCGATCCCTACCCCGACCATCACGAACGGTCCCAGCCGGTCCACCGCCCACCCCACGAAGGGCGACAAGGCATACATCCCAGCCACGTGCGCACTGATTACCAGGCCGATCACACTGAGTGACACATCCACGTGCTTCATATACACGGGCGTCATCACCATGACCATGACCATGACCACATGGCCGGCAACGATCACCCCGATGCCCAGCATGGCGCGCGGTCGTCTGCGAAGTTCCCGATATCCGTCAGCGATGCTCGGCGGACCACCTCGCACTGCGCCACCCCGTCGCACGGATGTGAGGTAGGGGTCCGGCCGAAGAAAAGTCGTCAGGACCAGACAGCCCATGAGTAGTGCTGCTGCGCACATGACATAGGCGCCAGACAGCTGCGGCAGTCCCCAACGCAAGGCGACGGACCCGGCCGGGTCGATGAGATTGGGGCCAAGAATCGCTCCGATTGTTGCGGCCCAGGCAACCCAGGCGAACGCTCGGCCGACGCGATGTTCGGGTGCAAG
>Ga0114960_10001943_pt1 | contig 16360 bp, 14 predicted proteins | sample C_130625_MF_Meta_FD_92637 | JGI IMG/M metagenome (GOLD analysis project Ga0114960, IMG submission 92637) | Freshwater microbial communities from Lake Croche, Canada to study carbon cycling - C_130625_MF_MetaG | ecosystem: Environmental > Aquatic > Freshwater > Lake | place: Lake Croche, Canada... | reverse complement strand
GAAAACTTTCAAAAACGGAACTGATTTGTATTTGATTTAGAAATGTTGCTTAGCTTGTTTTCAAGAAATTTTTATTTTCATTACAGATATGCACATTAGCTGATTTTCTAGATGAATTTTGAATAGTCGGTAACTGTTACTTTTATTTATTGTTAAAAATAAAAATTTTTTCTATGATAAAAAAAGTACAATTCTTCAAGTATTTAGTGCTCGTAAGTATCATTTTCTTTGGATGTTCAAAAGAAAATGCTCAATTAAGTAAGAATCAGCAGGAACAAAACGCCATAAATGAAATCAGAAAAATTGTTGGCAATAATGGAAAATTTGAAGTGCTTTCAAAGAACTTTACTTTAAGTTCAACTAATATTAAAAGTGAATCTTTGATTGATTCCTCCTCTGTTAAATACTTGTCACTATCTGCGTTTAAGAACCTTTATGAAAGTATAGGTAAATATCAATATGAAAGAGTAATAGAAACAGATGCTAATAATTCTATAAAGTCGATGGATATTGATGATAATCCAGGTAGGCCAGGACTTCATAGAATTAAATATTATTCATTTCCATATAGTGCTGTTAATGGTACATTTGGAATAAATACTTCTTTTTCACAATTCACCGTATTGAATCTTTGGTATGAAACAAATAACCAGGGAAGGGTAATAGGGACTCCAACAATTTTTTATTCAGGAGTGACATTTATTCAAAATTGGACTCAATTATATGTGACCGAAATACAATATAATGCAAGTAACAATACTTCTACTTTTACTATCGGGGGGACGACTTTGTACGGAGTAAATATTTTGGGTCAAAATATCGGCTGGACCGGCGGCGGCGGGTTTAGTATTAGCGTCAATATGAGTTCAAACTTTGGTAATGATGGAGATATTAGAATTATAGGGTGGAGATAAAAAAAAATTATGAATCAATTATCAGGATATATTTCAAGAATTATTTTCACTGCAATCATTTACTTTGTATTAAAGTATTTTGCCAAAGACAAAAAAAAATTCAATAGATATTTCTTTTCAATTTATGGGTTAATCATAGTGTTTGAACTTGTTTTTGGTTTTATAATGTTTAAGTACAAATTATAAAACTTTAAAAATTTTAAAAGATAATATGAAATCTCAATTGTGGATATTTGAAATAATTACAATTAAAATAAATATGTATGACACAAACTACCGCATATATCGCAAGATTCGTTTTCTCAGCAATAATCTATTTCATCCTTAGACATTTTGCAAAGGATAAAAGGAAGTTTAATAGATATTTCTTTTCTATTTATGGGTTAGTCATATTAATGGAAATAGCTTTTGCATTTTATTTGTATTTCACAGAGAAAAGGTAGAATTGATAGAAAAAAAATTCAAGTATATGCCACTTTCTATGGGGTAATGATTTTATCTGAGCTTGTTTTTGGTTTTATAATGTTTAAGTACAAATTATAAAAACAATTATGCCCCGCATTTGCGGGGCATAATTAGAAAGAGGATGTAAAAGAGAGCTTAAATTACAAAGTTTTCAATACGTCGTTCATGTTTCTTACAGCGTCTGCACTCTTGTTAAATGCAGCTTGCTCGTCGGCTGATAAATTCATTTCCACAATCTTCTCCCAACCATTTTTACCAATTACAACGGGTACGCCTAAACAAATATCGCTTTGGCCATATTCGCCGTTTAAACTTACGCAACAAGTGAATAATTTCTTCTCATCACGCACAATACTTTCTACTAGTGCAGCTCCTGCAGCACCAGGTGCATACCAAGCAGAAGTACCTAATAATTTTGTCAAAGTAGCACCTCCCACCATCGTGTCGTTGATGATCGTTTGTTGTTGTTCTTCTGTTAAAAATTGAGTAACTGGTATGCTATTCCAAGTGGCATGTTTGATCAAAGGAATCATAGTCGTATCTCCATGACCACCAACAACCAATGCGTTTAAATCCGCAGGGCTACAATTTAAAGTAGTGCTTAATTGATATTTAAAACGGGCACTGTCCAAAGTACCGCCCATTCCAATAATTCTGTTTTTTGGTAAACCAGTGGATTGCAATGCCAAGTAGGTCATTGTATCCATTGGGTTACTAATTACAATAATGATCGCATCTGGAGAATGCTTTAAAATATTTTCACAAACACCTTTTACAATACCCGCGTTGGTGCCAATTAACTCCTCACGTGTCATACCTGGTTTACGGGGTAAGCCTGAAGTAATTACCACTACATCCGAATTGGCTGTTTTAGCATAATCATTGGTGCTACCAGAAATTTGGGTATCAAAACCAAGTAATGCAGCCGTCTGGATCATGTCCTGCGCTTTGCCTTCAGCAAAACCTTCCTTAATGTCTAGTAATACTAGTTCACTGGCTAATTCTTTTCGGGCAATATTGTCTGCACATGTTGCACCTACAGCACCTGCTCCAACAACGGTAATTTTCATAGTAGTTATATTTTTATAATTTTTACAATTTTTCGGGGTAAAGTTAGGTAATTCTCTAGTTCCCTTGCGTTAAATTAATGAGTTCAATGGGATCAACACCTTGCTCCCATACTTTGAGGAATTTTTTGTTTTTATATAAGGCTACAAAGGGGGTCATTTTTGGTCTAAAAAAAGTAGGTATGGTAAATGCAGGATCGCGACCAATAACAACATTCGCTTTATCTGTTAAATTAAATTTTACAGCAAATTTTTTAATTTGATCCATGTCTCGATAACTATCCCAAATAAAAAAAACGTTATTCAATTTAGCTGCATATTTATTAAGTTCTCCAGCTTCATGTTCGCAATGAGAACAGTCTGGACTAAAAATAAGTATACAAGTATATTTATAATTAGATGGAATGTTTTTATCAGTTATTTCTTTACCATCAACTGCGGATACAATACTAAAAGAAGGAAGTGTTAGATCCTTAAGATAAGGTGCGGTTTGATCAAAATTTGTTTGTTGTTGAACAGGCGGTTTGACTTGTGCTGTAAGTGAACAACTCATCATGATAAATAGCAATGGAACTAGGCTCAATGATTTATTTTTCATATTTATTTAATTTTTATTTTTTATCATCCAACATTCTTTTTTCTTTTGCATCTTGTAAAAATTCTGAGGCAAAAATGAAGTTATTAAGCAATTGATTTTTGCAATAAATAATATCTTCTTTACTGCCTTCCCATTCCTTTTTCCCTTGATGTAAGTAAACAATAAAATCCCCAATTTCCATTACAGAATTCATATCATGGGTAACAACAATCGTGGTAATATTGTTTTCAATGGTCACTTCATGAATTAATTTATCAATGACCATGGATGTTTGTGGATCTAAGCCAGAATTGGGTTCATCACAAAATAAATATTTGGGATTCAATATGAGGGCCCTGGCAATACCTACTCTTTTTTTCATTCCCCCACTAATTTCAGCCGGAAATTTATCATTTACGCCTACTAAATTAACCCTAGCCAAAATTTTATTAACCATTTCAAGTTTTTCATTATTGGAATAAGTGGTAAACATATCCAATGGAAACTTTACATTTTCTAATACCGTCATAGAATCAAACAAAGCATTGCCCTGAAAAAGCATCCCAATGCTGTTGCGTAGCTCTTTGCGTTGTTCCTTGTCCATTTTCCCTAATTCAACCCCATCAAAATATATATGGCCTTCGTCTGCTTGCATCAAGTCTACAATACATTTAGTCAATACCGTTTTCCCACTTCCACTTGCACCAATAATTAAATTGCACATGCCAGGTTTAAATTTTGCAGAAATATCTTGCAAAATAACTGTATCATTGAATTTTTTACTTATGTGTTTAATTTCAATCATTTTTATTTTTGAATTGGCATTTGAAGCGCTAGTAAGTCTTCAAAAGTATCCCTTCTACTAATAAGTTGCGTTATATCCTTTTCAACCAATACTTGTGCCGGTTTGAATCTTGCATTGTAATTGCTCGCCATTTCATACCCATAAGCACCTGCATTGTAAAATATTAAAAAATCGCCCTCCTTGATTGTAGGAATGGAACGGTCCCAAGCAAAAGTATCGGTCTCACAAATATTGCCTACAACAGCATAATTTTTAGCAACACCATTTGGATTGCTAAGATTATCAATATGGTGGTAAGCATCATAAAACATGGGTCGAATTAAGTGGTTTAAACCTGTATTCACACCTGCAAATTCTATTTCTCCCGACTTTTTGAGTACATTCACTTCGGTAATAAAGTAACCACATTCGCTAACCATATATTTTCCAGGTTCAAACCAAGCTGTTAAAGCACGACCATATTTTTCAGCCAATTGAGTCATGACTTTATCGACCTCAGTACCTAGTAAAGCAATGTCTGTTCCCTTTTCATCAGGCAGGTAGGGTACTTTAAAGCCACCCCCAAAATCTAAAGTAGTCACCGTAGGAAAGTGGGGCAATAATTGATCAAAAACGGTTGCCGATTGTAAAAATACATTTACATCCTTAATTTCACTGCCTGTGTGAATATGCAAAATGGTGATATTGATTGTATATTTTTCTTGAATGGCAATCAATTCATTTAATTGTGCAACTGGAATCCCAAATTTACTTTTATCATGACCAGTTGAAATTTTTAAATTTCCCCCCGCCATAATGTTGGGACGAATACGTACTCCAACAGGGTAACTTGATCCAAATTTTTCCCCGAATTTTTCTAAGTTAGATAAACTATCTATATTAATATAAAGGCCTAAGTTAACTGCCTCTATGATTTCATCAAAACCAACACTATTGCTGGTATATAATATTTGTGCTGGAGCAAATCCAACATGAATTGCTAATTTTGCTTCATTGATTGAGCTACAGTCTACATTACATCCAGCTCTTTTAACAACATCTAAAATATGAATATTGGTTAAGGCCTTACATGCATAAAAAAAGCGTGTATACTTACTTTCAAAATGTGTTAATAAATTTTGGTATTGTGCTACAATTTTTTCTGCATGATAAACATACAAGGGCGTACCATACTTGAGAGTGATTTCATTTAATTTTTCGTAGGTTAAACTGGACTTCATTTTACGAAGATACAAATTTAAGCATCTTCCTCGTTGGATGCTGGATCAAAGTCCTCAGTTTCATCGCTCATCGTATCCGTTAATTGTTCGTATACATGATGGTCAGTAAAATCTTCTGGTTTAATGACGGTAGCGTCAACAATTTGTTCAGCAAGTACTTCCTTTATTTTTGGTAAGTCATCGGTAGAATTAATGCCAAAATAGTCCATAAAGGTTTTTGATGTGGCATATACGAGCGGCTTTCCAGGTAATAATTCGTTGCGACCACTAATCACAATTAATTCTTTTTCAAGTAATTTTTGCATTGAATAATCGCTATTTACACCTCTAATTGCTTCCACTTCTCCTTTTGTAATTGGTTGCTTGTAGGCAATAATGGCGAGTGACTCCAGCGCTGCATTGGAAAGTCGTTTTAAAAATTTATCTCCGTTCAACTGCGCAATGGTTTTATGGAAAGTTGGCTTTGTTAAAAATTGCCAACCGCCACCACTTTGTTTTAATTCAAAAGGGTAAAATTCAGTAGCATATTTTTCATGAATGCCCACCAAGGCAGTCTCTACTTGATCATGTGTGATGCGTTGTTCTAAAAATCCAAATGCATTATTGATTAATTCAGTAATGTCATTTGCATTTAATGCTTTGTCGCTTGCAAAAATCAACGCTTCAATATGAGGTATTATTTGACTTATTTCCATAGTAAGAAATGCTATCCGTTTAAGGCTGCAGCTCCACTCACAATTTCAGTTAATTCAGTTGTGATGGCAGCTTGTCTTGCACGGTTGTAAGATATTTTCAAAGATTTTAATAATTCATTCGCATTTTCACTTGCTTTATCCATAGCAGTCATCCGGGCACCATGCTCACTTGCATTGGCATCCAAAACAGCTTTGAATAATTGGGTATTTAAAATCTTTGGCATTAATGCTGCTACCAATGTTTCTTTATGCGGTTCAAAAATGAAATCAGTTTTCTTTTCACCAGCGCCAACTGATAATTTGGGAATTGGTAAAAATGGCTCAGCTTTAAAAACTTGTGTGGCAGCGTTTTTGAATTCACTGTATATAATTTCTATGGCATCAAATTCTTTATTGGCAAATGCATCCATGGCTGCTGTCGCAGCAGTTTGTACGTTTCCAAAATTTAAGTTCAAGAAAATATCTTTGAACGTTGCATTTGTTTGAAAGCCAGCTTTTGATAAGCTTTCATATCCTTTTTTCCCAATATTCCAAATGGTTATTTTTTGTGTAGGATATTTTTCAGCGATAGTTGCTTTTGTTAATTTTACGACATTGGCGTTGTAGCCTCCACAAAGTCCTCTATCAGAAGTGATAACAATTAACAAAACATGGTTAATGGGTCTGTTCTCAGCTAAAACCAAATTAATATCTCCTTCTAAGCTGCCAATGATATTGGATAACATGTCTTGCAATTTTCGTGCATAAGGCCTCATTTGGGTAATGGCGTCTTGTGCACGACGTAATTTTGCAGCACTCACCATTTTCATGGCTTTTGTAATTTGTTGGGTACTTTGGGTACTTTTAATTCTGTTTCGAACTTCTTTTAATTGACCGGCCATAGCTTTTAATTTTCCTTTCTTTTGGGCGAGCAAAGGTATCAATTTTTTGTCCAATTTTCACAATTCCTAGCATTCATGTTAATTTTTATATTGAGAAGCTGATAAAATGGCTAACTGAGGTCAAATCCTTACCTTTATGGCCCTTATTCAACCGTCAAAATAAGTTTGGCATATATATTGACATAGGGGATTAACACAATTATTTACAAGGCATATGTTGCAAATGATAAGCAAGCTTTTTGGGGGATCCAAAAGCGAAAAAGACGTAAAAAAAATTGAACATTTAGTAGGTGTCATCAATGGGCATTTTGAGGGATATAAGGCCTTGTCCAATGATGATTTACGGGGTAAAACTGCTGAATTCAAAGAAAGGATTAAAGCGCACACAAATGAATTAGATGCCCAAATAGCACAAGAGCAAGCCAAAGCCGATGCTTTGGCCCTAAGCGATTTAATGGGTCGTGATGAAATTTATGAACACATTGACACGATAAAAAAAGACCGAGACAAGGAAATTGAGAAAGTATTATGGGACATTTTGCCAGAAGCATTTGCAGTGGTAAAAGAAACAGCCCGTCGTTTTTCAAACGAGGAGGAATTAATCGCTTCAGCCACTGAGTTAGACAGGGCATTGTCGGTTAAAAAGGAATATGTGATCATTAAAGGGGATCAATCAATTTATAAAACCACTTGGAAAGCAGCGGGAACGCCCGTTACTTGGAACATGGTGCACTATAATGTACAGTTAATAGGCGGTATTGTTTTGCATCAAGGAAAAATTGCTGAGATGAGTACCGGTGAGGGAAAGACCTTGGTTTCTACCTTGCCTGCCTACCTTAATGCCTTGGCTGAGGAAGGTGTGCACATTGTGACAGTAAACGATTATTTAGCAAAAAGAGATAGTGAGTGGAATGGTACTTTGTTTGAATGGTTGGGTTTAACAGTGGATTGTATCGATAAACACCAGCCCAATTCTGAAGAACGTCGCAATGCTTATCGAGCAGACATTACTTATGGAACCAATAATGAATTTGGGTTTGATTATTTAAGAGATAATATGGTGCATGCTCCGGAGGAAATGGTGCAACGTAAACATCACTTTGCAATGGTAGATGAAGTGGATAGTGTATTAATTGACGATGCACGAACACCTTTAATTATTTCTGGTCCTATTGGACATCAAACGGGTGAGCAACAATTTTTTGATTTAAAGCCAAGTATCGAAAAATTAGTAGAAGCCCAAAAAAAGATTGTAAGCCAATCTTTAATTGAAGCAAAAAAGAAAATAGCAGACGGTAATGATGACCCAAAAGATGGAGGATTGGCCTTGTACCGTGCATTTAGAGGGTTGCCCAAAAGCAGCGCTTTAATCAAATACCTTAGTGAACCTGGAGTGAGGGTAAAAATGCAAAAAGCGGAAAATTACTATTTAGCGGATCAACAAAGAGAAATGCATCATGTAGATGTAGATTTGTATTTCCATATTGATGAAAAAAACAATCAAGTAGAATTAACGGAGAAAGGCTTGCATTTAATAACTGGGGCTGGAAAGGACCCGAATTTTTTCTTGTTGCCTGATATCAGCGTTGCTTTAAATGCCATTGATATCAACACTACTTTATCCGCAACCGAAAAATTACAACAAAAGGAAGTGATCATCTCTGATTACAGTATCAAAGCTGATCGCATCCACACTGTAAATCAGTTGTTAAAAGCGTATACGCTCTTTGATAAAGATGTGGAGTATGTTGTCATTGATGGTCAAGTAAAAATTGTAGACGAGCAAACGGGTCGTATCATGGAAGGTCGTCGTTATTCTGATGGCTTGCACCAAGCGATTGAAGCAAAAGAAAATGTAAAAATCGAAGCGGCTACACAAACTTATGCCACCATTACTTTGCAAAACTTTTTTAGAATGTACCACAAGCTGGGTGGTATGACCGGTACTGCCGAAACCGAAGCTGCAGAATTTTGGAGTATTTATAAACTAGATGTTGTTTCTATTCCGACAAATATTCCAGCAGTTAGAGTTGATGAGCAAGATATGGTTTTTAAAACCAAGCGAGAAAAATTTGGTGCAGTCATTGATGCCATTGAAGATTTAAGGGAAAAAGGAAGACCCGTTTTAGTAGGAACCACTAGTGTTGAAGTGAGTGAGTTGTTATCGAGAATGCTACGTCAAAAAAATATTCCACACAATGTCTTGAACGCAAAACAGCATGCCAGGGAGGCTCAAGTGGTTGCAGAAGCAGGATTGACGGGTGCCATAACCATCGCAACCAATATGGCCGGTCGTGGTACGGATATTAAATTGAGTCCTGAGGTTAAAGCAGCAGGAGGTTTAGCGATATTGGGTACAGAACGTCATGAATCCCGTCGGGTTGATAGACAGTTAAGGGGTCGCGCCGGACGTCAGGGTGATCCTGGTTCCTCTCAGTTTTTTGTTTCTTTAGAAGATGATTTGATGCGTATGTTCGGTAGTGAAAGGATTGCAAAAGTGATGGATTTTGCGGGGTATAAGGAAGGGGAAGTGATTCAACATAGTATGATTACCAAATCAATTGAAAGAGCACAGAAAAAAGTGGAAGAAAACAACTTTGGTATCAGAAAACGTTTATTGGAATATGATGATGTAATGAATAAGCAAAGAGCTGTGATTTACAAAAAACGTAACCATGCTTTGTTTGGTGAACGCCTGGCTTTGGATATTGACAACGCTTTTTACCAAGTCATTGAAAACATTGTATTGACACACAAATCAAACAATACCTATGAGGATTTCAAACTGGCATTGATTGTAAGCGGCGGATTTGATACCCAAGTTTCCCAAGAACAATTTCAGGCTACCAAAGAAAATGAGTTGGTGGCATTGGTTTATCAGGAAGCCATTGCACATTATGAATACAAAAAAAATGACATTATGCAGGAAAGCATTCCTGTGTTTAAAAAAATTAGGTTGGAACAAGGGAACCATATTGAAAATGTAATTGTACCTGTTGGGGATGGTAAATTGGCTTACAATGTGTTGGTGAATTTGGATAAAAATATTAGTTCAAGTGGTCAAACATTGGTTACCCAAGCGGAGAAATCAATTTCTTTAAGTTTAATTGATGATGCGTGGAAAGAACATTTACGGGCAATGGATGATTTAAAACAATCAGTACAAACGGCTACCTATGAACAAAAAGATCCTTTGGTCATTTATAAAATGGAGGCGTTTGAATTGTTCAGAAAAATGGATATTGAAATCAATCAAAAATTGGTTCAATTTTTATGCCATGTCCATTTACCTATTGAACAAGGGGTAAGGGAAGGACGCCAGGAAAAAACAGATTTAAGTAAATTAAGTGCAGGACGAACTGAAGAAGGGGTTGGTGAAAAACAATACCATGATCCAGCACCGGAAAAACAAACACCGATTACGGTTGGTCCAAAAATTGGGCGTAATGACCCTTGTCCTTGTGGTAGTGGTAAAAAATACAAAGCTTGTCATGGTAAGGATGCGGTTTAATTTTGACAAATGGATCGCGTAGAATTAATTTTTAATTATGAGGTTAAGCTATGATGCCAATTAGCAAATACATTGATCACACTATTTTAAAACCAACTTGTTTGGTTTGGGATATTCAAAAATTGTGTGCCGAAGCGAAACAATATGATTTTGCAGCAGTATGTGTACCACCAAATTTTGTAAAATTAGCGAAGGAACAAGTTGCTGGATCAGACGTTAAAGTAGCCACTGTTATTGGATTTCCTTTTGGATATTCAGCTACAGAATCAAAGATTGCCGAAATCATTTTAGCCATGGTGGACGGTGCCGACGAATTGGATGTGGTTGCCAATATTTCGGCAATTAAAAACGGAGATTGGTCAGCCATTGCAGACGAGATTAATCATATAATGCCCATTATAAGATCCAAGGGAAAGACCGTTAAAATAATTATTGAGTCTGGGGTTTTGAGTGAAGAAGAAATGATAAAGTGCTGCGATATTTATGGGATAGCTGGGATAGATTATTTGAAAACATCTACAGGCTATGCTGAAAAAGGTGCCAGTGTGGAAGCGGTTCAATTATTCCGGAAACATTTACCCAATACTGTGCACATAAAAGCTTCGGGCGGAATAAGGGATTATGCAACTGCAAAACAAATGATTGAAGCCGGTGCAACAAGAATAGGATGTAGTGCAGGTGTTGCGATTGTAACGGGTGCCAATACTGAAAATTTAAAAAGCAACTATTAATTTGTAACTTTAATGACTTGTCGTAAATAACAACTGCGTTTTCATTCATCTATTCGTTTTCATATTATGTTACTAGAAAAAATTAAAATATTAGCTGCTGAAGGGCAGGAGGAAAATATTGAAATTCGAAGACACTTACATGCAAACCCTGAATTAAGTTATCAGGAATTTGAAACCTGCAAATTTGTACAAGCACAATTGACAAAAATTGGCATTCCTTTTACAGTAATGGCTACAACAGGTGTATTGGGGATTATTGAAGGGAAAAATCCAACTAAGCGTGTGATTGCATTAAGAGCCGATATGGACGCCTTACCGATTACGGAAGAGAATGATGTGGAGTATAAGTCTAAAAATGAAGGCGTAATGCATGCCTGTGGTCATGACGTACACACCACCATTCTTTTAGGGGCTGCAAAAATTTTGTGGGGTTTACGAAATGAATTTGAAGGAACCATTAAATTATTATTCCAACCAGGGGAAGAAAAAAATCCGGGTGGAGCTAGCTATATGATTCGAGATGGCGCCTTGCAAAATCCTACACCACAAGGCATCATTGGTTTGCATGTGCATCCTGGCCTGCTTTATGGGAAATTGAGTTTCAGAAAAGGGCGTGTTATGGCAAGTGCAGATGAATTATTCATAAGTATCAAGTCAACTGGTGGCCATGCTGCAACACCTCATGAAACAGTTGACACCGTTTTGGTAGCAGCACAATTAATTACCAGTTTACAAACAATTATTTCTCGCAATAGAAATCCACAGAATCCCTCCGTCTTATCCATATGTTCAATTCATGGAGGCAATACCACCAATGTCATGCCAACTGAAGTGAAACTTATGGGTACTTTTCGTGCAATGGATGAGCAGTGGCGATTTAAGGCGCATGAGTTGATGATGCAGCAGGCAAAAGGTTTGGCAATTGCAACTGGCGCTGAAATTGATTTTATGGTGGATGTTGGCTACCCAACTGTAGATAATGAGCCAAAAATTACAGAGGCAGCCTGGCAATTAGCGAATCAATATATGGGCACAGAAAATGTTGAAGAAACTGAATTAAGAATGGGTGCAGAAGATTTCGGCTACTATTCGCAAGTGATCCCTGGTTGTTTTTTCAGATTGGGTGTTCGCAATGCTTCAAAAGATGCTGTTCACAATGTGCATACACCACTCTTTAAGGTGGACGAAGCGGCCATTGCACATGGAGTGGGGATGATGGCATGGTTGGGGGTAAGTTTATTCAATGACGCTCCTTAATTTGATGGTATCTTCATATTTTTTGTAGATTTGTATCACTTGTAAACTAACATTTGTTTTTTTTAAATTCATTACATGTCAAAGAAAGAGAACCTTCGTAAAGATCAAGCACTTGAATATCATGCAAATGGTCGGCCAGGTAAAATTGAAGTTGTTCCTACCAAAGAAACAAAAACCCAAAAAGATCTATCACTCGCTTATAGCCCAGGAGTTGCCATACCTTGCACTGAAATAAAAAACAATCCTGCAGATGTATATAAGTACACTGCTAAAGGAAATTTAGTAGGTGTTATCACCAACGGCACAGCTGTTTTAGGATTGGGAAATATTGGACCAGCGGCAAGTAAGCCTGTAATGGAGGGTAAAGCAGTTTTATTTAAAATATTTGCCGACATAGATGTATTTGACATAGAAATTAACGAAAGTGATCCAGATAAATTTGTAGAAATTGTAAAATCATTGGAGCCTACTTTTGGGGGCATTAATTTAGAGGATATTAAGGCACCTGAATGTTTTTATATTGAACAAAAGCTTAAGGAGCAAATGAACATACCGGTCATGCATGATGACCAACATGGAACGGCCATAATTAGCAGTGCAGCTTTGTTAAATGCACTTTCATTACAAAAAAAGAAAATTGAGAAAGCCAAGTTCGTAGTAAGTGGGGCAGGGGCAGCTGCAATGGCATGCATTAAGTTATATATAGCATTAGGGGCAAAATATGAAAACTTCACTTTGTTTGATAAAGACGGTGTTTTGCATATTGGTCGTACTGATTTGGGCGAAGACCGGATACCTTTCGCAGTAAAATCAAAGGAGATAACCCTTCAAAAAGCTTTTAAAAATGCGGATGTATTTTTGGGATTAAGTGTAGGCAATGTAGTTACACCCGAAATGATAGCTGCCATGCCCAAAAATCCTATCGTTTTTGCATTAGCCAATCCAGATCCTGAAATTGCCTACGAAGCGGCAACCTCCGTGAGAAAGGATATCATCATGGCGACGGGTAGATCAGATTATCCCAATCAAGTAAATAATGTGTTAGGATTTCCTTACATATTCCGAGGCGCATTGGATGTGCGTGCAAAACAAATTAATGAAGCCATGAAATTAGCTGCTGTAAAAGCATTGGCTGAATTGGCAAAAACAGCGGTACCAGATATTGTGAACATGGCCTATAACCAACAAAATTTGTGTTTTGGCAATGAATATATTATTCCAAAACCATTAGATCCACGTTTACTTAGTACCCTTTCACCTGCGGTTGCTAAGGCTGCAATGGAATCTGGGGTGGCACAAGTTCAAATTACCAACTGGGATAGTTACATCTTACAATTAAACAAAAGATTGGGATTAGACAACCAGTTAATGCGTATTTTAAGTAACAAAGCAAGAAGAGATCCTAAGCGATTGGTTTTTGCCGATGCGGAAAACACAAAAATTTTAAAAGCGGCTAGTATTGTTTATGATGATGGAATTGGGTATCCAATTTTATTGGGAAATGAAGCCAGAATCAATGCCATTGCTGCAGCCAATAATATTGACATTGCTGATTTGCCAATCATCGATGTAAGAAGTGATGCAATGGAAACAAAGCGTGAGTTTTTTGGATCCTTATTGTTTCAAAAAAGACAGCGCAAAGGAGTAAACAAATATGAGAGTTTAAAATTAATGCGTACCCAAAATTATTTTGGTGCCATGATGGTGGAGACGGGAGATGCAGATGCAATGTTATCTGGATTAACGCGTAATTATGCAGATGGAATAAAACCAGCACTACATACAATTGGTGTTGAGGAAAATGTCTGTAAAATTGCCGGCATGTACATATTATTGACAAAAAAAGGACCTCTATTTCTTGCAGACACGACCGTGAATATAGATCCAACTGCCGAAGAAATTGCAGACATCACTTTATTGGTAGCAAAAGAAGTACGCAATTTTAATATGGTGCCACGTATTGCAATGTTAAGCTATTCCAATTTTGGAAGTAGTGATACCCCAGAAGCTAAAAAAATGGCAGCCGCAACAAAAATTGTTAAGCAAAAAAATCCAAACTTAATTGTTGACGGGGAAATGCAAGGAATGTTGGTGTTTAACAAAGAAATTTTGAGAGACAATTATCCATTTAGTGATTTAGTAGATGCCGATGTAAATGTGTTGATTTTCCCCAATTTAACTGCAGGAAATATCTCCTACCATTTGTTAAAAGAAATAGGTGGAGTTGATATCATTGGACCTGTTTTATTGGGACTAAAAAAGCCCGTTAATGTGTTACAATTAGGATCGGATGTGCGAAACATTGTCAATATGGCTACTGTCTCTGTTGTTGACGCGCAGTTAAAAACACGGGTTGATACCGATGCAGAAGTACAAAGAACTAGCTGGTGGAATCGTATGAAAAAGCGTAGAAAATAGAAAACCATTACCTTTGAGGTATGAATTTTTTTACACATTTTGGAAAATACCTTTTGATGTTGAAGGGCATGTTCACCAAAACAGACAACAATAAAATGTTTTGGAAAGAATACATGAAACAATGTAATGACATTGGCATCGGATCATTACCCATTGTTGTGATCATTTCTTTTTTTTTAGGAGCCGTAATGACGGTACAAACTTCTTCCCAATTAGTCAATCCTTTAATTCCCTTATCCACTATTGGTGTAATTGTTAGGGATGGTATGATTTTAGAATTTGCCCCCACTTTTTTATGCATTGTTTTAGCGGGAGTTGTTGGAAGTAAAATTGCAAGTGAATTGGGCAACATGCGCACAACTGAACAAATAGATGCACTCGAAATTGTAGGTATCAATTCAAAAAATTATTTAATCTTACCAAAAATTTTAGCCTCCTTTACAGTAGTTCCACTATTGGTGGGTATATCGGCAGTTATTGGTATATGGGGTGGCTATTTGGTAGGGGGGTGGACAGGTGCTATTCCCAATGAATTGTATATAACCGGTATCAGAACCGGCGTGAACATAAGTTATATTTTTATTGCCTTTTATAAGTCATTTATATTTGCATTTATTATTAGCACCATACCAGCATATTTTGGTTATTTTGTAAAAGGGGGTGCTTTAGAAATTGGAAAAGCAAGCACACAATCAGTTGTTGTAAGTTGTATTTTAATTTTAATTGCCGATTATTTAGTAGCCGCAATGGCATTATAGTTACCTTAGCTATAATCAATATAAATTTCATTTATGAAAATAAGTTTCCATGGTGCTGCGCGTACCGTTACGGGTTCCAAACATTTGGTACAGTTGGATAATGGAGAAAGTTTTTTACTGGATTGTGGTATGTTTCAAGGCATGGGCCGAGACACCGAGGGATTAAATGCCAGCTTTGGATTTGATGCCACTAAAGTGGATTATGTAATTTTATCACATGCACACATTGATCATACAGGCCTTTTGCCAAAATTGGTAAAGGAAGGATTTAAAGGGAATATCTATTGTACACCTGCAACCAAAGCATTGACTGAAATTTTATTGAATGATTCAGCAATGATTCAGCGTGATGATGCAAAATTTGGTAATAAGCGCAGGGCTAAACAGGGCTTGCCTCCTATTGAACCTCTATATGATATTGATGATGTAGCACTCACTATTCCTTTGTTGACTGTTGTTGAATACGATAAGCCAACACAAATAACCAATAACGTTGAGTTATTATATACTGATGCTGGTCATATTATTGGAAGTGCTGCAGTGAATTTGAAAATTAATGAGGCAGGCTTGGTAAAAACATTGACATTTAGTGGGGATGTAGGAAGGTATCGAGATATGATTTTAAGATCACCTGCGGTTTTTCCTCAAGCTGATTATGTAATTATTGAAAGTACTTATGGAGACAAGTTGCACGACTTAATTCATACCACACCCGACGATTTACTAAATTGGATTCAAACGACTTGCGTGGAGAATAAAGGTAATTTAATCATCCCCGCTTTTAGTGTGGGCCGTACACAGGAAATTTTATATGAATTAAATCAATTGTCCATTGAAAAACGATTGCCTCATATTCCTATTTATGTAGATAGTCCTTTAAGCATTGAAGCTACTGAAGTGGTAAAATCTTATCCAAAATATTTCAATAAAACCATCCAACATATTTTAGAAATAGATGATGATCCATTTGATTTTGAGGGACTACGTTATATAAAAACAGTAGATGAAAGTAAAGCCTTAAATGAGGATATGCATCCTAAGGTTATTATATCAGCATCTGG
>Ga0114960_10001936_pt1 | contig 16395 bp, 11 predicted proteins | sample C_130625_MF_Meta_FD_92637 | JGI IMG/M metagenome (GOLD analysis project Ga0114960, IMG submission 92637) | Freshwater microbial communities from Lake Croche, Canada to study carbon cycling - C_130625_MF_MetaG | ecosystem: Environmental > Aquatic > Freshwater > Lake | place: Lake Croche, Canada... | reverse complement strand
TTTTTTAATTTTTTTAAAATTAGGGGATTTCAAATTAAGATTAATTTTTATTTGGATTTATTAATAATTTGGTAATGATTTTTTGTACACTTTTTTTCCGTAATTTTTTTCAAAAAATAGGAAGCTTATCCATCATATTTATTAATGCCTGCATAAAAAAAGGTTGATAATCTTATTTATTTGATTATCAACCTTTTTGTGGCACCACCCGGGCTCGAACCGGGGACACAAGGATTTTCAGTCCTTTGCTCTACCAACTGAGCTACAGCGCCATCGGAATTGAATCCATCCGTTCAAATTGCTTTGTTCGGGCAGCAAATATAGCATAGGCCGCCTTAAATAGCAAAAAAATGGGATTGTTTCTTAAAAATTACAAGGAGGGTTTGTTCTGTCCTTATTGAATGAGCTTTTTAATCCATACTATCATTTGACCAAAAGGAATTGCTACGACAATAAAACTGACCATAATACAGATGAGTCCTATCCATTGTTTGAACTGTAAACGCTCTTTGAAAAAGAGGAAACCCATCACAACTGAAAGTAATTGGCTACTAATTATTAATATATTTATTACCATTACAGGTAAATATCCATAGGAGATATTGATAGCGAGTCCACCTACAACGAGCAAAACACCCTGTACAATATAAGTTTGTAGGTGTATTTTTTTGGTATACTTAAAAAGTTGACCAAGCATCCCCTCTTTTAAGATTAAGACCAACCCAAACAACATAGCAGTTGTTTCAACAATAAAGCTAAATCCCAAAGGGCCCCACCATTTCGTAATGGGATAATTATACAAAGCATAGGAACTACCCCAAAAAAAACTAGCTGCCAATCCAAATAGTACCCCTCTTTTTTGTTCCTTAACACTTACTTTTTTTGCTCCGTCCAAGTACAATAATAATAAGCCAATCGTTGATAATATAAAGGCATACAAATATTGCATTTGCCAAATTTCACCTACTATAAACACAGCCGTTAAAATTGTAAACACTTTTAGTGCTGATACAGGAACCACAATACTTACCGGCGCTTTTTGAATGCCGCGTAAAAAAAAGAGGAGTCCAAAAATATTGAAAACACTTAGTGCAATGGATAAAAATAGTTGGCTATTTATTATTAGGTCATTGATTACCCAATATGTAAAAAAATTAGCCCTTCTATACCCGAAATATAAAATACCAAATGCAACTGACGCAAAAATACCCCTGTAAAACATACCAATTTGATAGGGTATCGTTTGGGTAATTTTTTTCCAATAGACATTACTAATGGCAAAACAAAAAGCACCTATTAAGACAAAAAGAATTCCCATGGACATACTTTTTTAAACAGCACTTTTAGTATTCACAATTGTTCGGGGTTCTAGCAAAAGCAATTACATCCCGAATATTGGTCATGCCTGTCACAAATTGTACCATTCGCTCAAAGCCCAATCCAAAACCAGCATGAGGAACTGTACCAAACCTTCGTGTATCTAAATAATAACTCATTTCTTCCAAAGGAATGTGCATTTCATTCATTCGAGCTGTTAATATTTCTAACCGCTCTTCCCTTTGTGATCCCCCTACAATTTCTCCAATGCCCGGCGCTAAAATATCCATAGCAGCAACCGTTTCTTTACCAGGTAAACATCCATCATTCATCCGCATGTAAAATGCTTTAATTGCCGCAGGATAGTCAGTTACAATAACAGGCTTTTTAAAATGTTGTTCTACTAAATATCTTTCATGTTCACTTTGTAAATCTATACCCCATTTAACCTCATATTGAAATTTCTTTTTCTTATAGTGGTTGCTGTTAACTAGTATTTCAATGGCCTCGGTATAGGTAATTCTTTCAAAACCATTTTCTGACACAAACTTTAGTTTTTCAATTAATCCCAAGCCGCTCCTTTTTTCTGTTGGTAATTGCTTTTCTTCTTCTGCTAGTCGCGTATCCAAAAATTGTAAATCATCCGCATTATGCTGCATCACATACCCAATTAAATATTTGATAAAGGATTCAGCCAAATTCATATTATCTTCTAAATCATTAAATGCCACTTCAGGTTCAATCATCCAAAATTCTGCTAGGTGTCTTGTTGTATTAGAATTTTCAGCACGGAAGGTAGGACCAAAAGTATAAACCTCTGAAAACGCCATGGCACCTAATTCTCCTTCCAATTGTCCACTCACTGTTAAATTTGTACTTTTGCCAAAAAAGTCTTGGGAAAAATCAATTTCACCTGCTTCATTTTTTGGAGCACCATCTAAAGGAAGTGTGGTTACCCTAAACATTTCACCAGCTCCTTCCGCGTCACTACTTGTAATAATGGGTGTATGTAAATATAAAAATCCTCTTTCATTAAAAAATTGATGTACAGCAAAGGCTAATGCATGACGAACACGAAATACAGATCCAAAAGTGTTGGTTCTAAAGCGCAAATGTGCTTTTTCTCTCAAAAATTCTAAAGAATGTTTTTTGGGTTGTAAAGGATATTTTTCTGCATCACAATCTCCTAATATTTCAATATAAGTTGCTTTTATCTCTAAAGATTGTCCTTTTCCTTGACTTTCTACCACCATTCCACTAACTTTCAATGCTGCTCCTGTTGTAATTCTCTTTAACAAGCGCTCCTCAAATTCACCTAAGCTTGCAACCACTTGAATATTATTATTTGTACTACCATCATTTAATGCTATGAACTGATTATTTCTGAAAGTACGTACCCAACCCATTACGACAATTTCGGTACCAACCAAGTTTTCAACATCATTGCTATTTAGCAACTGCTTGATTTTAATTCTTTTGTTAAACATATTTTTAATTAATCTATTTATATGCAAAGATAACCTATAAAAAATTGTTTTTTTATTGAAAAAGAGCTTAACATTGCAATAGAAAGCGATTATGTTGTGTTTTGCCCCTACTGCTTTTATGCAAAATAGGTCCTAGTAACTGGACTATTCATTCAAATTTGATTCTCAAAATTCCTTCTTACCTATTCGATTTTTAATATAATTATAAGATTTACAGTGCAAGAAAAAGACGATAAACCAAAAAGGGGACGCAAGCCTAATAGCGCAACCACTACCAAACCAACTAAATCAGAGAAGTTAACGATAACTTCCGAAGAAGCTTCATCTACCCCAGCAAGGACAAGAAAAGCGGTAGTTAAAAAGAAAGTAACGGATGAAGTGAATAGTCCAAGTCAAAGTATTGACGAAAAAGCTTCCCAAATTGCTGCTCAATTATTTGGTGATGAAAGTGCCGCAAGTGCGCTTACTATCTCATCAGTTGAAACAAAAGAGCTTACTGAAACCAACAGTGAAGAATCAACTGATCCACAAACCGGTGAACCCCTAGCACAACATGAATCGGGTACTCAACATACAGATACGCGTGTACAAAGAGGTCCTGGACAAGGACAGCATCAACACCAAAATAGAAATTTACCCAAAAAAGAGCCTGCCTTTACAATCGAATTTGATGGGGCCATTCCTTCTGAAGGTGTCTTGGAAATGATGCCCGACGGATATGGTTTTTTAAGAAGTTCTGATTATAACTACTTATCTTCTCCAGATGATGTTTATGTATCTCCCTCACAAATTAAATTATTTGGATTAAAAACAGGTGACACGGTCCAAGGTGCTGTTCGTCCTCCTAAAGAGGGAGAAAAATATTTTGCTTTATCGAAAGTGGATTTTGTAAATGGTAAGAAACCAGACGAAATTCGTGATCGTATTCCTTTTGATTATTTAACTCCTTTATTCCCTTTTGAAAAATTAAACCTATATACCACCGCTACCAATTATAGTACACGTATTATGGATTTATTTACGCCAATTGGTAAAGGTCAACGTGGATTGTTAGTAGCCCAACCTAAAGTGGGTAAAACCATGTTGTTAAAAGAAGTAGCCAACGCCATTGCAGCAAATCATCCTGAATGTTATTTGATGGTGGTATTGGTGGATGAACGACCCGAAGAGGTTACCGATGTAGAGCGCTCCGTAAAAGCAGAAGTAATTGCCTCTACTTTTGATGAGCCTGCAGAAAAACATGTAAAGGTTTCAACGATGGCTTTACAAAAAGCAAAACGTTTAGTAGAGTGTGGACACGATGTTGTTATTTTATTAGATTCTATTACACGTTTAGCACGTGCACACAATACGGTTGCACCAAGTTCAGGTAAAGTTTTATCAGGTGGTGTGGAAGCAAACGCCATGCAAAAACCGAAACAATTTTTTGGTGCAGCTCGAAAAATTGAAAACGGTGGATCACTTACCATAATCGCTACAGCCCTTGTTGACACTGGCTCTAAGATGGATGAAGTCATTTTTGAAGAGTTCAAAGGAACAGGCAATATGGAATTGGTGTTGGATCGTCGCTTGGCGAATAAGCGTATTTTCCCTGCCATTGATTTAACCGGATCAAGCACTCGTCGTGATGATTTATTATTGTCACCAGATGTCTTACAAAGAATGAATATTTTACGTTTATTTTTAAATGATATGAACACCGACGAAGCAATGAATGAATTGTTAAAACGTATGCGCGGTACCAGAGACAATGAAGAGTTTTTAGCCAGCATGAATCGTTAAGGTAAAGGCCCTTCATAAAATTTAAGTGCCTTTACCTTTTTTCGCTTATAATTTTTTAAAAGGCTCCCCATAAACGGGTGCCTTTTTTTATAAAAACTACTCCTTGAAATAATTATTATTTTCAATTTCTTCCCGTACATTATCTGGCACCAAATAACGAATGGTGATTCCTTCTTTTCTGTTATTTCGAATCAAGGTTGCAGATAGTTCTAACATGGGCGCTTCTAAGTAATTTACTTTTGCACCATAGGTTTCTTTAATCTCAAAACCTGGTCTACGGTAAACAATGAAGCTATAATTTTTGATGAGTGTTTGAAAATTTTTCCAGTTTGGTAAGTTTTGAAAACTGTCTCCACCCATGATGACAGAAAAGGTATGTTGTGGATATTGCTCAGTTAAATAAGTAAGTGTATCAATTGTAAAAGAAGGTTTAGGTAATTTAAATTCAATATCAGAAACACGTAATTGTGGATCATCTTCAATGGCAATTTTAGCAAGATGTAACCGATCGTATTCGTTTAATAAACTAGCTTGGGTTTTATGTGGATTATGCGGAGACACCACCAACCATACTTGATCTAAGTCTGTATGATTGGCAATATAACTTGCTACCATTAAATGTCCATTATGAATAGGGTTAAAGCTACCAAAAAACAAGCCTATTTTCATCTTAATAAATTGATTGTCAATAATTTATGATCTATTCAGGCGTAATAAATATACTTTCTGCCTCTTCAACTCTTAGACTTAGTTGATAGCCTGCTACCAAAAAACTAATCGGGCCTCCAAGTGGGGCAATTTGTGCTACTGTAATATTTTCTCCTGGAATACAACCCATTTCCATTAATTTCAAAAATATTTCATCATTTTTAAATGAATGAATAATTCCCCTTTCTCCTATTTGCAGCTCAGATAATTTCTTCATAATAAGAAACAAAGATAGTTTTCTTTTTAAGATAATTCCTTACGATATTTGGAGCAATAATGATCGTCTTATTTTTGTAAAATTATACCCTATATTTTTTTAAATTTTGTAATCATGTCTATACCCATATCTTTTCATACAGCCGATAAAAGCATTCGTTTTACAAATAGAACCGTCCTTAAAACATATATTGAAAAACAAATAAAAAAAGAAGGTTTTGTGGTTGAATGCTTGCAGTTTATATTTTGTTCAGATCAATACCTACTAAATATCAATAATGAATTTTTAAAGCACGATTTTTTTACTGATATTATTAGTTTTGACCTTTCTGAAAAGAAAGGATGCTTAATTGGTGACATTTATATTAGTGTTGATCGGGTAAAAGAAAATGCAAAAACACATTTCACTACTCAACATCAAGAATTATTGAGGGTAATTTTTCATGGTGCACTTCATTTATGTGGATATAAAGACAAAAAACCAATTGATACAAAATTAATGCGGTTAATGGAAGATAGGTGGTTAAAGGGTTATTTAAAATTAATTGGACATTAGTTCATTCTATAAAATGTTCCACGTGGAACATTTTATAGAACACGCGAAGCGCGTGATGAAAAAAATATACTTATTAAGAAAGTGTTCCACATGGAACACTTTCTTAATGATTCCCTTACTATCTTTGCAACCTTATGTTTCCAAAATACAATATAATCGTAGTAGGTGCTGGCCATGCTGGTTGCGAAGCGGCGGCGGCAGCAGCAAACATGGGTAGCAAAGTATTGCTTATAACCATGAATATGCAAACAATTGCTCAAATGAGTTGTAATCCTGCAATGGGTGGAATTGCAAAAGGGCAAATTGTAAGAGAAATTGATGCATTAGGTGGTTATAGCGGAATAGTATCAGATCTAAGTACCATTCAATTTAGAATGTTAAATAAAAGTAAGGGGCCAGCAATGTGGAGTCCTCGTACTCAAAATGATCGCCATTTGTTTGCAGCTAAATGGAGAGAAATGTTAGAACAAACTCCTAATGTGGATTTCTACCAAGATTCTGTAAATGAATTAATCATAAAAAATGGAAAAATAGCAGGTGTAAAAACAAGTTTAGGACATAATATAGCGTCTGAGGCTGTAGTGATTACAAGTGGTACATTTCTAAATGGAATCATGCATATTGGAGAAAAACAAATTGGAGGAGGACGTGTTGCAGAAAAAGCAGCCACCGGAATAACAGAACAATTGGTTTCTTTTGGAATGGAATCAGATCGATTGAAAACAGGAACCCCACCAAGAGTTGATGGAAGAAGTTTAGATTATAGTAAAATGGAAAAACAAGAAGGGGATGAGGAGGTGGTGGGTTTTTCATTTTTGAATATCCCAAGAATAAAAGCAACCGAACAACGTTGTTGTTGGATTACCTATACAGACACTATTGTGCATGACATTTTAAAAACGGGATTTGATCGAAGTCCAATGTATGCAGGTCGTATTGAAGGTGTTGGACCAAGATATTGCCCTAGTATTGAAGATAAAATAAATCGATTTGCTGAAAGAGAACGACATCAACTATTTGTAGAACCAGAAGGATGGAATACTGTAGAAATTTATGTGAATGGATTTAGTACTAGTTTGCCAGAGGAAGTTCAGTACGAAGCTCTTCGTAAAGTACCAGGTTTTGCAAATGCTAGAATGTTTAGACCAGGTTATGCTATTGAATATGACTTTTTTCAACCTACGCAATTAAAATATACGCTTGAAACTAAAGCAATAGAAAATTTATTTTTTGCTGGTCAAATTAATGGAACAACGGGATACGAAGAAGCAGCCTGTCAAGGAATCATGGCTGGTATGAATGCACATTTAAAAATCAACCATCAAGCACCATTTATATTGAGTCGAAGTGATGCGTATATTGGCGTACTAATAGATGACTTAATTGGAAAAGGGACGAATGAACCATATAGAATGTTTACATCAAGAGCCGAATTTAGAACTTTGTTGAGACAGGATAATGCTGATATTAGGCTTACAGAAATGAGTTTTAAAATTGGATTGGCTTCGGAAGAAAGAATGAATCGAGTAGATCAAAAGAATAAAGAAGTTGCTACAATAAAAAATGTGCTTGCTGCACATGCTGTTGAACCACAAGAAATAAACTCATTTCTAACTGCTGAAGGTTCAGCAACATTGCATGAAAAGCAAAAAGCGGCTAAATTATTATTAAGGCCTAATATTAGTTTACAACAAATTTTAACAAATTGTAACAGCTTACAAACACAATTGGCAGAAAGTGAAATAACCTTTTTAGAACAAGCTGAGATTCAAATTAAATATGAGCGTTACATTGAAAAAGAAAAAGAGCTAGTTGAAAGAATGGCTTCCTTAGAAAATTTGTTAATACCTGAACACTTTGATTATGATAAAGTTGCTGCTTTATCTATCGAAGCTTTGCAAAAATTTAAAAAAATTAGACCACTTACGATTGGTCAAGCAAGCAGAATCAGTGGTGTAAATCCTAGTGATATACAAATATTAATGGTATATATGGGTCGTTAAAATTTGTTTATGCATTTTATTAAAAACTTTTTTACAAACAAGTAATTTAGTAGCTTTAGAATATTCTATCATTATTAAAACTGTCTTGCATGAAAAGGATCTTTTTATGGCTTACATTACTAGGAATTGGTGTAGTTTCAAAAGCACAAGAAACATTCCCAGTCAATGGAATAAGAGATGTTCGTTCTGGTTTGTATGCTTTTACAAACGCTACGATTGTCCAAAATTCTTCTACTAAAATTGAAAAAGGTACACTTCTTATCAAACAAGGAAAAATTATTGCAGTAGGTGCAAATATTTCTGTTCCCAATGATGCTGTTGTTGTTGATTGTAGTGGTAAATACATTTACCCATCTTTCATTGATGCTTATACCAACTATGGTGTAGCAACCCCTGCAAGACAAGCAGGTGGCTTTAATTATGGTGCCCCTGCACAATTTGTTTCTAATAAACCAGGCGCATATAGTTGGAACCAAGCAATTAAACCTGAGACCAATGCTTTTGAAATTTTCACAGCAGATGAGACAAGTGCGAGTAGTTTTAGGGCCAATGGTTTTGGAACTGTATTTACACACGTCAAAGATGGTATTGCAAGAGGTACTGGTGCTGTGGTTACTTTAGGAACCGATGATACACATCAGGCTTTACTTAAACCTAAGGCGGCAGCAGTATATTCGTTCGAAAAAGGTTCATCAACACAATCATATCCTGGAAGTTTGATGGGAAGTATTGCATTGCTTCGTCAAACTTATTTAGATGCAAAATGGTATCAAACAAAACCTGCTTCGGAAGGAACAAATTTATCATTAGAAGCATTTAATGCTACACAAAATTTACCACAAATTTTTGCTGCAGATGATAAGTGGTCTACGTTAAGGGCGAATAGAATTGGAAATGAATTTGGGAAACAATTTATTTTAAAAGGTGGTGATAATGGTTACCAAAGAATTGAGGAATTGGCAAAAACAAAAGCATCCTTTATTATTGGTATTGATTTTCCAACAGCCATGGAAGTTGAAGATCCAACGGATGCAAGGTTTGTATCTCTAGCAGACATGAAACATTGGGAACTAGCACCAAGTAATCCTGCTGCTTTTGAAAAAGCAAATATTCCATTTAGTATTAGTATGTCAGAAATGAAAGACCCAAAAGTATTTTTTGCGAATTTAAAAAAAGCAATAAATGCAGGATTATCTGAAACAAAAGCTATGGATGCGCTTACTAAAATACCTGCAACACAATTAGGCATTTATGATCAAGTGGGTTCCATTGAAAATGGAAAATGGGCAAATTTTATCATTACGAATAATCCGCTATTTTCAAGCAATGCAAAAATTATCGAAAACTGGATTCAAGGTAAAAAATATGATGTGAATGCTGCAGAATGGCATAATCTAGCAGGAAAATATAAACTTATCATAACTAATAATGGGGTAAATACAACATATAACCTTGAAGTTAAAAATGATTTATCTGCAACGATCATAAGCGTAGATACCTTAGCAGCAAAATTATCAATCAATGAATCTTTTGTTAAGTTAAGTTTTGCTTCTAAAAAGGGGAAAGGGGCAGAACAAATAAAATTAGGAGGCGTGATTGTTGGAGGTATTTGGAATGGAATTGGAGCGGATGCTCAAGGGAATCAAACAATTTGGAAAGCTTCATTCGTTGAACCTTTAGTCGCTACAATGGAAAAGAAAAATGAAATTGATTCCGCAAGAACGCAGGCTAAATTAACATATCCATTTGTTGGCTTTGGTAATGAAATAATTCCAAGCCAAGAAACCCTATTGATTAAAAACGCCACTGTTTGGACAAGTGAAAAAGAAGGTGTTTTACAAAACACCGACGTGTTGGTGAAAGCAGGTAAAATTGCAAAAATAGGTTCAAATCTTTCAGATGTTGCAGCGCGCATTATTGATGGAACAGGTAAACATTTAAGTGCCGGTATCATTGATGAACATTCACATATAGCGGCCCTATCAATCAATGAAGGCGGACAATCTGTTACAAGTGAAGTCCGTATTGGCGATAATTTAAATCCTGAGGATATTAATATTTACCGACAACTAAGTGGTGGGGTTACTACTTCACATATTTTACATGGCTCAGCGAATACCATTGGTGGTCAAACTCAATTAATAAAATTAAGATGGGGGGCAACTGATGAGGGTTTGAAATTTGAAGGCGCTGATCCTTTTATAAAATTTGCATTGGGAGAAAATGTTAAGCGCACAACTTCACAAAACAACAATCGTTTTCCAGATACAAGAATGGGTGTAGAAGAAGTGTTGATGGATGCCTTCGATAGAGCAGTGGATTATCAAAAATCGTTCAAAATAAATCCCAATACAAGAAGAGATTTAGAATTAGATGCTTTAGTGGAAATTATGAACAAAAAAAGATTTATAACTTGTCATTCGTATGTGCAACCAGAGATAACCTATACCATGCGTGTTGCTGAAAAATATGGTTTTAAAATTAATACATTCACGCATATATTAGAAGGTTATAAAGTAGCAGATAAAATGCTTGCACATGGGGCTAACGTTTCAACCTTCTCAGACTGGTTTATGTATAAACAAGAAGTAGTTGATGCCATTGCATACAATGCAGCAATTATGCATAAAGTAGGTTTGAATGTATGTATCAATTCAGATGATGCAGAAATGGCGCGTAGATTAAATCAAGAGGCAGGTAAAATAGTAAAATACGGTGGCGTTTCAGAAACAGATGCGTTAAATATGGTCACAATTAATCCTGCTAAAGCGCTTCATGTTGCTGATAAAGTAGGTAGTATTAAAGTTGGTAAAGATGCAGATTTAGTATTATGGTCAGATAATCCATTAAGTATTTATGCTAAATCATTATATACGATTGTTGATGGAACAGTATATTTTGATCGAGATAAAGATGCTATTTTACGCAAAACGGTAGCTGTTGAAAGAGCTAGGTTGATACAAAAAATGGTAGGTGATAAAAAAGCCGGCGCACCAACAAGACCTGCTATGGCAAGCATACAAACCATTTTAAGTTGTGGTGATCACGAACACCAAGATGGTATCGCAACAATTTATGAAAACGAAAAAAACTAATCCATGCAAAAAAATTATGCTAGTTTCTTTATATTATCACTTTCGTTAATCGTTAATATAACAAAAGCACAAGAAACAATCTATCCAACAGGCCCTCAACAAATAACAACTGCCATTATAAACGGTACAGTTCATATTGGTAATGGCAATGTTTTAAATGATGCAACTGTTGTTTTTGAAAAAGGTAAGATTATACAAGTTGGAAATAACATAACTGTTCCTTCCAATGCTACCATCATAGATGCAAAAGGAAAACAAGTTTATCCAGGATTGATTCTTTCAAATTCTTATTTAGGTTTGAAAGAAGTATCTAATGGTGTAAGGGGTAGCAATGATTTAGTTGAAATTGGCGAAAACAATGCGAGTATTAGATCATTGGTATCCTATAATACAGACTCTAAAATTATAAATGTGCTTAGAGCAAATGGAATATTATTAGCACATATTGCACCGGAAGGAGAATTGATTGATGGACAGTCTAGTGTGGTGCAATTAGATGCATGGAATTTTGAAGATGCAAATTATAAATCAGATATTGGACAATTTATTGAATTACCCTCTTTTGTGGTAAGACAACGTGGTCGTGGTTTTGCGCGTCAAGGAGCAAACAACGATCCAATGAAAGAGGCTTTTACTAAAATTGAAACCATTAAAAAGTTTTTTAGAGAAGCAAAAGCTTATTTACAAGAAAAAAATCATGTAAACAATAACCTAAAGTTTGAAGCAACACGTGGATTATTTGATGGCAATCAAAAATTATTTGTGCGCGCAAATGAAGTAAAACAAATGTTGATGGCAATAGATTTAGGGAAAGAATTTGGTTTTAAAATTGTGATAGTTGGTGCTTCAGAAGCTTTCCAAATTGCACCAATTTTAGCAGCGAACAACATTCCTGTTATCTTAGATGATCAACATGCTTTACCCAATACAGAAGATGATGACATTGATCAACCTTACAAATTGCCAGCTCAATTAACAAGGGCGGGTGTATTGGTATCTCTTAGTGATATGAGTGAAAATACAAAACAAAGAAATTTAGCTTTTAACGCCGGAACAGCAGCTACCTATGGATTAAGTAAAGAGGAAGCTTTAAGTGCAATTACTTTAAACAGTGCAAAAGTTTTGGGCATTGAAAATGTAACAGGATCAATTGAAGTTGGTAAAGATGCCAATATAGTTATAAGTGAAGGTGATTTGCTAGATATGCGCGGAAATCAAGTTGTCAAAGCCTTCATACAAGGTCGTGATATATCATTAGACAACAAACAAAAACAGCTTTATGAACGTTTCAAACAAAAATTTAAACTAAAATAAAATTTTAGCAATATAGTTGTTTAGGTAACATCCCCTTCATTATTGTGTTGGGGATGTTTTTTTGTATCTTAGCATCATGTCTAAAAGATTATATTTACTTGATGCTTTAGCTTTGATTTACAGAGCATACTATGCACTAATTCGTTCCCCAAGGATTACGCAAACAGGCATTAATACCAATGCACAGTTTGGATTTACCAATACGCTGCTCGAAATTATAAAAAAAGAAAAACCTACCCATATTGCTGTTTGTTTTGATACGCATGCTCCTACCGAAAGACATACAGATTTTACTGCTTATAAAGCAAATCGACAGGAAGCCCCAGAAGATTTATTAAATTCTCTGCCCCATATAAAGGCCATCATTGAAGGTTTTAATATTCCCGTGGTAGAATGTGATGGTTACGAAGCTGATGATGTGATTGGTACCCTTGCTTGGCAAGCTGCAGAGAGGGGTTTTGAAGTATTCATGGTAACACCAGATAAAGATTATGGACAATTATTGGTAAAGCCTAATGTATATATGTGGAAACCCCCTGCTTTTGGGAATGAAAGAGAAATAATAGATGCTGAAAAAATTAAAGATAAATGGGATATCGCCCGTGTAGATCAAGTGGTTGATATGTTGGGCTTAATGGGGGATGCAGCTGATAATATACCTGGCATACCGGGCATTGGAGAAAAAACGGCTGCAAAATTGCTTAAAGAGTATGATACATTGGAAGGGGTCTTGGCAAATGCTGATAAGTTAAAAGGGTCTATAGGCGATAAAGTAAGAGCGGGAAAAGATTCTGCAATTATGAGTAAAAAATTAGCGACCATTATCACAGATGTGCCTGTACTATTTAACGAGGAAGTATACAAATTAAAAGAAAAAAATATTCCGGCCCTTACGGATATTTTTAATTTGTTAGAATTTAAAACACTTGGTAAGCGAATTTTAGGTAATGAATTTGAAATAACGATAGACATTAAGAATGATAAACAAGTTGATTTATTTGGGAATGAAATGCGTGTAAGCAAAACTAAAATGGTAAAAAAGGTTGCTGATGTTGAACAAAAGGATGCATTATTAACGGAAGAATCTACTATAGAAGAGGAAGTTGTAGCTACACTCGTTGTTGATAAAAATATTAATAATACAAAACATGCATATCATTGCATCGTTGGAGATGAGGCCATACAAGATTTGGTTTTCAAATTGCAAAAACAAATAGAAATTTGCATAGATACTGAAACAACTGGTATAGATGCCAATAATGTTGAATTAGTCGGTATAAGCTTTTCAGTGCAAGAACATGAAGGTTATTATGTGCCCATGCCAAAGGGAGATAGTCATTTCAAAGAGGTAATAAGAATTTTGTCCTATTTTAATCCATTGTTTGAAAATGAACATATCACTTGGATTGGACAGAATGTAAAATATGATTTTATAGTGCTTAAATGGTATGGATATGAAATGAAAGGGAAAATATTTGATACAATGTTGGCACACTATGTAATCGAACCAGAAGGAAGAAGGAGTATGGATGTATTGAGTAAGCAATATTTAGGATATGAACCTATTGCCATAGAAAGCCTTATTGGTAAAAAAGGTAAAAACCAAGGTACAATGCGGGATGTTGACCTCGAACTGTTAGCAGCTTATGCAGCTGAAGATGCTGATATTACCTTACAATTAAAAAATTATTTTGAACCAATCCTAAAAGAAAGAAAAGTTTCAACCATTTTTAATATGGTAGAAAATCCATTAGTCCCCGTGTTAATTGATATGGAATTTGAAGGAGTTAAAGTAGATACAGCCTTTTTAAAAGAATATAGTATTGTATTAGCACAAGAAGCAAAACTAGCGGAAGAATCAGTATTTGAACAGGCTGGTGTTCGATTTAATTTAGCCTCACCAAAACAATTGGGTGAAGTATTGTTCGAATTATTGAAATTAGATCCGAAAGCAAAAAAAACAAAAACGGGGCAGTATGCAACAGGTGAGGATGTGTTAACTAAAATGGCCGTAAAACATAAAATAGTTGACCAAATTTTAAATTTTAGGGAACTCACAAAATTAAAATCAACTTATGTTGACGCCATACCTTCATTAATAAATCCAAAAACTGGAAGGATTCATACTAATTATGCACAGGCTGTTGCAGTCACAGGAAGATTGAGTAGTACCAATCCTAATTTACAAAACATACCAATACGTACTGAAAGAGGTAGAGAAATTCGAAAAGCGTTTATACCAAGGGATTCGGGTCGTGTGCTAGTAAGTGCCGATTATTCACAAATTGAATTAAGAATTGTAGCTGCAATAAGTGGGGACTTAAATATGTGTGAGGCATTTAAACTAGGTAAAGACATTCATACAGCAACGGCTGCAAAAGTTTACGGAATTAAGGAAGAAGATGTTACAAAGGAAATGCGTTATAAGGCAAAAAGTGTCAACTTTGGAATCATCTATGGTCAAGGCGCATTTGGTTTAGCCGAAAATTTAGGCATTTCAAGAACAGAAGCTAAAGAAATAATTGAAAATTATAAAAGAGAATTTCCTGGCATTCAAAAATATATGGATCAACAAATTAATAAAGCGAGAGAAAATGGATTCGTAGAAACCCTTATGGGAAGAAAAAGATGGTTGAGGGATATCAATAGCAGTAACTTTACAGTACGTGGTTTTGCTGAAAGGAATGCCATTAATTCACCCATTCAAGGTTCTGCTGCAGATATGATTAAATTGGCGATGATTGACATTCACAACGAAATGAAAAAGAAAAAATGGGCGTCTAAAATGATATTGCAGGTACACGATGAATTGGTCTTTGATGTCCTTGAAGAAGAAGTAAGCGAATTGAAAAACTTGATCTTAAATGGGATGACCAATGCAATGATTTTACCTAATGATGTTCCGGTAGTAGCAGAAATTGGCGTTGGTAAAAATTGGTTGGAAGCACATTAATTTTAAATTGTATCCTTTCTTTTATAGACGGGAACAGTGCTACATGGTTCTCCAAACATGATACTCTTAACAGTAGGTCTTAATTTTTGTGTAATAGCAATATAAGCACTTTCTTGGATAAGTATGTCTCCGCATCCTTTGATAACAACTCTCATGTCTTGATAATCTGCTGCATTCATCGCAAAGATTTTTTCTAAAATTAGTTGTTCACGCACTTTGTTTTCATCACCAAAGTAAACTGCTTTTGCGTAAGGTTGTACATTGGTAACAATTAACATATTAGCCCACATTGGGATGATGGCATCAACGGAACAGTAAATGCCAACAATTTTATCTTGGTAAACGGACCAATCTATTTGAAGTAATGCTGCACGAAAATCTTTTTCTTTTAAAATTAATGCTTTAAATAAATGTGGTTTTATATCGAACAAAACAATTTCATTGGGTGGTAATAAAGAAGCTAGGTCAATTGTTAATAAACCGCTCTCCATTACTTTATTGATTAAATCTGCCATAGGACAAAATTAGTTTGTTTTTATAAAAAAACACAGGATTCATTAAATTCCTTGAACTAAAAAGCCCCCATTAAGGAGGCTTTCTGTTCTTATCTAAATTTGATTAAAATAGTTTGAATCTATTATCTTCAATTTTTGCAACTTTTTTCAAAGAAACATTAGACCTGAAAAGAGCTGATCTGGTTTTATTTAAAACTTCTTCCTTAAAAATTGAAAATTCTTGTTCTGCTTGTTTAGCACTAACCTCGTTTACAGAAATAACAAATACGCCAGCATTACCCGCAATCGGTGTAGAAATTTTATTGATAAATGATTTATTAAAGACAGACCCAATTAACTTTGGTTCATTTCCAATGCCGGGAAGTATGGGATTGTTAAAAGTGATGCTATCTATTTTTTGAACAATTGAATTTGAACTTGATGCAATTTCCGATAAAGATCCAGCTTTT
>Ga0114960_10001932_pt1 | contig 16411 bp, 15 predicted proteins | sample C_130625_MF_Meta_FD_92637 | JGI IMG/M metagenome (GOLD analysis project Ga0114960, IMG submission 92637) | Freshwater microbial communities from Lake Croche, Canada to study carbon cycling - C_130625_MF_MetaG | ecosystem: Environmental > Aquatic > Freshwater > Lake | place: Lake Croche, Canada... | reverse complement strand
TCATTTAATATATATAACCATAATATCATGGAATCCACATACTTGTGATATGTATCTAAATGCAATTCAACATTAGGGTCTTCTACTATAAAATTCACTTTTATTTCACGACCAAAGAGAGAAAAAATATAAGTTAATTCATATGATGCTAAATCATCAATATGTTTGCGAACAATGTCAGGGAAACTCTTAGAATTAAAACTTTGTGGTTTCGATATTTGACTAGAATTTATCAATTTTTTTATAGAAAATGTAAAATAACTACTTCTTTTTTGTTTTAATTGTATTAAATATTTATATGCATTAAAAATATCTTGATATAATTCTTTTATAATATTTTCTGTTTTTCTAGTTTGATGTACTTCAATAATATGTTTGTTTTTAGTAAAAAATAACATGAGTTTTTTGCTTCTTTCTGATATTTTCATACTTTATACTACTATACTATTTATTTTTATTTGATTTTTATTATAATTACTATATAATAATATTATATAGTAATTATGGAAGAAGAAAAACAAGTTTATAATGTTGTTGGTATTATAGATATTGGTACTGAACAATATTATATAGATAATTATCAAAATACTGCATTAATACCATATTCTTCATTACTTGATGAAATGAAAAAAGAATATAGAGATCCTCTTATAGAGCCTGAAAAAACATTTGATGAATTTTTTAATTGTGATAATATATTTAGTTTTACAAATAAAAATATTGTAATTCCTAATATTCCTATTGATAGATTAATACAAGGAAATAATATTAATTTAGATGGTATTACAGGTATGGTTTTAAGTCAAAATAAAAGTATAATAGATTTATTTAAAGTTTGTTTTTATACTAAAAATAATACAGCATTTGTTAATAGTCGTGATAACCAACCAACTAGCGTTGATTACTATTTAGAAATATTAAAAGATCAAATAAATAAAGATATTGTAAGATCTAAATTTCAAATAAATACAAATATTTTTATTAGAAATGAATTATGGGTTGAACTTAATAAAAGGATGAATGTATCAGAAACTGATAATTATAAATATACGGATACTTTTTATAAATTACTAATGCAAGAATATAGTAGTACAGATAAAAATTATGATATTATTAACATGATTTTATTGTTATCATGTCAAAGTATGCTTAATTGTATTACAGAATTTATATCTATGAAATTAAACGAAATTACAGAATCAGCAGGTTTTAATCTTATTTTTATGAATCCTGACAAAAATTATGTAATAAAAATTGATGAAAATAATACAACTATAGAAACAAACTTTGAAGGGCAATTATTTATTCATTTTGCTGATCCAGCTAAATCAAATATTGAGATACAATTAGAAAAAAAATATTGTAAAATTAAGTTCACTTTATTTTTTGATTTAACAAATAAAACATATGAAATAAAAGATTTTATTTTAATTTGTAATATTGAAGAATATGAAAAAGATCTTGCTGCTATAAATAATAATCCTAATAATCCTAATAATAATCCTAATAATAATCCTAATAATAATCCTAATAATCCTAATAATCCTAATAATAATCCTAATAATAATCCTAATAATAATCCTAATAATAATCCTAATAATAATCCTAATAATAATCCTAATAATAATACTAATAATAATTCTCAAGATTATTATACAATAATACCTGCAGCAGTAGCAGCAGCAGGACTTTCAGTAACTATACCATTTTTATTATCTGCAATAGGTGGTAAAACACATAAAAGAAGAAAAGAATATATGTATAAATTTACAAAAAAATATATAAAAAATTCAGAAAAAATAAAAAAAATAATACATACAAGAAAAAATAAAAAAAAATATATACAAGAAAAAAGTAAAAAAAATAATACATACAAGAAAAAATAAATATAAATATATATATTAATTCTATATGGAAAACGTTATTATTTTTATTTTAGCATTTATTTTAATAATTCTTGTGATTTTAAATTTTGTGCATAATATTAAATATATATACAATAATCCATCATCTTCAGAATGTTACCAGACCGCATTTGGTTGTTGTCCAAATGGCGTTGATTCTAAAATAAATTTTTACGGAACCAACTGCACAGCTTATAAATCAAATAATGTAATAATAAAACCTTTGCCTCCACCTCCACAACCTTTACCTCCACCCCCACATCCTATTTATGGCGGATGTGCCGGCACTCGATATGGTTGTTGTCCAAATAATGTCACTGCAAAATTCGACTCACAAGGAACCAATTGTTTAATAAAATAAAACTTTATACTTGTTCTCTCTTAATTTTGTCACGTATTAACATAAGTTCATTAAATACAATAGGAGGCTCTCCGCGAGCATAGTGTGTTAGCTTCGCATCATGTGTCGCTAATAGCAGCCGTTTCAAATCTTCATTTTGTGTAAATTTTGCAAATTGTGCAGCATAAATTTCCTTATTTTTTCTCTTACCAGAGAAATCAGAATCTGGTTCTCCTACTTCCACAGGTCTTAATCTTTCACCCTTAAATTTACCTGTCTTACTTCCAGCTGCCTTTGCCATTAAAGGATCTTTTGATAAATCTGTTCCAGAGTCTAGAGAGAAACTCAAATAGAAATCAGGATATGTCTTCTTATATTTAGATGCCTGATAATAATGCTCTACAGAAGACCACTGATGATTATCATGTGAAAATGGTTGAACCCAAAAATTAGATAACTTTTTACGCCACTGAGGAATAATTGCTAACTCGGCATAATCTTTCAGTCTCTCTTTAGGAATCTTTTCTCCACTTCCTTGACCAGGTAATTTTTTATCAACAGATTTAGAATAAAATTGGAACACAATATCATCATCATATAAACCACGCAATTTGCTTTCAGATAAATCTTCATGAACATTCGTTAAATCTTTTTCACTTTGCGGATAATTAGTGGTCTTAAATCTTTGGAAATCAGGAATAATAGCAAATGGTCCTGCATTTTTTTCCATACATCTTTCAACAATCATCTTTTTAACATCATATGGAATTTCTGTAAATTTAAAAATCAGTTTTTTCTTATATCCAATCAATTTATAATGGTTACCTGTGTGGTCAATAATAATATAAAACTCTGGAGTAAAACGTCCGCGTTGTTGCAAAACATCGTCGTTTAATTGACCACATTGTAAAATATTCTTTGTGTCACCACTTTTATATAACTCACTTGACATGATAATAAATTTAATATTAAGAAGTCTTTCAATAGTAGAAATAGCCCATGTGTCTGCCCAAAAATCAGACTTTCTTAATTTATTTTTAAAAGCCTCTAATGTTTCAATTCCCTTCATGAACTTATAATCTTTTAATATTTCAGCAGTAACTTTTTTCTCTTCAACAAGTCGATCATGTTCCTTTTTTACTTCTTTTGCTGCAGTTGAAATCATTTTCTGTTCATTCCTATCTAATACTTCCGTAAATCTCTGTTTTAGTAACAAATATTCAGATTCTAACTCCTTAATTTTATTTGTATCTCTCACAAGTCCATCTTTATACATATCATATTGCTCTTTATAGTTTAAAAATATTTTTTCACTTGCTTCAGTAGCTAGCTTTTTACGAAGTTTTGCCACAGAAGTTTGCTGTGCAATACTAGAAAAAGCATCACGAATAGTAGCAAAAAAACAATCTCCACTTCCTTCATTATCTACTAAATTATAATTTTTATTTTTCATAAATTTTTGAACCCATATATCTTTTGGACCTTCATGATACTTCTCTACATAATCTTTTGCCTGTTTTTTTGTTTCTTCCTTTAATAATGGTGGTAATGGTATACCTTTTGTGATAATAAATGTATCAAGACGTTCTGGAGGTATTTCATAATGTTCATTATATTCCATTTCTTCTACTTCTGTATCAGAATCAGATTCAGAATCATTTTCTTTCTTTTTCTTATCATCTTCATCTGTTTTAACTCTTCTTAGTGGCACATCTGGTTTCAAATGAAGCCGATTAATAAAAGCAGAATTAGCAAAAGAATAAATTAATGGTTCATCCATTTTTTCTATATCAATATTATTCATTTCATCCAAATAAGATAAATAATCAGATGCTTTAACTTCATATACACCAATTTGAACTACTTTATTATTATATTTAACTAAATAAATCGGAAAATAAAGAATATTTTTATCTTCAAACGTATTTTTTGCATTTCCTACTGCTATAATCACGTCTACATCTTTAATTTCTAATTGAAATAAATCTGCTTCCATTTTTAAATCACTTACATCTACACTTTTTAATTCAGGATAACTTATATCACTATTTATTTTTGATAATACCATATATATTTTATTATATTATTTTTATATTTAATACAAAATATAATACAAAATATAAATATAAAACAATTTTACCATAACACATATTTCTTCATAATTTTATCATTCTTTAATTCATTAATATAAAACCACATATTTTGTCTTTTAAAAACAATATCATTATTTGCAGGATTTAATTCAAATTCTACAATATGTTGCACAATTACATCTTTATTACATTTGTTAGACTTTATTTCCTTTGCAAATCCGTAATAATCACATATCAATAATAACTCTTTTATAGTAAAATTTTCATTATAATGAATAATATGTGGAACCATTAAATCTGCATCTGCATCTTCAATTTGCTTCAATATTTCATTTATATCAAAATCATTCTTATCTTCAATATTTTCTTCACATTCATTCAACGAAAAAATAATATTATCTTCTGCGTGCTGCATTATTTAAATATTTATATATATATTTAAATAATAATAACATCTAATATATTTATCCATCTTTAGAAAAGATGTCGTATGTTTAGTCATCTATAAAATTGATTTAAAAAATAATTAAAGGTGCGGTTTTAAATATTCAAGGGTGTAAATAGGTGTTAGAAAAGGTGTAAACGATGGAAAATTTTTGGCTCCACTTTTTTACAAAGGTGGATTTACATATCAATTAAATCCATAAACTTGAATAGAGTCTTGTTTGTCAAACTCTTATAATCTTTCACCTTACTATTTGCAATTTTTTTAACTACTTCACTAATTGTTAATCCTTCAATTAGTGTGTAATTGTTACCACCATCATCTTCATATATTTCTTTTTTATATAAAATTGCAATCGTTTCTGTCAACTCATCAACCTCATTCTTTTTATCCTCTTCTGAAATGAATACATAAACTTGATATAAAAGATTTCTAGTAATTTCCATAATTGTTTTCTTTGGTATAATACCATTTTGCATCAAGTTCAAATAAAATGCACCCAATGATTTGCGTTTTTCATTTATCTTGTTTATTTCGCAAAACTTGTCATAATTAACATTTGCATCTACATACTCAATTGTATTAAATAATCCAGTAAACTCTGTTAATTTATTCTCAAACATATATTTCATTGCATCATATCTGGATGATAAATCAGAATACAAATCCGCATAAAGCTTTGAATAAAACCTGTTTGTAGAAACAATTTCAAAAATTGCAGAACTCAATCGCTTCATGTTTTCTAAAGTAATGTTTTCTTCTATGAGTTTATCAATTAAATCTATAATTTTATAACGCATATCAAAGTAATTTTTATCTGATAATTTATTTAATAAAGCCCTTATAGTAACTATTTGAGCATCAAAACCAACCTTTTCATCTATCTTTGTTGTTTGAAAAGTTCTCAATGCATCCCAATCATCATCATTTACAATTTCTTGTGCTTTATTTCGCCTTCCTTTTTTGAAACCTTTACTTGCCTTATTTTCTCCACAATAATCATTGATTATCTCCACTTTCATCGGATTCTCACGTTTTTGAAATACAGGCGTCTTTACATAATCAGGTGACCCAACTTGAAGAGCTAACTCAGATATAATTTTAAGGGTTTCTTCTGGTAGTTTAAAATCGAATCCTTGAAAGAGAATATTATTAATATCATTAAGAGTATAACAAGACGTCATCTGGGTTATGTATTATAGTATACATTTTTTTATTTATATCAATTTTTTTAAAATATAATAATAATAATAAATAAACTTAAATAGATAAACACGTATTATAGTATAATGTCAGTTCTAAATTCTGAAGATTACGACGCGCTAAACGAGGAAAATATAAATTGTTCATATAAAATACAAAATTGGGATGATTTAGAAATAAGCACATCTTTATTAAGAGGTATTTTTGCTTATGGTTTCGAGAAACCAAGTCCAATTCAGCAAAAGGCTATTAAACCACTTATATTAAAGAAAGATATTGTTGCTCAAGCTCAGTCAGGCACAGGTAAAACAGCTACATTTACTATTGGCGCTTTAGCAAATGTTGATGTAACAGATAACACTACACAAGTGCTTGTTTTATCTCCAACAAAAGAACTAACTATTCAAACGGCAAAGGTTTTTGAGAGTTTAGGTAATATGATGGAGGGATTACGTGTTCAGACACTTTATGGTGGCTCTATTATTGAGGAGACAAGTAGTTTTTCAAATAAAAATGTTCCTCATGTTATTTGTGCGTGCCCTGGTCGTGTTTTCGACATGATGAGACGTGATAAAATTTCATCTAAGAAAATCAAGCTTGTCATTCTTGACGAAGCAGATGAAATGTTATCTACCGGATTTAAAGAACAAGTCTATAATATTTTTCAATATTTTGGTACTGAAATACAAGTTGCACTTTTTAGTGCAACCATGCCAGATGGCATTAATACGATTATTTCAAAAATAATGAGAGACCCTGTTAGAATTAGTGTAAAACGTGAAATGCTCACACTTGAAGGTATTCGTCAATTTTATGTTGCAGTTGATGATGACCGACAAAAATATGCGACACTAAAAAATTTATTTTCATTCTTGTCTCTATCACAATGTATTATTTATTGCAATAGTATTAAGCGTGTACAAGATCTATATGAGGCAATGATGGAAGATGAATTCCCTGTGTGTCGCATTCATAGCAATATGGATAGACCAGAAAGAGAGGGCGCTTTTAATGATTTTAGATGCGGAAAATCACGTGTTCTCATTTCATCAAATGTTACTGCACGTGGTATTGATATTCAGCAAGTGAGTGTTGTTATCAATTTTGATTTAACCAAAGATGTTCATACTTATTTACATAGAATAGGACGCAGTGGTAGATGGGGTAGAAAAGGTGTAGGAATAAATTTTATTACACGTCGTGATGTTATAAAGTTAAAAGAAATTGAGCAACATTATTCAACACAGGTTAATGAATTACCTGCCGATCTTGGTTTTTTAGCTTCAGTTGTTTAAGTTGTTTAAGTTGTTTACAAATAAAATACGTAAAATAAATTCATTATATTTCTCCTAATACATATAATGAATTTCTTTAGTAGAGATAAAGATGAAGATGAAGATTTAAAAAATAATAATAAGATTATTAGCGTTATTGAACAAGTAAATGACCATTTTAAACCACCAATCGTATACAATAAAGATAAAATAGAACTAAAAGAAAATATCGCAACTGATTTAGAATTGGTAAAGACTATAGATCCATCTAGTAATCCGATTTATTCATTTTATTTAAATACAGATAACGATGTGTCAAAAAAAGTAGCTGAACAAATTGTTAAATATTATACAACAGATGTTTCTTATTTAAAAGATAATCAAAAACTTATTAAGGAATATGTTGTACTTCCAAATAAATATAGTACAGATGTACCAAATTATACAAACATTATTGACATATGGAATGAAATAAAACTAGATACTGGCTTTAGAGAGAAATATTATTATGTTGATTGGGAAATGCTTGAATTTCTTAATAAATCCGAAATTTTTTTGCAGTTCATTAGCGTCTATAACTTGTTTTCACCTATATTTTCTCTTATGATGCCTATATTTCTTCTAATCATTCCATTTTTTGTTTTAAAAATACGTGGAATTCCTTTAAGTTTTCATGATTATACTGAAGTGTTAAAGATTATTGCTAAAACAAATGCAATTGGTAAGATTTTTACAACAGATTTTTGTGAAATTAGTGCACAAGAAAAAATTTATATTTTTATATCAGCTGGATTTTATTTGTTCTCTATTTATCAAAATATAATGGTATGTATTAAATTTCATAGTAATATGCAAAAAATACATGGTCATTTTGCAAATATTTGCAATTATTTAAACAAAACAATTTTATCCATGGAAAATTTTTTAAGTTTTTCAAAAGAACTAGAAACATACAGCGAATTTAATTCAAATGTAAGGAACAAAATGGAAATACTAAAAAATATTAAAAGTCAACTATCTAGTATTTCTGAATATAACTTATTTAATACATGCAAAATTAAAGAAATTGGAAATATATTCAAGTGCTTTTACGAGTTACATACTGATGTAACATATAATGAAGCAATACTATATTCTCTCGGATTTAATGGCTATATTGATTGTATTGAAGGGTTGAAACAAAACATTATAGAGAGAAAAATCAATTTTGCTACATTTTCCAAATCAGGTTCTAAGAAAAATACTTTTAAAAATAGCTATTATGCATGTTTAAGTAAAAATAAATCTAAACCTGTAAAAAATACTATAAAATTAAAGAAAAACTTAATTATTACAGGACCTAATGCAGCAGGAAAAACAACAATTCTCAAATCCACTTTAATAAATATTATATTTACTCAACAATTTGGTTGTGGCTTCTATGATTCTGCTAAATTGTCACCATTCAATCACATACATTGTTATTTAAATATACCTGACACTTCTGGACGCGATAGTTTATTCCAAGCAGAAGCAAGACGTTGCAAGGAAATTTTAGACTGCATTAATGATAACCCAAAAGAAACACATTTTTGTGTATTTGATGAACTATACTCAGGAACAAATCCAGAAGAAGCGGAAACTAGCGCGACTTCTTTTATGCTTTATCTGCAAAAATATAAGGCAGTGACTAGTTTACTTACAACACATTTTGTAAAAGTTTGCAGAAAATTAGACGAAGTAAAAACAATAGAAAACTGCAAAATGATTACTGAAATAGATAAAGATAGTAAACGTATCATTTATACATATAAGATTGCACCTGGTATTTCAGAAGTTAAAGGTGGGATTAACGTTTTAACCAATTTAAATTATCCAAAGGAAATTATTGATAGAACTTTGTTAGAATCTAATTAAAAATCAGAATCTAATATTTTATAATATAAATTTATTCGTTAATTCACTAATTAATTTATATACTCTCTTTGTAATATAAATGTCTTTGATAGATTTATTTAGCCCATCTTTTTTAATGTATTTAGGAATCATGGTTCTTGTAGTTGCTGTTCTAGTTGTTTATTTTGAAAGCAAGTCAAGAGAACAAAACCATAAAATTTCGTCCATGTTTAGTATTGTTTCTACTTTAGCAGAAGACATGAACCAAATGAAGTTTGCAGTAGGACATATGGTAAATCAAGGTTTTACTGGAGGTAATGGACCAACTTTAGAAGAAAATATTAGACCTTTTTCTATGAATGATGATAGTCAATTGATTGAGGTATCAGATGATGAATCTGATGACGATGATGATGAATCTGATGAATCTGAAGAAGAAACTGATGACGATGATGATGAATCTGATGAAGAAGAAGAAGAATCTGATGATAATGTTAAGGTATTACAAATTAATAATGAATTAAATTTCGATGTCAATGAAAGTATTAAATTTGAAGGAGTCGTTAAAACTTCACCTCTAGAAATAGAAGAGTTGATAGAAGAAGATATTAAATTCGAAGAAGATACACATTTAGAAGAAGATACACATTTAGAAGAAGATATTCATTTAAATGAAAAACCTAATTTGAAAACAATCAACATTCATTTAGACGAGAATGAAAGTGAAGAAACAATTGACTATAAGAAGTTCACTCTACAAAAGTTGAAAACTCTTGTTATGGAGAAGGGTTTAGTCACGGATTCTTCCAAATTAAAGAAACCAGAATTGTTGAAATTGCTTGGAATTGAATAAAGATTTTATCTTCTAAGTATATAAATGAGCTGGTCAACCTGTTATGCTGGGTCTAATAATATTGATTTCAATTTTCCTCCGTTAATGAGCGATGGTCGAAATTACGCATCATGGCAACCTGATGCAGTTGTTAATGAGAGAATTCAAATACAAGAAGGAATTAAAAGTAATTGGCAATATCGTCAATACTTACAAAAGAACGGGAATCAAATCATGAACTATAATTCAAAAGAAGCTTGCTACGATTTAGGTCTCGACCCTCATGTGCAGTCTGATAGAACACCTTCTGACAATGTTCCGTACACATTTAAGAATACATTTGATACTAGCAGACCTGGATATGGTTATTGTAATTCCGACCTTAAAAACCCTTATTTATCAAGCGAGCAATTAAATTCACGTCTTGTGTCTGCTCATGTTAAAGATTCTAGTATACCAAAATAAAATCACATAGTAAAACAATATAATAATAAGTTAATATACTTTATTATTATATGAAAGTTTTGTCCATTGACGTCGGTATTAAAAATTTAGCATTTTGTTTATTTGAAAAGAAATCTGATTCTGACTATTTTATAGTAACAAAATGGGATACTATTAACATATCTGAAGAAGTATCTCACACTTGCAAACTATGTGAAAAACCTGCAAAATTTAAAAAAGATGATTCATGCTATTGTTTAAAACATTCCAAAAAACAAACTTTACAAATACCCAGCTCTGAACAAAAACATACTTTCATTAATAAACAGAAAATTCAAAAACTTTATGAGATTGCAGATGCTCACAAAATTATATATGAACCAAAAGTTAAAAAAGCGGATTTAGCAAAATTAATCAACGAATATATTAAAGGCTATTATTTCGAAATTATTGAAACTACACGTGCTGCAGATGTAAATCTATTTAGTATTGGGTTAAATATTAAGACACATTTTAATAAATTATTTCAAAACGAGGGAAAAATAGAGTATATCATTATTGAAAATCAAATCAGTCCTATTGCTACTAGAATGAAAACTATACAAGGTATGCTTGTGCAATATTTTGTCATGTCTGGTCTGCAAGTAGAACATATTGAATTCATATCTGCTTCCAATAAATTGAAAGATTTTACACAAAATGAAAAAACTACATATAGCGACAGAAAAAAACTGGGTATTGCAAAATGTTTAGAGACAATTACAAATGATTTCAGATTCAGTGAACATGTTGACTATTTTAATAAACATAAAAAAAAAGATGATTTAGCGGATTCATTTTTGCAAGGTATCTACTTTTTGAAAAAATCTACTTTTTGAAAAAAGTGGAGCAAAAACTTGGTTTAAAGCAATTTGATAGATTTTGGCTCCACCTTTTTAAAAGGTTGACTAATAATATATTTAACAATTCGTAGGACTTAAAATTATCTATTCTAGTTAATGAATAGATATAATGGACGACATTATGGAAATTACTGATTTAGAGCTTAACGGCAGTGGATTTGGAGGTTCTTCTAATTTTGGCGGTGGTCTTGAATTACTAATGAATGACAAAGTTAAGGATGGAAATAAACCAACCAGTGAAATTGAATTGGAAGATTTGAATAATTTAGAAAATGAATTAAACAATTTAGTAGAAGAAATACCAACCAATAGTTTTAAACCTAAATCTGATTTATTTTCATCTCCTAGTAGTTTTTTTGATGAAAAACAATCCGTAAAATTTAGCGATAATGAACCCAGTATTGGACAATCTACTTCTCAAACAGACAATGATAGTAAGACATGGGATGGTTATGGTAAATTCAATAATATTCCTATTGATCCCGATGCATCGGTTCCATTTGAGCATAAAATGTCAAAAGAAGAACTACTCCGAGAGAAATTCAAATATTTAAGAAAGTTAGAGGCTCTTGAAAAGAAGGGTGTTGAATTATCAAAGAAATACAATATGGAATCTTCTTTACAAGAGATGCAAGGTGAATATGAGACCATTATGGAAGAAAAGTCTAAACAAAATTCAGTTAAATTCCAAGGCAATATGATGATGGCAGTCATTAATGGTATTGAGTTTTTAAATGGAAGGTTTGACCCTTTTGATATTCAATTGGACGGATGGAGTGCCCAGTTTGAGGAAAACATAGGAGATTATGATGAAATTTTTGGCGAACTACATGAAAAATACAAGAGCAAGGCATCCATGGCGCCTGAGTTGAAACTACTTTTCCAGCTCGGTGGAAGTGCTATGATGGTTCACATGAGCAATACTATGTTTAAAAGCGCAATGCCTGGCATGGACGACATATTGCGACAAAATCCTGACCTCATGCGTTCTTTCCAAAATGCTGCGGTTAATTCCATGTCACAGAGCAGTCCTGGTTTTGGAGGTTTCATGGGTAACTTTATGAACCCTGAGCCTCAACCTTCTTCTGGACGTGGTCCACCTCCACCCATGTCAACTCAAGGACCTAATGCTCCTCCTCCTCCAGTTGGACGTTCCGGCAATAATAGTTATTCTAGACCTGATTTAAATTTTAGCAAGAGTAATTTCGTAGATGATGGAATCAGTTTACGAGAGAATTTTGAGCGTCCAGATGTGCAGGATAGAACAAGTAAAAGAGCTACAGGGAGACCTGAAATGAAGGGTCCTAGTGATATTACTGATATTCTATCTGGGTTAAAAACAAAAACTATTAATATTCAGGAACCTACACAACAAGCATCAGCGAATGATAGCAGTACTATCAGTATTAGTGACTTAAAAGAAATGCAATCAGAAGGCAATATGCCAAAACGTAGCGGTCGTCGTAAGAAATCGGCTAGCAATACCATTTCATTGGATATTTAATCATAACTTAGTTTGTTTTACAAAAAATATATATTTATTTTATACTTTTTGTAATTAGTTTAATCACTTTTTTGTAAAATTTTTTGTAAAATAATTAGAAAGTTCTTTTGTTTTTGTAGGATTAAAAGACCCTAATTCTATATTTGAAGCAGTTGTAGGTTGTGTAAAGCCAAACATTGATTGAGCTTTTCTAAAATAATAAGGTCCTGGTAGTACAAATTTTTTTTTATCATTACTCTTTTTAGGTGTCCCGTCATCACTTAAGGTATAATAAGAAGATTCTGTAACTTTAGATATATCATTTTCTTCATTATAACCTAAAAGTTTACTTTTTAATAATAGTCTAGCAGAAAATTTTTTATTAACATTTGCAACTGAAGGATCAGAATTTGTTGTATCTATTGGTCTAAATTTTTTAATATTTATATCGTATAATTTTTCTGGATTTTCTGGCATATCTATATCTATAAAATTATAGCCATTTACATCATTACCTGTAGACAATAAAAACCTGTTTGATACATTATAAAGACGACCATTTATTATCATCGATATATCTTGAATTGCGTCTCCAAATGTATTTACAGGTAATGAACCATTTGGTCTTACCCATTGACTTTCTCCAGTTGAATTATTATTATAATAAAAAATATTATTTTGAGTAAGAGATGCTGTCCAACCTGTTGGTAGGCATCTATTTTCTAAGTCTAGCATATTTTCGTCTTGTAATATATTTTCTTGTGAGACGTTAAGTTCATTTGTATTTGACATTTATTTATTATTATATATTATTAAAATAATTTTTATATTTTTATTTAAACAAATAATAATATTTTATTTAAATAATAATGAGACAAACAAATAACAGACCTATTTCAAATGTATCAATGACAAATTGTAAAAAAGGTGGAGTCAAAATTAAAGAAACTAATAATGGTTACAAAAATGACCCTTTTGCAAACGTTAATCCTTTTGTAATAAACGAAACAAAGAGAGAAAATGTTGTATATGATTCTACTTCTTACAATCAATTAGACTTAAATATTGAAAACTATTCAAGACCTGAACTTTACAAATTATTCGGTCTAAATACATCCATCACATTAAGCGAAGATATTATGAAAGAATGCAAAAAATTGGTTTTAAAAACACACCCAGATAAGTCTCGTATTGATGAAAAGTATTTCATATTCTTTAGTCAAGCTTATAAAAAACTTTTAAATATTTATGAATTTCAAAACAAAACCAATTCCAAAAAAGCTGAAGATAAAAGTGAATATTACGACTCAAGTAATGGTAAGCTCCTTGACAAAATGTTTGATACAAATAAAGATTTAAAAGATTCAAAAAATTTTAATCAGTGGTTTAATCAACAATTCGAAAAACACCGATTAGAGGACCCTGTTGAAACTGGATATGGTAATTGGCTGAAATCAGACGATGATATTGTATTTACACCAACTAATATAACAAAAGACAAAATGGCATCAGAAATGGAAAAAAGAAAAAAACAAGTACAAACATTGACCACTTATACTGGAGTAAATGAATTAAATGCGTCTACATTTGGTGGTTCATCACTAATGGCATATGATAGCAATTTTACATCAGGTTCACTCTTTAGTAATGAGGGAATGGGTTTCACTGATTTGAGACAGGCTTATGTTGAATCTGTTATTCCAGTGACAGAAGAAGATTATAAAAAGACACCAAAATTCAATTCAATAGACGAATATAAAAGACATCGTGATAGTGCTAATATTGTTCCACTTAGTAAAGAAGAATCAATGCGACAATTGTATAATGACAATAAACAAAAAGATGATGAATCCGCAGCTCTGGCATTTTATTATGCACAACAAGCTGAAAAGGCAAAGAAAAATGATAGTGAGTTTTGGACTGGCTTAAAACAAGTAACAAATTGGTAATTAAAGTATATATTTTTTTATTTATCTTACCTTAAAGCATATATTTTTTTAAAATCATTTTTAGGACGAATTCTAATGCTATTTTCAAACACATCTCTATTATTTACATCTAAGTAAGATTCAGATAAAACACCATTAGCAAAAATAGCGCTATGTCTTTCACATTCCAAATGATAATATTCTACATTATCACATTCTTTATCTTGATAAATAGTTGTTCCGAAGTTATTGTCCCTAGAGTAGTTGAACTTAAACCACTTCTATATGCATTTATAGCTCCAACTAAAGCTGTTAATTGTACTTGTGCTGTTCCTGCATTGGCAGAATCAGGAGTTCCTGAAATGTTTGTATATGTTGCTGTTGGTGCTGAACCATAATATCCATTTGTAATAGTAGTTGTATTACCTGATGTTATTCCAGAATACGCTAAAACAGCATAAGTATTTAGTGTTGAATACACATAAAACAAATTAAATACTTTTATCTACAAAAACTTCCTTTGCTATTTTTTTAATAATTTTCTCTTCTTTTTCATAATCATTGTCACCCTTTCCACCCATAGATTCTATAACAATCTTATTGAATTGATCTGAATATTTGGAAGAACATTTCTTCCAATCAGGATGCAGTTGTTGAAAATCTGAAATAAGATTTATATTTTTGTTGGCAACTTTCCTAACCATTTTGTGCATTTTCATATGTTTTTCATCTTCCTTTTCCCATTTATCTTCATCTTTGATATACATTGTTTCTCTCTTTTTATCAGTGCAGTGAATTGGTCTTTCTGTTATATCCAATGTATTTAGTTTCTTTATAATGATACTAGAAATACCTTCGATATATCCAATTTCTCCGACTCTCTCCAAGTCACTTAGTTGCAATTGGAGAGAATCAACAAAATCAGTAATGTTCATTGCATTTTTACAGGTTTCGTTTAAAAACATATTTAAGTTAAATGTTTTGTTATGTGAATTGTTATTGGTAGTATTATTATTATTGGTAGTATTATTATTATTGGTAATTGAATTATTTTTTGCAATCTCAATCATTGTTTTATTTTGTTCTAAAAGCATATGTTTGAAATCATTATTTTCTTTTATTAAAAGCATAATAACGTCTTTATCTGGTGGTTCATTGTATTTAGTTTCTGTTGATTTATTTTCAATTTCACATTTTTTGTTATGTTTCCATAATCCAGAACGATTTTGAAATCCTTTAAAACAATTTTTGCACGAATATTTTGAAATGCATAATTTTTGCATATTTTTGTTTACAAAAGTTTCTAAAACGTTTCCAATTGCATATTTTTTGTGTTTTGCAGACATTATGTGGTTGTCGAAACTACTTTTTCTACCCGTACCATAGTCACAATTATTACAATAAAATTTTGTGCATAATTTTGCATAATTTTTGTTTCCTAAAGTTTCCATAATTAAACATTAGAAAATATTTTTAAGTATTTATAAAAAAAATTATCGTAACATTTTTAAAATTATTTTTTTGGTGACCAGACCATAAAATTCAATTATGGTCACAACATCCAGGTTTTTGGGCAAAATATTTTCCGATTTTCAAAAATGGACAAAAATAAATGTCCAAAATCGAAAAGACAAAAAAACTTTCCCCAAAAATACCAAAAAACTAGTACTACATGTGTAGAACCTTCT
>Ga0114960_10001931_pt1 | contig 16414 bp, 13 predicted proteins | sample C_130625_MF_Meta_FD_92637 | JGI IMG/M metagenome (GOLD analysis project Ga0114960, IMG submission 92637) | Freshwater microbial communities from Lake Croche, Canada to study carbon cycling - C_130625_MF_MetaG | ecosystem: Environmental > Aquatic > Freshwater > Lake | place: Lake Croche, Canada... | reverse complement strand
CAATCGAATGTTGGATGACCAGTTTGTAGATATGACATTCGCGGATCCACCCCGCATAACAGCGATACTAATGCGGCGTGCTCTGGGAACGTGGACGGCTCTGGAAACGTAGATGATAATTCCAGCCCGGTCATAAATAGCTTGATTAACGAGATTACGACGAGTCTAAATAACGCTATACAAACATATATCAATACGGAGTATAATGGGGATTCGTATAACCATTCGTATCAATATCCAGATGCGGCAGTGTATACGTTTACTATACCGCTATCCTACGGAGCAGGGGGACCAAGTGCGGCTTTCGACCCCTCGTTTTCTTTACCGTGATACGTAATACACCTTTCAATCTTCTAACACTTCGGAGGCTGTGAATGTCGTTAGGCAACGTTACTTTGTAACCGATAAAACGGCAATTTATCGGTTACAAAGGTGTAAAATATTATTTATTAGGATAGGGCTCATATTTCTAAGCGTGGCGGTCCCTTCTTCTTAGTCTTATTATGCGTTTTGCGTTGTTTCGAAACGGCCACAAAAAGTTTATCAAATAGGTCATCATGAATTACTTCAGGTTCTCTATTTGACGATTTTTTTTCTGTTAGTTTGAAATTAGAATGCCTATCTTGAAATGAGACAAGACCGATAGGAATGGCATAATCATTAAATTTATCGATACCCATGGATTCGACCAAACCACCGCCTATCTGATTCTTCTTTTTCTGGTCTTCTTCCAACAAAATTCGAATAGGAAACCCGCCTTTTAATTTTTCTCCTTCTGTAAAATGATACTGTTCTAATACAGACTTTTCCATGTTTGTTATTATAGGAATGTGTTTCTTTATATTTCTTATTATAAGGCCTTATATTTTATGTCATCTGTAGTGGTTATTTCGCGGTGCTCTTTCAAATACTTTATGATATAGTCGACCTGTGTTTTATTCGGAATGAGTTCTCCTAAACACCGTTCGATATAACCAAAGGTAAGCGGCGAATAATCTTTCTTTTGGTATACTCTAAGTTCTCCTCCTGTTATACCAATTACGTTATTCATTTTCGGATTTTCAGATAAATAGCTACATATTCCGTCACCGCATGTTTGTTTCATTTGCCGGAGTTCTCGCGTTTTTTCATTTACGATTTTCAATTGTTTATCTATCATAACCCAGCGCTTGACGTTATTGACGAGTTCATCTTTGGGTGATAATGCGATAGTAGTGTTATTCATATTTTTATATACATATACATAAAATGCGTATATAATTGGTGTAATATGTCTACTCGGACTCCTCTTCCTTAGGCTCCTCCTCCTTAGGCTCCTCTTCCTTGGGCTCCTCCTCCTTAGGCTCCTCTTCCTTGGACTCCTCTTCCTTGGACTCCTCTTCCTTGGGCTCCTCTTCCTTAGGCTCCTCTTCATCCCCATCAGAGCCTCCCTTCTTTACGCTCTTCCTGCGACCACCCTTCTTGGCCTTACGAGACTTACGCGCCTTACCCTTGAATGCCTTGGTAGTCTTCGTGGACTTGTAAACTTTTTTAGCGTCCTTCATGGCATGCTTAAGCTTATATTTAAACTTTCCATCAGCGTCCTTTCCGCGCTTGGTTTTGTTTTGTTTGTATACACGCGTAACGCACTGAACCCAAGATTCTGGCATTGTATATATAATTATTAGAGATTTATTCGCATTTGGCTAAATAAATCTATAATTAGTGACGCCTAGTAAAACGGCTCTTCGAAAACTTATTTTTCCTAGAGCGACGCAAGTATTTTTGCTGGCCGTATAATAACGCGGCCGGAACGGCTAAATCTATGACGGTCGTTCCGCCGCGTTTTTGCGAGGCGCCTCCTCTCTTGCTCTTATTTCTGCGACCATGTCTGTAACCGCCCGACATTGCGTGAGTAGCAATTACATTTCCATGTCCAGGCACGGCGCCCTGTTGTCCGACAGCGCCGTAAACGCGTTCGGCATGAGTAGAAGCATCACCCCCCATAATGGGTTTCGCCGAGCAATCGCCTCCGATTTTAACTAAACCTCCGCGCATGGAGCAACCGCGTTGCTTCTTCATAGAACCTCTTTTCGGCATTATATATTATGGGTATATTTTAGCGCGGGAACCAGAAGGAAAGAGATAAGAAAATTGAACGGAATTATAAATACATATATGAGAAAAATATAGTAGACGTAAATCATGGGTTTTGACCTAACGATTAGTATTTCCACAGGCATCGACGAAATAACCGGTGTGCCATTTGTTTATTATAATAATAATGGGTTTTTGGATAGAAAGCCATATGACCCCTCGGAATACGTAATTCCGAGGGAATTTCGCAGGTTTATCGAGCAACGCGGATACCACTTCCAAACTTATGTCAAGTTATTTGAACCCGGTCGCACAACGGCAAATGTAAAGGACTTTCTTGTATTTTATCCTGATTGGTTTGAGGTCAAGGCTGAAAATGATATTCAAGAAGATGATGATTGGTGGACAGAAAAAGACCACGACGGATTTAAGCGCGCACTAGAATGGATGGAAAATACGTCGCTCATACCCATATTTGAGATTTGGTGGAGCTACTAATTTATCGGATTCCCCTTCGGGTAATTGCTTCGCAATAACGTTGCCTTTGAACATTATAACCCGCACAAAGTGCGGTTAGTATTCAAAGGTGTATAGAGTGAATTATTAACGCCACATTTTCATGATAATAACCGGACATTCCTATAGGTTTCCCGTTCATTCCAATCCATTCATAATCTACTTTATTATCGGTAATAAATTCATAAAATGCTTTGAGTTCTCCAGTTTCGCCGTCAAACCCGGGATAGTTTACCAATTCGTCGAATACGATAACACAATCGGTATCAATATAGTCTTTCAAGTTATCTAGAATGCATTTTGTAGAGCTATACAAATCAGCATCCATATGAATAAACGAAACTTTTTTATTATGCGTCTTTATAAAATCAGGCAAGGTTTCGTTAAACCACCCCTTTATCAATTCCACATTTTCGTTAACTTGGGGTAAAACGCCATTACTACTAAAAGCCCCTTTATCAAATCCGTTTCTCCATTTTTCAGGTAAGCCCTCGAAACTATCAAATCCATATACTTTATCCTTAGTAAACGTGGAAATATAATTGATAGTTCTACCGCTAGCCACACCAAACTCTAACCATAATGTATCTGGTTTATGTTGTAGTTTCATTTTCTCAAATACATAGGTAAGAGGGTAGGTATTGACATCAGGAATGTTTTGTAAAATACTAAGCATGTATATATTTACTGAATATAGTATATTTCAATCCGTGACGCACTAAATGTTATTGATGACTTGTATTTTCCTAACATAGTGTAAAAGTATAAACAGATTCGCCAATATAATAAACATTAAAAACACATTAAAAAAACAGATACACCAAACATAGATATAGATTTCGTTGTATATGATGTCAACGATGGGCTTTATTATTTCGCGCACATCTTTTCTTATGTCTTCGTTTTGAAAAAATTCAATACAAGAGTCTTTTATGTTTTTCATAACCATCCTATCTTATAATATAGGACAAAACATATGGTCAATTATGACGCGCTACCTAAGTTTTCAGAATAATAATGGCAACGTTACCTTCACTCATTTACGCCCGCAAAGTGGGCGTTTTGAATGAGAAAAGGTATAAAGGGTATAAAGGTCTTTTCATAATACTACTATAAAATAACAACATGGCGCAAATATACGATACAGACGGCAAATTCGATTTTCAAAAGCTTACTTTTTTAAAGCCGATTGCCGTGGTGGGCGGTAATTATTTCATAAGGGTTCGTTTAAACGGTAGCCCGTTATATGTTCAGCCGCCAAAATGTAAGACCAAGCAAGGAATCATAAAAACCGGAAAAAAATACTATACTGACCTCATGTTTACCAATGAGAACGAATCGTTTATTCATTGGATGGAAACACTAGAGACCTACTGTCAAAACGTTATATATGATAATCGCGCAACATGGTTTGACGGTGAATTGGATAAGCACGATATTGAGAATTATTTCACTTCCCCATTAAAAGTATTTAAATCGGGAAAGTATTACATATCCCGAGCAAATGTATCATTGAATGCCGGAGAAGCTCTACTCAAAGTCTATGATGAAAATGAAAATATAATAGAATTGGAATCGGTGGACGATAAGTTGGACGCTATGACCATATTAGAAATTCAAGGTATTCGATGTTCGGCAAAGAGTTTCCAAATAGATATAGAATTGAAACAGATGATGCTATTAACACCAAAAGATATTTTTGATAAATGTGTGCTCAAGACGGATACTGTGCCTTTTATCGAATCACGTAAATCTGATACTGATTCAGGCGAGAGGCAAATTCAACCAATAGACAGTTATTTAGAAAAAGAAGAGGATGCCGAGGCCGTATCGCCACCCCCTACTGACTCTTATATGACACCTACGAATCAACCTCCTATTGACATGAACGATTCCTCCGAATATTTAGTAGAGGACGCGACCCTAGACGCGGTAACCAAAAACGAAGAGACCCTAGACGCGGTAACCAAAAACGAAGAGACCCTAGACGAGGTAACCGAAAACGAAGAAAATCAAAACTATGGCGACGAAATAGAAGAATTCGAGTTTCATTTAGAAGATTTGTCTACTAACGAAACCATACAAATAAAACAACGGAATGATGTTTATTATGAAATGTATAGGGAGGCAAAAAGAAAGGCCAAAATCGCAAGAGATTTAGCCCTTGCCTCTTATTTAGAAGCAAACCGTATAAAAAACACGTATATGTTGGAAGATATAAAAGATAGCGATGACGAAAGCGAAATGGAAACGGAAGACGACCCGCAGGGTTTAGAATAATATTCATTCAGTGATGTAAATAATTTTATCCTCCGTTTATATAAACGGAATGTTTAAGGATATTCAACGTGGTTTTGAGAAATTTTTTACTACTCAACGCGTTATTGTTTTATTAATATTTATTGTTATCGCGTGGGCTCTTCTTACTTATTCCGGGTCTAAGGGCTCTGTTCATGATTTAATGTCTACCGGAGATGCTGGTTCCTCTGGAGCCCATCCCCCTTCTGTCTCGGCGCCCGCTTCTGCCTCGGCACCCGCTTCGAACCCTGCCGCCTCGGCACCTGGCAAAGGATACGCCCTTCAGCCCGTAGCTAACCCCTCTGATTTATTACCCCAAGACCAAAACAGCCAATGGTCCGCGTTGAATCCCAACTCCGCCAACAAGGGTGATATTCTTATGCCCGACTTATTACAAGCCGGATACCATATTGGTTTAGATACGATTGGCCAAACCCTCCGTAACCCCAATCTTCAATTACGCTCTGACCCCTTGATTCCTAAGTCTGATGTTGGCCCATGGAACCAAAGCACGATAGAGGCTGATATTGGCCGTGTTCCCTTAGAGATTGGCCAATAAGGCGGGGGAACCTACGGACTCCTACGGACTCCTTCGGAAACCCTTCAACCCCATCCCTTTATCTGGTAATATTTCAGTAAAACCGTAGAGTAAAAACACTATATTTACGTAATGAAACATATTATGTAAATATAAAAATAAAGGTTTTATTGTAGCCTATATGATATTTATGTTATAAAGGAATGGGGTTAGAGGGTTTCTGTAGGAAAGAGGCCACGACTGCGAAGCAGTGGCCTCAACCTTAAGACCGCGAAGCGGTCTTTGAGGAGTCCGTAGGTTTCCCCTCTTATAATATACATTTAGTATATAATGAATATTTTCGTTAGCCTCTACATCACTCTTCTTTTCGTCCTTTTAACGCCCGGCGTTATTACCCGCCTCCCTGCCTCCGGCTCCAAATTGACCGTCGCCATTGTCCACGGTCTCATCTTCGCCGTAGTATACCACTTCACCCATAAATTTGTCTGGCGCGCTACCATGAAGATCCACACCGGATTTGAGGGAATGGATACTCAAGCCGCTCAAGCTGTCGTAAACTCCTGCATCGGCGGAAAGGATAAGGACGGAAAGCCCTGCTCGGCTTAAAGTAACGCACAAATATTGAATGGTAAATAAAACATCGTATATATATAATGTTGAATAAATACGATATAATAGGATACTCCATCATACTTGTTATTTTAGGAGTATGCGGTTATATTTATTACGAAGGTTTAGATAGCTTTCAGTTAAAATGTATAGTATCCACGGTGGACGGCAATAAATACTGTGTTAGAGAGCGCGAAAAATTACAGGCTGCGGCTGATTTATTAGCCACCGTTACCGAAAAATGTAAGCGTTTGGTAAAATACATGGGCGAAAAGCACCCCGATAAAGAAAGCGTAAAGCGTTTAGTTGCCGGTTATAATCCAGAAAAAATTAGCGAGACCTTACCCACTAGCACATACACGGCATACAGTGAAAACAAGGGCGAGAAATTAGCCTTTTGTTTAAATAAAGCCAAGGCGGAAAACGAGAACTTGATAGATGAGAGCACTCTTACCTTTGTAGCTATACATGAATTATCGCATATTATGACGAAATCCATTGGACATAAAAGTGAGTTTTGGGAGAATTTCAAATTCTTATTGGAAAACGCAAAGGAAGCGGGAATACACGACCCCGTTGATTATAAGAAGAAACCTAGGGAATATTGTGGTATGAAAATACACGATAATCCTTATTATGACGTCTGAGGGGTCTTTCGGTATTCCACTTAACGTCTTTATATCTCCAAATATAATATATTATGCCCTATATCCAGTTTTCCAACCCCGTAAAAATAGAGCGCACCAAAACTCTACCCAAATTACCCTCTCCATTTTCCATGAAAAGCATATTTTCCGATAATTCGTTAGTATGTTATAAGCCAGGTTCTCTCGCATCGGGCGGAGTTGGCACTGTTAAAAACTCGCGTCATAAAGCCAAGATGACTTAGTCGAACTATTTTACGTATTGTGTATTATAACCAACAATACGTAAACGCCGCTAATATTTCCCGCGAATAATATTTGTTAACGTCTTTTTAAGTGTAGCATTTACGGAAGGAACGGAAGAAACTGTAGGAGAAGCCCTAGTCAATATATACGTCGATGGCGTGCTCGATAACGATAAAACGGGAACTTGGTCGAATCCCGTATTTGCCAAGGTAACACAAATATCTCTATATAAAAGTAAAACTGATGTATTATGACGGGATTTACGTAGGCATTCAATAAACGCATTTGTAAATGCCCCTACTGCTTCACCCAACACCTCGCTATATGTGTCCGCGCATGTTTGATTATCCTTACATCCACTAAATACAAATATATTTGGATTTTTTATCACCATATTATTATTTTTCACCGTTACGTAATTAGTTGGCGTTTTATATTGTATGGAGTAAGGGAGATCGCACATAGACCCACTATGACAACTATCGAATAACAATATAGCGCGGCATTTGATTTGCTGTAGAATGCTCAATATAATACCTTCTCTAATAAACCCATTTGTCTGATAATCTAAAGGGACGAGTATGTTGTCCATTTTGCCATTCGTATTACCGTTAATTAGAGAACCATGACCGCTATAATGAACCCATATTTCATCTAGAGACGAGCTTTGTTGTGCCAAAAGATTCAATTGCGCGATTATATTATCGCGGGTGGGTATGAAGTTAGGATTATCGTCCCGTAATAACGTTATATTAGAGGATTGGTAATCATATGCGTCGATTAATACGTTGCGCATATTCACAATATCGTCAATACAGCCATTTAATGTTATATCAGGGATGCTTGTATAATTAATACCAATAAGTAAGGCCTTTTTCTTACCCGACATCTATAGTATATAGAGATATAGTTTATTACCCAAAAAAGAATATATAATATGCCGATTATGTAATAAGGATAGTAGATAGAGTAATATAATGTCTTATAAAGTTTATTTATTGGATTCTACGGGTAAAGAGAGCCGGCTATTTGTATTTAATGGCGGAAGTCAAACCGAGTTTGACTCATTTAGTGATATCGATAAACAAATTATACGCGAAAATAATATTATACCTCAATATTCAACTCAACAAATCCATAAAGACGATTCTATACGCGCCATTAAAAAGAAAATTATTCAGGAATACGGGACAAATTTAGTTAGCTACGACGAAATCTATATGTTTTCGGCTATAAAAAATACGGTTCAAATATTCAAGACATACATGGACATGACGAATAACGACACTACACCACTCACACTTCCTATGATTTATCAGTTATTGGTCAACTTAAATGCCCCTCCTGAAAAAATGAAAGAGATATACGCTATGCTCGACCAAAAAAAGACGGCCTCTTATACCTATGATGACTTATTACGCCTGGGGATAAATAACGAAGATTTTGAAACGACTATACCCATCGGAATAAAATTCGGCAAATCCCATAATTACCTATTTTCGGCGAACCCATTTACTATAATGAGCGACGAGGGGTCTACTGCTTTCCGCCCTTCTAATAAAAACCCCTTATTGGCGCTTGATAATAGTTTACTCTTGAATTACAATAAAACCTTTCGTGAAACCGAGCGACAAAATACCATTTATGTCTGTCTATTCGGTAATGTTTTAGAATATGCCAAAAAGACGGGCATAGATGCCGAATATATGATACAATGCTATTATCCCCACTTATCGGATAAAAATATAACCACCGAAGAAGAGTTTTTGAAAAATCAGCAGCGACTCATAGAAGAAAATAAGAGTTTATTGAAGACGCAGACGCTCACTTATTATGAAACCATAGATATGTTTTATAATGTGCGCAATAATAAAAAAACCGAACTCGCGTATTCTACACAAGGCATAAAAACATTCGAAATAGTCATTCATCCCGAATATAAAACCATATTACCCCTGGATACTATTTTCAAACAAATTCACGCATCTAAGATTATGCCTTATGTAAAATATAATCCGGGCATTCGCAGAGAGAACCTATACCGTCTTTACTCGGATAAAATATCGAAAAGTGGTAAGAAAATACCTCATTTAACCAAGTCGCAAATAAATAACTTGATACGCGTTACTGGAAAAACGAACCAGATATCCTTTGTGATTGAACATAAAATCCAAGGTGTACCTATAGATGTATTTATAGATATTGAAAAGAACGGTAATATAGTCGTCCATTCTGAAAACACGGGCGAATTTTTACAGGGGTCTAAAACGATAGCTATAGTAACAGTCGGCGAATTAAAAAACATCATATCCGAAATATTAAACCCCGTTATAAATTCTGTGAATGATATCATCGAACAATCGGGTTATAAAATAAATTTATTTCGCGGGTTTTATGAAGATAATATTGAGATTACCGATCTTACGTATATATCCACTGTGCCTTACAAACATAAAATAAACCTAAAAAATGATGTTACCTGTTTATCTACTGTATTTGATATAATCGATGACGATATCAATAAGGGCGCGATTCTACGTTATAAGCGCGTGGATAATTTTAAAAAGATGACTGCCATGTCCGCTATGATAACCGAGATATTTAAAAAAACGAATAACGAACACGATGTTATATACGCGTTAATGTCGAATTATGGTAAAACGGAAGAAGAGGCGTTATTAATTGTGGCCGATTATTTCAGTCAGCATATTCGCGTGAATGCTCAATACGTTAATAAGGACGTAGATATAGCAGAAAACCCGGGGTTTCAAACGATATTCCGTTTATTACCATTCGAGCATAAATTCATGGTGGAAATTACAAATATCAATTCGCTAGAATATATTGAATGTATTGAAACGTATTTGGATAGCTATCTTAGGTTGTCGCAGGCAGGAGATGAAGTAGACGAACAATATAAAGCGTTATGTCGGAAAACGAAGGAGGTAATAGAAGACGAAACGCATATTGAAAATGTAGTTGCTGCCATTGAGGTTAGACCTATAGAGGCATCGACCAATAAGGCGATGGCATTTTTTGCCATGGAAGAGGAAGAGGTAGAAGAAGGGGGCATTGCTTTCGAAGATGACGAAGAGGAAGAAGGTGGCATTGTTTTTGAGGAAGACGAAGAGGAAGAAGGTGGCATTGTATTCGAAGAAGAGGAAGAGGAAGAAGGTGGCATTGTATTCGATGAGGAAGAGGATGAAGGCGCTACCGAGGAAGAGGTAGACGAGGAAAAGAAAATGGTAGCCGGAGAGAAAGGCTTTGATAAAGAAAAGAAAATGGTAGAGGAGGGGACTCGCGTAGAGAAAGGAGGGGGAACCTTAGGTTCCCCCTCTTCTTATGAACCCGGTTCAAAAGAAGCCGAAGAGTTAATAAAGACATGGTCTAAGAAAAACGTCCTATTTAAAAAGATGAAAACATTGGAACCGACTTTGTTTTTAACGAAAGAAGAGGGTCAATATACGTCTTATTCCAGAGCTTGTCCTACAAATATAAACCGTCAGCCTATTATATTAACCGATGAAGAAAAGGCAAAGATAGATAGAGACCATGCGGGTTCATACACGAACGCCATTCAATACGGCACAAACCCAGATAAAAAATATTGGTATATATGCCCTCGTTATTGGTGTTTACTAACCAATACCAGTTTAACTGAACAACAGGTGAAAGACGGGGCATGCGGTGGAAAAATAATACCACCACCCAGAAAAAAAGAAGACAATCAAAAAATACCACCCGGACATTACATATATGAATTTACGGATAATAAATACCATAAAAACGCGGACGGCACATATGCCCAGAATTCACCCGGCTTTTTGGCAAAAGATAAACACCCCACTCATTGTCTTCCCTGCTGTTTTAAAACATGGGATTCCCAACAACAAAAAGACCGCAGAGAAGAGTGTCTGGCTTCTGATACTCGCACGAAGCCTGCCGAACAAGATAAGACGGAGAAGACGGCAAATACCTATATAGTTGGAGTCGCCAGATTTCCTGTTCCTCCTAACCGATGGGGGTTTTTACCTCTAGAAATAGAGCTATTTCTACATACGAATAACGAACTTTCGGTCAATAAATTCAAGCCGAACGAAATTAAATTAAATACTCCCAGTATGTTACGCTATGGAGTAGAGCAGTCCGCGAAAAATTCGTTTATTGGATGTATTGCCGATATATATTCGTTTAAAAAGAATCTGGATAGAACACCTACGAACATGGATATGTTACAAATCATCATAAAATCGATGAATCTGGATATGTATATCAAATACAATAATGGCTCGTTAGTATCGGTGTTTCAGCCACCCAAAACACAAATAGACGAGGGTGTATTGAGTAAATATTATAATACAGAACTTTATAAATCGATTAATCCGTATCAAGAAGAGCAGGCCGATTTTTTTGAAGATACGTTGGCATCATTCGAGAACTTTATACATTTTTTAACTGACGAAAATTCTACAGTAGACCATATGTATTTATGGGACATACTAACCACACCTAATAAAAATTTGTTTGACGGGGGCATTAATTTGATTATTATGGAAATAGCAGACGACGACGTAACCAATAATGTAAAATTATTATGTCCGACGAATTCTTATGCCGCAAGTTTCTATGATAACAGAAAGGAAACGGTTTTACTTATCAAAAGAGAAGCTTATTATGAACCCGTGTATTTATATGAAAACAAAGGCAACGTAATTGTAGTGAATAAAACATTTTTGGAAAGTAGGGTTCCCGAAACACTCAAGCGACTATTTATAACTATACAAAAATCATTGGGTAAATATTGCGCCGTCCAGCCGAGTATTCGTCATAAATTTAAACGTAATATCGCCGCGAAAGATTTATTTATAAAACTAAGAGCGCAAAAATACGATATTGTGTCGCAAATTATGAATTATCGCGGCAAAATAGTGGCTATAATGTGTGCGCAGATAGACAAGGGGGGAAAGGAAAAAGGTGAAGCTTTTTATATACCTTGTTATCCATCCGCCGTTCTACCTGAATTGAAAATAGAATACATCGATTCTGATGGACTGTGGAGAACCTACGAAGAAACGCGCGATTTTCTTATCAAATTACATGACGATTCCAACGGCGAAATATTATGTCAACCCAAAATAAAAGTCATTGACCAAAACCTAATTGTCGGTATATTAACCGAGACGAATCAGTTCATACAAGTATCCCCTCCTTCTACAAATATAATCGAAGATGGTCTAGAAACTCTAGAAGACGTAAATTATATCATGACCGATAAGACACTGACACTTAGTGAGAGCGGGGATATGAAACGAATAGAAACTATAAAAAACATATCCTTAGAAACGCAATTTTATAATGCCTTCCGTAGCACCGTAAGGATTTTATTGAACGACCATATTCATAAAGAATTACGAGATAGTATAATTCGCACGTTGGATAATATTGGTGTTTCCTATGTAACGTCTTTGAAAACATTGGAATCCGTTATAAGACGGCTTACACGAAATTATGTTCAGTTTAATACCATGGATAAGGATGTTCTAGATAGCTTTGATACGATTTCGGCATGCACATCGAATTGTGACAAGAAAAAGTATTGTTTACTCACCCAAGGCAGCGACTGTAAATTATTATTACCCAAAACTAATTTAATCAACGGCTTAGATAACGAAACGACCTATTTCATACGTATAGCCGACGAATTATTGCGTTATAAAAGAATCCGCCTTTTTATGTTGAACCCCAAAAACTTTTTGAATGTTACAAATACGGAATATCAAATCAACGAAAACGAGTTTATCATATTACATTCGTTGTTGACGACTACGTATTTTGATGATTTGGTGCCGTTTCAAGTGAATAGCTTCATTAAAAATGTAACCTATGATTTCGCCAATCCACGCATTAGTAATAAATATTCGTATGCCGTATCGATGGCTGACCAAAAGGAACTTGATGGAGAGAAAATGGCCGAGGTGAATGAATACGGCGTGGAATGTATAAAGGATACCATACCCTTAGTAGGCAATGTCACTAGCTATTGGCGGGCTATATTCCCCAAGGACACGAAAGAATACGTATTGGATTCTACGAAATATTGTAGCTATTACGTAATCATACACATTTTACAGAAAAAATATAAGACGGCGATATCCATAGAAAATATTAAGCTTTCGCTATGGAATGCGTATGAGCCGTTTATGAAGGATTATAGTAAGCGCATTTTTGACGTCTTATCGAAGCAAGGAAAACACGCGATGATGGAGCGAATTAAAAGAAACGAGGTTACATTTCAAGATTTAATTATGAGCGAGGAATATTATATATCCACACTCGACATATGGGCTCTTGCCAGCAAATTAAATATTCCTATTATGTTATTCACGAGCACGAGTTTAAAAGACCTTATGTTGGACGTAAGATGGTTAATCATGGGCGGCAATCAATCCGACGACTTTTATTTTATTCGCGCGCCTGCTGTGGTAAAAGATTCGCGTGATTATATTAATGATTATCATTTGGTTACGTCTTCTTATAAATTAAGTGAACTTGTTGGTATGGATGGGATGTTAACATCGCAAGAAACTGAATACCAAAAAAATGTCCAGTCGTTTAGTTCCTACGTTCAAATAAAGAAAATAAGGAAATTACGTGGTTTTGATGAAACTTTTTTATCAATGATTACATCCGAAAATACGGTGACGCCCGGAAAAGACACAACAAAAGACGAATTTGAGGCAATCAATAATGAATTATTAGACAAGGTATTAACCTACGAAGACGAGGAAGGCGATGTTTCTGCCGCTCCAATGGCATTTCTAGATGAAAGCATTTATGAATATCAAGAAAAATCGCATTTTATCAATGGATTTTTACGGAATAATATTGCGTTTTATACAGAACATGACTTATTCTATTTATTTAAATTATTTGGTGTATACGTAGATTATGACGACATTAAGTGGTATATCAATTATAACGATACGGTTAATATCAAAAAGACAATACAAGAATATTTACCACTGGAAATTAGAGATAAAATAAAAAAGATTAGCGCTATCGATTATTTATTTAGTCATCCACGCTGTCCAAAATTTAAGGGCCAAACCATCCTATATCGAGGAACTGATCAATTATACAACAATAGCCGAACGTATAACGACCCCGCTTTTGTTTCTACTACGAAAACATTAGACATCCTTTTTGCCACCGGTGAATTTATCAATAAAGAAAAAAAATGTTGTATACATGTTCTTTTAGTTGAACCGGGGGTTCCATATATCGATTTGGAAAAAGAACGTAGTAGTTGGTCACATCAAAAAGAGATTTTGTTACCCCGTGGATTATCGTTTGAGCGTATTATTAGTGGAACATATACGAATTCGGATGGTTCTTATAAAGCATTCTTATATAAGGTTAGTTTACCAAGTTCTCAACCTGCCGTGTATAGCGCGGAAGATAGTAATTTCATAAATTCAATAGTGAGTGGTGTTACGGCAAATGTTTAACCCCCGTATTTTCAGGGAGATTTCATAGGGTTTCGGGGGGGAACCCGCATCAGACCTAGAATAAATAAACTATAGCGCGGATGATTTAAATATAAAACATGTTACTCTATCATAATATGGAAGTTATTGACCTTGGTGCTTTGAATGATTTAGACCCGATTTCGATGAGTATATCGGAAACCGGACCCGGCAATGGGTCCGGTAACGGGTCCGGAATGAAGCCATCTGTTAATTTCGGCGGCGGCATCGAGCTTCTAATGAACGATAAAAAAAAGTCTTCCTCGTCCTCTATGAATATTGATTTAGGCGAACTTGATAAGTTAGAAAATGAATTAAATGAATTATCGGGGGCAGGTGCTCCGTCTTCATACTCGGCTCCTACTACATCATCCAGTTCTTCTTCTTCGAGCGGTACCAAGACCCTAAGTGGTTTCGCATCCAACCTCTTCGGCTTCGGCCCCACTCCCGAGCCCGTCAAGTCAGTCAATATTGAGGTTGAAAAGGAAACGAATGACTCGAAACTAGGTGAGGCCACCGCCAGTAGCATGGGTAATACCAAGACATGGGATGGTTATTCCAAGATGAACGAAATCCCCCTGAGCGGCGGCAGCATGGGTGCGAAGTTGACCGACCGTGAGAAGCGTCGTAAGAAGCGCGCCATGATTAAGAAAATCGAAGAATGGAACGAAAAGGGGTTTTCGAAGGGCGGAGGCGGCGCCCATTTTAACATGGATTCTGTCTACGAAGAAGTCGAGGACGAATACGAGACATTGCTAGAAGAAAAGCGTAAGAAGGATAGTATCAAGTTACAGGGCTGGTGGTTTATGACGTTTATTAACTCCCTAGAATACGCGAATTCCGCCTTTAATCCCTTTGATTTAAATTTGGACGGCTGGGGTGAGCAAGTAAGCGAGGATTTGGATAGTTATGAGGAAATCTTTTCTGAGCTCCATGATAAGTATAAGGGGGGTAAACTCGCGCCCGAGATTTCGCTCCTTTTACGTTTGGGTTTTAGCGCATGTGTGGTGAACTTTACGAATAAGGCCCTTTCTACTGCCACGCCTGGTTTCAATGACGTCATTCGCCAGAGTCCCGAGTTGATGAAGATGTTTACGAATGCCACTGTCAGTAGTATGAGTCAGCAATCGCCTGGGTTCGCCTTTGCCAGTAATTTGATGCAGGAACAGGAAAACAAGCCTCGTGGTCCGCCGCCGCCCGCGCCCGTAGAAACGAAGAACCAGCCCGCGCCTTCGAGACCGGGGATGGTGTTTACGGAGACGCCTAGTAATAGACCGGATATCAATGCCGGACGCGGGGCGATGTTTAGAGAGCAGGGTGTAGATATTAACGGGTATTCCAATAATGATATTCAACGAACGCAAACGGCCCATTCGCAAGCTCAAATGCAAATGCCTCAACAACAGTCTGCCAGGCCCGAGATGCGCGGCCCTCAATCCAGCGATATCGATAATATCTTATCTGGACTTAAAACGAGAACTGTGAATATTCATGACCAACCGCCCGCGGCATCGAGGGAAGACGATTCTATGATTTCTATCAGTTCTCTCAAGGATATTCAGAATGGAAACGCGCCCAAGCGCTCTAGACGTAAGAATGGGTCGAATAAGAATACGATTTCGCTGGACATCTGAGGGGAAACCTACGGTTTCCCCTTCAACCCCTTCCCTTTGTCTTAGTGGAATTTTATAATAATTTCATGATTTCAATATTTTATTGAAATTATGCTTTCATTTTTTAGTTTTACACCTTTTCTCATTTAAAACGCCCATTTTACTGGACAAAAAATAAGAAAAAATGTAAAATCAATTGTAGGAATTTCACCTACGATGGTCTAACTTTTTCCTGTTCTTCTTTGTTATTGGAACAGGTGAAAGACGAAATTTGAAAACATAATGGTCGTTCTTGTTTTTCAATCCAACACTTTGTTAAATTCATTATGTTTATTGATGAATTCGCAT
>Ga0114960_10001927_pt1 | contig 16429 bp, 11 predicted proteins | sample C_130625_MF_Meta_FD_92637 | JGI IMG/M metagenome (GOLD analysis project Ga0114960, IMG submission 92637) | Freshwater microbial communities from Lake Croche, Canada to study carbon cycling - C_130625_MF_MetaG | ecosystem: Environmental > Aquatic > Freshwater > Lake | place: Lake Croche, Canada... | reverse complement strand
TAATGTCCTTGGAAATTGTTTGGCTTCAGCAGTAGTTGCTAGAAGTGAAAATGAATTGAATGTCGCATGAAAAACCTATTCATTATTCTAGTCTTGTTGTTCTCAACTAGTCTGAACGGTCAAACATGCATTGATTCTTCTTTAATTGATCCAACTGTTTTTTGCTCTAGTGAATATGTGCCAGTCTGTGGTTGCGATGGTGTTACGTATTCCAATGCTTGCATGGCAACTTTTGTTTACGGGGTAAGTTCCTTCACAGATGGTGAATGTACACTTATTCCTCCTGATACCTGTAGGATCATTCCAAGTGGGGTTGATTTTGGTGCATGTACGATGGTGCTGGGTGTGATTCGTCAAAATGATACTTGTTTTACTGTATCTGGTTGTAGTTTTATTGGCAGCGATGGAATTGATTATTCAGCCTATTTTTATCCTAGTGGATATCAATGCAATAGTTTATGTGGTGGAATGGATACTGCAATCGTTTTGAATTGTTATGATTCGACCTTAATTAATTTAAATGTCGTTTGCCCCGACCTTTATATGCCTGTTTGTTCCTGTGATTCTATTACTTATTTTAATGCTTGTTGGGCAACTAATTACCAAGGAGTTTCAGGGTATACGAACGGAGCTTGTTCAACCAATAGTATAAAAGAGTGGAGTGGGAATCAAGATTGTTTTATTTTTCCAAATCCAGGAGTTGATTTACTGAATATAAAAGATTTAGACTTTGAACTCTTTAATACCATTACTGTTTTTTCCATTAATGGTCCATTGATGTATTCCAATACAATGATGACAGATTCTTTTCAAATGGATGTTTCAAATTTACCTGAAGGAATCTTTATTATCAAATTGGTTTCGAATAGTGGTAAAGCAAATTACTTCCGCTGGATTAAGGCATAAAAAAAAGGGCTTAGAAAATCTAAACCCTTTTTCAAAACTAAAAAGTTTCTTAGTTTACTTTCGAAGATAGTTCAACACCAGCTTTGAAACGAACCGCTTTTTTAGCTGCAATTTTGATAACTGCACCTGTCTTAGGGTTACGACCATTTCTAGCTGCACGAGCTGAAATAGAGAAAGAACCAAATCCTACTAAAGAAATACGGTCTCCTGCTTTCAATGCTCCAGTTGTAGCATCTACAAATGCATCTAATGCTTTTTTCGCGTCAGCTTTGGTCAATCCTGATCCATTTGCCATCGCATCAATTAATTCTGCTTTGTTCATAGTAATTGTTTTTAATAGTTAATAATTATTTACCTTGACAAATATATCTGAATATCCTTGTCAACATTACGTTTTAAGAAAAAAAAGTATTAAAATGTTGAAAAATAGGCCTTTTTGTTGATAAACTACCCCTAAATCCTATGTTTAGCAAGGGTTTTGAAGGAAATAAATGGGAAATACGCAAAATTAAATAGCGAGAAATGATCGTTTATCGTAATAAAATAAGTTTTTTAATTTCAATTCTAATTGGTAAGCTTCACTTTTAGTGGGCTTAGATATATGCCAAATTAGACTCCAAGGCATGCCTGTTGAAGTAAATTTCTCATATCCCGCGTTATGTCTCTTCAGTCGACTGGACAATTCTTCAGTGTGTCCTTTGTAGAACTGTTTGGTAGATATAGAATATAGAATATAAACTGAATACATTTAAATAAAGAAAGGCCACCTATCATATTGAAGGATGGCCTTTTGTAGCGAGAGAGAGATTTGAACTCTCGGCCTCAGGGTTATGAATCCTGCGCTCTAACCAACTGAGCTACCTCGCCATTGTATTGAAGGGTGCAAATATAAATAGAATTTTAAAATTGACTATGCTTCTGCTAAAGTTTTCCTAATTCTTCCTGCACGAAATCAACCAATTCCTTTAAGTAATGGGAGGAAAAGTCAAACTTTATTTTTGCTTTAGCATAAATTTTAGGTATGGAAGTAGTATAACCGAGGCTTAAGGCATCTTTATAATTAGTAATTGTTTCTTGGTAGTTGGCTTTACTATTTTTCCAAATTCCTAAGGCGCCTAACTGGGCAATACCATATTCAATATAGTAGAATGGAACCTCGAATAAATGTAATTGTCGCTGCCAAGAATAAGCAACTTGATCTTCATAACCTGTCCAATCAGTCAATCCTGTTCCGTAGTCTGATGAAAGTTTTAACCAATATGTTTTTCGTTCTTCTTTCGTGTGCTCTATATTTTCATATACCCAATGTTGAAAGGCATCAATTTGGGCAATCCAAGGTAGAATTTTTAAAATCCCCTCTAGTTGTTCTCTTTTCGCTCGATTTAATTCTTCTGGATTGCTATAGAAGCTGTCCCAATAGGTCATAGAAAGTAATTCCATAGACATAGAAGCCAATTCAGCAACTTCGGAAGGAACATTTTTGAAACTTGTAAGTTTTAAATCTCTACTTAAAAAGGAGTGAACAGCATGTCCGCCCTCGTGAACCATGGTAACCAAATCTCTTTGAGCTCCTACTGCATTCATAAAAATAAAGGGAACCCCGATTTCATATAATGGGTAGTTATACCCTCCTGGAGCTTTTCCTTCTTTGGACTCTAAATCCAAATGACCCATCGCTTCCATTGTTCTTAGGCAAGAGCCAAAATAGGGATCTATTTTGTCAAAAACTGCAATAGTTCCATCAAGCATTTCTTTTCCACTTTTAAAAGGACTTAATGCTGCTTTTCCGAGTGGATCTACTTCTAAATCCCAAGGTTTGAATTTCTCTTTTTTAAACAGTTCAAGTTTCTTCTGTTGAATTTGTTTTACTATTGGAACAATTAATGTTTTAATAGCATCGTGAAAATCTAGGCAGTCTTTTTTAGTGTAATCAAAACGTCCTAATTCACTAAATTTATAAGTACTAAAATTTTCAAACCCAGCATTAAGTGCTATTTGATGTCTTTTTTGAATTAAAGAGGAATATAAATTATCTAAAGCAACTTGATCTAAATTTCTTCTTTCTGCCATGGAAACAAAAATTATTTTTCTCAATTCTTGGTCTTGATCTTTCAAGAATTGTGCGGCTTGTTGCATGGTTAAGGTTTTCCCATCATGTTGGATGGTTTGCGCTGCAGCGATAGCGCCATATTTTTGAGCTTCTTCACTTAATTCAGCTTCTAATGCTATATTTTCTTCTTTGAATAATCGAAGTTGTACGTCTATTGCCCTGAAGTAAATTTTATAAGCATCCTCATTTTCTAGACTTTTTTTGTAAGTGCTTTCACTTAATTTCTTATTTAAAAGGTCATCGAAAGGTGCAAGTTTTGGTTGGATTTCTGTCACAAAAAAATTATAGGAATCAGCGTTTGCTTTATTCTTTGTGTCAATCGACATTTTTATATACCTCCAAGCTTGGTCTTCTTCTAAGACTGCATCCAATTCACTTTTGTCTGATAACCAGGTTAAGAATGCTTCTTTAGAATTTATTTCCCTGGTAGAAAGTTCTTTTAAGTAGGGAAGGATTTCTTCAAAGGATGTTATATTTAAATCAGGTGAAATATAAGTTCTAGGATTTTTTTGAATCTTCATTAGTTATTTTTTTACGAAAGTACATTTTATAGTATTTGCAGCGCAAAAAAAAAGCACCCTAAGGTGCTTTTTATGATAATGAAAAATATTATTCTTTAATAAATTTAACAACGCAAGCTCTTTTGTCGTTGTAAACTCCCAAATAATAAGGTCCTGCAGCCAACTTTCTGCTCATTTCAATAGTATTTTTTGTGGATCCATTTTGAGCTCCTAATTTAAAATTAGAAACAAGTTGTCCTTGCATGTTGAATAATTTACATTCAATTTCTTCTCCAATGATTCCATTTACTTCTAAATTGAAAGTACCATTGTTTGGATTTGGATACAAAACACTTACTTGGATTCCATTTCCTTGATTTTCTTCTAATCCTTGAATGGCTTCTATCACAACAACGATTGAAGTAATACAACCATTATTATCTTTTACATAACAGGTATAGCTTCCTGCAAATAAACTAGAAAATAAAGACCCTGAATAATAATTAATTCCATCTATACTATAAGTATACGGACTTAATCCTCCTGCGCCTGTTAGCGTTATCGTTCCATTGTTCCATGAAGCAGGAGTAGAGACACCGGTTACACTTACTTGCGAAGGTTCTGTAACGGTTGTTGAATAGGTTGTGGTACATCCACTTACATCTTTAACTGTAACCGTATAAGTTCCTGGAGCAAGGTTTTGAATAATATTTCCCGGGGTAAATACTGTTCCATCTATACTGTAAGCATAAGCAGGCATTCCTCCATTGGCAAGAACGGTAATCATTCCATTGTTGGCACCGAAACAGCTTATAGCAGTAGGGGAGGCATTCGCTGTTAAAACACTTGGTTCAACGATGGTATAAGTTGAGGTTCCGACACATCCATTCGCATCCTTAGCATATAGGGTATAAGTTCCAGCACCTAATCCTGTAAAACTATTAGTAGTTTGATAATTAGTACCATCTAGAGAATAGGTATAGCTACTTTGTCCGCCAGTTGCGCTGATGCTGATAGCACCATTTTGCTGACCATTACAAAGCACCTCAGCTGTCTGATTGCTAGTAACTGAAATACTGGTTGCTGGATTTAATTGAACAACCCCAGTTGCTGCACATCCCGAATTGTCAGTTACTGAATAGTTATAAGTTCCTGCCGCTAATCCAGTAAATACAGCTGATGTTTGATTGGCACCACCATTTAAACTATAAGTATACGGTGCTGCTCCTCCGGAAACGGTTAAACTAATTTGGCCATTATTTCCAGTGCAGGTTGGCGAAGAAAAAGTATTATTAACCGTGATTAATGAACCGCCAGCGGTTACTGTTATTGTCATTAAGTCATTGCAAATATTTTCATCTGGACTGGTTCCATTAACACTGGTAGAATTAAAGGTAACTGTATTGCTGCCTGTAAGTATTCCCGAAACCGTTACAAAGATGGTGTCTGTAGCTCCAACAGCATTCATTTGGCTTGAAGTGTAGTTTACAGGGGTGCTTGTTCCTGTACCAACTTGCCAAGTGAAACTCCCAGAAGTAATAGCATTTGTTCCGCGATTTTCGATAATAACTCCCAATTGCACGGTAGAACCACAAATCGTTCCAGGGTTCACCTGAAATACATTCGCAATAGTTGCATCAGTTGCGTCAGGATTCATTTTAATTGCAGCAACGCATGTTTTTGTTGCGGAGCTGTGATAAACACCAGAATAATAGAAAGTTTCTCCATCAAAATCATCGATAGTCATGTGATGATAATCTCCCCATCTTGTATCTGAGGTCTTAATAGTAGTACCTGCCTTTACAACAGTCTCTGTCATGGTCATCTGACCAAGTGGATCACAAGGTTTTCTTCCTGTCATTCTAATTGATGGAAAATCACCTGTTGTTCCACTTGAGGTAGAATAAGCCATTATGATATTTCCATACTTATCAATATTAATGGCTGGCATCCATCTATTTAATGTTGCACCTGGAGCATAAGTTCCTTCTTGATACAAAGTCCAAGTTCCTAAACTTCCACTGGCTCTTCTAATTTCTATCCATCTTACACCTGCTCGATCTGCACCACTTACATCTGTAGATAGACTTAACACCATTGCTTGGTGATCCGAAAAAACGCGCATAGGCGCCTTGTACATCACAGGCTCTCTTAGTGGATCTAGTTTAACAGTAGTTCCTGGTTGAGGAATACAAGTGAAACTTGTTAAACCACATAAATCTGAGTCTATTTCACCAATTGCAATATCTTGAATCTTTGCTACAGTTGCAGTACTGTTGGTCCAATTGATGGTCATTTCCCACAATTCAATCCAGTCATTAGTTCCACTATCGGGCGTCCCATTTGAGTGTCTCTCGTCATCGCGGTGTCTAACAAATAAAGGTTTCATTCCTGCTGGAGCAGCAAGATCTCCTTCAAGATCAACTGGTGTAATAGATTGAAAACCAAAACCATTTAAGGAATAGCCGATAGAAACTCCAATAAAAGGTGAAGTGGCACCAGTTAATAAGCTACTTAATTTCATTGCGTAAACTTTTGGAGGACCTCCTTCATTAGTAGAAACTAAGAAGGCATCAGAAGTTTGTGAGAAACTCCATTTTGGGTAGTCTGGAAATGCCGGGCATGTAAATTGATAGGTATTGTATGCTCCTTGTGGATTATTGGTTTGGGAAACATGCACTAATAATTTATTTCCCGAACTTGAAAATTCCATCAAAAACCATCTTCTTGCCGGTTTGTAATACAATACAATTGGATCTCCAGCAGATGCTGGACCACCAAGAGTCTGCATGGTTAGAGAACTAGCCACAGTTGCACCTGTTGATTTGTTGAATATGCGATAGACACTCCCACTGCTTCCATTGGCCGACATAATAACAACCGAACTATCAGCGTCAACTGTAGGGTCGGGAGGCGACACATTTTGACCTAAACCGGTTGAATTCCATAGAATTGTCGCACTGGTCGATTTTTCCATATTTTGATGTTGCTGCCACAACCAATCAATATTGTGACTTGAGCTTTGAATGACAGGATTTGCATCTCTCCCTTTAAAGTTAGGCTTAATCACAACTGTTTTAGGGAATGCTTCTGATTCTTTTGCAGGCACTAAATGACTCACGGTAGGGGAGAAATTCCCGTAAAAAGTTGATGTTTGAGAAATTGAAACTTTAGAAACTAAAATGAATCCAAAGAAAATAAGTAGTTTTTTATTCATAGTTTAATTTTAATTTTACACATTAAATATAGCTAATTAATTCATTTAGCATCTTTTTTTTTAACATTCTTTTGAAGTAGGCTAAAAAACCGATCACAATCTAAATATGTTCACTCGTATGAAAATCATTTTATCACCTGCAAAAAGTTTGACTATTGATTCAACTAGTAGTCTAAACAGTTCAATACCAATTTTTTATAAAGAAGCTATATCTTTAAATAGTCAAATAAAAAAGCTGAATGTTTTGGAATTGCAGTCTTTGATGGGGATTTCTGAAAATTTAGCAAAAGAAGGTTTTTTATGGAATAAAAGTTTTAAGAAAAATCATTTAGGAACAGGTCCTTTCCAATTGCAACCGGCACATACTTTGTTTGCAGGTGAAGTATACCGAGGTTTAGAATTCAGTTCTTTATCTCAAGAGGAGTTGGAGCGTGCCAATGCGCAAATTTTTATTTTATCTGGACTGTATGGTATCATAAAACCAAAGGATTTAATATCTCCTTATCGTTTAGAAATGAAAACAAAGTTTCAATGTAGTAAAACTGCTACAAATTTGTATGATTTTTGGGGTACAAAGCTTAATAAAGTAATCGATAAGGTACCCGGAACAGTCATTAATTTAGCTTCAACGGAATATGCAAAAGCGCTGCATATTAAGTCACTAAAGTCAAGAGTTATCACACCAGTTTTTAAAGAAAAAACTAATAATGGCTTAAAGGTTGTAATGATGTATGCAAAAAACGCAAGAGGTAAAATGGCGCGTTATATTATTCAAAATAATCTTGTTAATGCAGAAGAACTTCTGGATTACCATTTAGATAATTACTCCTACAGCGCTACGGATTCTACTAAAGAGGAATGGGTATTTGTGCGTTAATTAGAAGATTGCAGGCCAATTTGCAATTACAAAATAAAGAAATACAATGAGCATTACCAATGCTATTCCTGTGTTAAGAACAACTGAAACCAAAAATCCAATTAATGTTCCAATGGCAGCGGACAGCGCGCGCTTAAAATCTTTATGATCATAAAGGAGTTCACCAGCTAATGCGCCTACAAATGAAAATAATAGAAATCCGAAAGGAACAGGTGTGAATAATCCGACAATTAAGCCGATGTAGTTTCCCCAAATTCCATATTTAGTACCTTTTAAATATTTGGCCCCTAATGCGGGAATTAAATATTCCAAAATAAAACTGATTAAAGCCAAGGCTAAAGTGTAAAACAATAGGAAATAACCTATAAAGTCTAGTGAAATTGCATCTGTCCAAAAAAGCATCCAAACTCCAAGCCAGGATAATGGAGGTCCAGGAAGTACGGGGATAAAGACACCTATCAAGCCAGTGAGAACTAGTATAAATCCTATGATGATAATTATAATATCCATGTCACTTTTTTAAAATTAAATTAGTCGATTAGATTGCTCAACTTTTTTCCAACTAATGTTCCAATAGCAACTCCCATTCCACCCATTCTAACACCGATAGCAATTCTATTTGAATATCGTTTAATTATAGGTTCTTTACTTTTTCCTACACCCATGATTCCCGACCAATTCATATCGATCTCATGAGGAGTCTCGGGGAGTATTTGTTCAGCAAGTATTCTTTTTAATGCGTTCTGTATACTCTCATTTAACGCTAACTTACTAGTAGTTTCTTGAGTGAAGTTCATGTTTCTTCCTCCACCAAGTAGAATTCTGTTTCCGACATTTCGAAAATAATAATATCCCTTGTCAAAATGAAAGGTTCCATTGATATTTAAATTTGGAATTTCTTTGGTAATTAGCACTTGACCTCTTGCGGGTATAACATCTTCATTTACAAGTTCTTTAGCAAATCCATTTGAACAGATTATTAATTGTTCTGTTTTTATAATTCCAATATTTGTCTGTAATTCTATGGTGTCTTTTTGTTCCAAAAATGATTTACACTTTACGCCAAACAAGACTTTGATGTTTTTCTGAACAGCACGCTTGTAAAGTTCATCATTCAGTTTTCCAGTGTTCAAACTGCCTTCTAGACGATTGTAATATGAGGTACGGAATCCATTAAATCCGAAGGTATTTGTTGCTTGTTTGTCTTCAGAATAAATTAATTTCTCACCAGTTATTTCTTGTGCTTTCTGGTTTAAATAGTCAATAAATGCGCTGTCAATTTCTGGGGCGTCATTTTGAATTAAATCCCAAGAGCCACATGGATTATAGTCTATAGCAGTACTATCTAATAAATTGAAAAGAGCCTCAAGGCCTTCAAATCTTAATTGAAAGGTATCCCATACTTCAGATTCACTAATTGTTTTTAGATCATCTTCTAATTCACTAGGACTTCCAAAACAGGCAAATCCGGCATTTTTTGTACTCGCGCCACTGGGCAAGTATCCTTGTTCTACTATTAATATGCGCCTTTTTGGGAAGCGTTCTGAAATAAAAATCGCGGTGCTTAATCCAACAATTCCAGCACCAATAATAACGATGTCATTTTCGGTGAAATAAGTGTCTCTTTCCCAATAACTTAACTGATCTATTTGCAGCATTTTTTTTACTCGTGATTTTTTCTCAAATTTGCGTTATATACAAAGGTAAAAATAGAATCGATTTTCGTCTTTGTTATTGACTTATTTGTAGTTTATGCGCTTATTTATATTCTTCTTATCGGTTTTTGTTTCCTTGAATAGTATTAAGGCACAAACTTTCGAACTTATCCTGCCTGGCTTCGTCAATAATTATAGCACTAAGGTAAAATTATTAGGTGCTTCTTTGTATGTTGTTCAAGATGGAAAAACTATTTCTAAGGCAATTACCAATAGTGGTGGCGTTTATTCAATTAGCGCCAAAATAAATAAAAATATTCCATTTGAGGTACTGGTATCGAAACCGAATTATTTATCTAAACGCGTTTATTTTGATTTTAAAGCATTAAAAATTAAGGGGAGTAATGTTACAATTCAAGCTGCGGAAGAGTTATTGATTGAATTATTTGAAGTGAGAAAAGGAGTGACTATCGCTATCGGTCCTGATGAATATGCGGAAAAGTTTTTATGGGATGACAACCAAAATATTATGATCCCAGATTTAGCATTTAAAAAATTAGCAGAGGATAAAATTCTTACAGCTTTTAAAGATGCTGAAATTCAAGCTGTTGTTTCTAAATTCATGACTAAAGCAGAAACTTTTGCTCAAGTGAAGAATTATGAAAAAGCAATTTCTTATTGCGATTCGGCTCTAGTTTCAAATAATAAGGATTCAATTGTAATCAAAAGAAAAGATGTTTTTAAAAAGAATCTTGATGCAGTGCTTGCCGAAGAAAAAAAACAAGAGGAATTAAAGCAATTGGCTTCAGAAGGGGATGCACTGATGGCTCAAGGGAATCTAGTTGCAGCTGAGGCAAAATTCAACGAAATTGGTAAAAAAGATATTGGAAATGCTTATGCATTGAAGCAACTTGGCGTAATTAAACAGCTTAAAATAGATAAAGCGCTTGAAGATGCTGACGCGAAAAAATTAATTGCGATTAAGTCAAGTGCTGTAAAACTTCAAACTGCAAAAAAATATAAAGAGGCTATAACGGAATACGATAAAGGTTTAAAATTGAATATTTCTTCAGAAGAAAAGGAGAAAATAAATATTGAAATAGCATCCTTAAACACAAATTTAAAAAGTGCCGCATTAGAAATTGAAATCACAAACGAATTAAAAGCAACTAAAGTGCAAAATGCTTCTGGAGCTTACGATAAATCCAAAGTGAGTTACGCTAAAATTGATAATTTGATTGATCAACTTTTAACGGAAGCTTCTAAAAAGATTCAACGTGATTTGGTAAATAAGCAGATCGATGAAAGCATAGGAAAGGAATTGAAAACCGCTTATGATCTGAATTCTAAAAATCAATATGATAAAGCAATTGAGACTTATAAGAAAGCTGAAATATTGGTTGGCTATTTGACGGATGAGAATCTTAAAAATTCTAAATTAGTCGAGGTTAAAGGTCGCGTTCAGGAAGTATTGAAGAAAAAAGAGGAAGAAGAAAAAAAATATAAAACTGCGCTTGATCAAGTAGCTTTAGCCATTGATAATGCACCTGGAAAATTACCTGAAGCAGTTTCTTTATTAGCTAAAGATCCACTCAAAAGTAAATCAACCACTCTAGAGGTTATCGCTTTGAAAAAACGTTTGGTAGATGTTACTAAATACTATAATGAGAAGAAAATAAAAATTAAAGTTGTTGCTTCAAAAGATTCTTCTAAAGCCTTGGTAGCGATCAAGGAACTTTTTGTTCTTGCTCAATCTTCTCAAGTATCAAATGCAGAGTTGTTAAGAGTTACTATTTCTCTAGACTCTTTACAGAAGATTGTTTCTCCTTTTAAAATTGCAAAGCCGAACACCGCAGGTATAAAATTGAGTACTCCGGGTGAACAAGTGCTCGGAAATTCAACGGATGTATTTCAGCAATTAGATTTTACGCGCAATGAAGTGGAAAGAACTAAAGCTACTTATTTAACGGATTTGAAAAATGATATCGATAAAGAAAATGAATTCCGTACTACAAGTGAAGCTTCCCGTCAAGTGGATGCTGCAAGGGAGGTTCAAGATCAGAAGACTCAAATTGAATTGATTGGTATTGAAAATCAAGCAGGAGCCATTGAACGGCAAAAAGAATTGGCGAAAATTGTTAATGCTACCAATTTATCTATTCAGCAAAGAGAAGAAATGGTTATTAAAGAAGGGGAGAGAAGAGCCAAAGAAATACAGGTGATGAAAAATCAAATGGATGCTCAAGCACTATTAAAACTAAATGAATTGGCTCAAATTCACGCGCTACAGGAATTGCAGGTGCAAAAAGCAAAGACGGAGATGGAATTGATGAATATTGAAAAAGCAAAAGAAAATGTTGAACTTGCGGCACAGCTTCAAAAAAACAAAACAATTCTTGAGTACAATCAATTTCAAAAAGATTCAATTAATAAAAAACAACAAGAATCTGCCGCTAGAGAAATAGATAAATTAAAAAATTATGTTCCTGTAAATACTACCAGTCCTAATTATTTACGTGATGAAAAAAACAACTGCTTCCCTTGGAATGCTGTTACTGAGCGTGTTTATGAAATAAAAAACAGCGAGGGATACGTGGTTACCGTTATCGTTAGAAGGGTAGTAGTAGATCCAAATGGTTTCGGAGTAGTGTATGAACATACTAGAAATGAAAGGGGTATTTCTTCTTTCACGTGTAATGGATCCACCATAACTGAATTTATTTGGACCAATGAGTCCAAAGGATCCAATGTTATTCGCCCTGATTTAACCATTGCTACTGCTTGTGAGTAAGCGCTAAAAGCTTTCAAAAATAAGGTGTCAGTAACTATTTGAGCTGCTTCTTAATTCACTCGTTTTCTGAATTACTTTTAGGTTTTAATATTAATTATGCAAGTACATTTTATTGCTATTGGAGGTAGTGCTATGCACAACCTTGCTATTGCCTTAAGTAGAAAAGGAATCGTTGTTACAGGATCTGACGATGAAATATTTGAACCTTCAAAATCTCGACTCCTAAATCAAGGAATTCTTCCCAAGAATTTAGGTTGGGACGTCGCTACTATACATGCTGAATTAGATGCTGTAATATTGGGAATGCATGCAAGAGAGGATAATCCAGAGTTGTTAAAAGCTAAGGAATTGAATGTGCCAATTTTTTCTTATCCTGAATATTTATACCAACAAAGTAAAGATAAAATCCGTCTTGTTATTGGTGGTAGCCATGGTAAAACTACTATCACTTCTATGTTACTCCATGCAACAAAAGCTTTAGGACTGGAGGTTGATTATATGGTGGGTGCACAATTAGAAGGCTATGATTGTATGGTCAAATTGACTGATGACGCTAAATATATGGTTCTAGAAGGTGATGAATACCTGAGTTCTCCTATTGATCGAAGACCCAAATTTCATTTGTATAAACCCAATATTGCTCTGCTCTCTGGTATTGCTTGGGATCACATTAATGTTTTTCCCACTTTTGAGAATTATTTGGAGCAATTTGATACTTTTTGCAGTCTCATTTCTGATTCAGGCAGCCTAATTTATAATGAGGAAGATCTTGAGGTAAATAAATTAGGTAGTAAATATCAAAGTAAGCTAAACGTTCAAGCGTATCACACACCCGATTTTTCTCCGATGGAAGAGGGGACAGTTTTGCGATACGAAGGAAATGAATATCCATTGCAAATTTTTGGACCTCATAATTTACAAAATTTAATGGGGGCAATGGAATTGGCAAAATGTTTAGGAATTAAACCTTCGGATTTTTTCTCAGTAATGGTTGACTTTAAAGGTGCTGGAAAGAGGTTGCAAAAAGTTATTGAGAAAGATAATTTCGTAATGTATAAAGATTTTGCTCATTCTCCCTCTAAATTAAAAGCTACAACAAGCGCCGTGAAACATCAATATCCCAATAGGAAGGTAATTGCGTGCATGGAACTGCATACCTTCTCTTCTTTACAAAAAGAATTCCTTCCGCATTATCTTGGGGCGATGGACAAAGCAGATGAGGCAATTGTTTATTATAGTCCAGAGGTTGTCGCTCATAAAAAGCTCCCTTCCATCTCAATGGATCTGGTTAAAGATGGTTTTGGTGGCAAGGTTACTGTATTTAATCACACCCATGATGTATTGAAATTTATTTCAAATCAAGATTGGCAGAATTCAGTGTTATTGATGATGTCCTCAGGTAATTTTGATGGAATTGATTACGAAGATCTGGGAGTGAAACTTTGTGAAACGCTCTGATAATAGAAAATTATTCCTTTATTTCCTCTATTACGGGTTCATCTATTTGATTTCTAAAGATTAGACTCCTGTAGATTAATGAGATTACTAATGAATTCATGGTGCTATACACCAATAAGCCGAGCAAGGAAACTAACATCGTAAATTGCGGGCTGATAATTTGTCTAGTTTGTTTCATTCCTTCCTTCAAAAGTTCCTGGTCTGTTTTATTCTCTAAGGTAGGATTAGAGTTGCGCAAGGAAGTCAGCACTTTTTTATTTTGTAATGATATTCTAGTGCGTTCCAATTGTTTTTCATTAAATTCCGGATTGATATAAGTATAGAAAATAAAAATAAATCCACTTACCAAAACAGTGTAAGGCATGGCAGCCGTCATTCCAGTTTTTATATCTAAAAGTAAATTACTTTTTTGCTTCGCATTTTTTTTAATTAAATACAAACCAATCGAGACTGCAGCGGTGAGTAAAAACATGTTGGCAAATACATAGGGTTGAACAGAACCATTGTTAAAAAACCCAAAGGCATATCCACCCCATTTAATTACGATCCAAATCAATGCCGCAATTACTCCGGTAATTATAGGTGTTTTCATATTAACTGTTCATCGAGATAAGGAATTCTTCATTTGATATGGTGTTTTCCATATGATTTTTTAAGAATTCCATCGCTTCAACAGGATTCATGTCCGCAATAAATTTACGAATCAACCAAATGCGCTGAAGAGCATCTTTATTCACTAATAAATCTTCTCTTCGTGTTCCTGAAGCGGTAATATCAATGGATGGATAAATACGACGATTAGAAATTTTACGATCCAATTGAAGTTCCATATTACCAGTTCCTTTGAATTCTTCAAAGATTACTTCGTCCATTTTAGATCCTGTTTCTGTTAATGCTGTTGCAAGTATTGATAAGGAACCTCCATTTTCAATTTTTCTCGCAGATCCAAAGAATCGCTTAGGCTTGTGAAGTGCATTAGCATCTACACCACCAGAAAGTACTTTTCCAGATGCTGGTGAAACGGTATTGTAAGCACGCGCTAATCTTGTGATGGAGTCTAATAAAATACATACATCATGTCCGCATTCTACCATTCTTTTGGCTTTCTCCAAAACCATATTGGCTACTTTTACATGTCGCTCAGCTGGTTCGTCAAAGGTGGAAGCAATTACCTCTGCTTTTACACTTCTGGCCATATCTGTAACCTCCTCAGGTCGCTCATCAATTAGCAATACAATGAGATAGGTCTCAGGGTGATTCGCTGCAATGGCATTAGCAACATCTTTTAATAACATGGTTTTACCCGTTTTTGGTTGGGCAACAATCATTCCACGTTGTCCTTTTCCGATAGGGGCAAATAAATCCATTACACGAGTGGACAATGTTTCTTGAGCATGTCCGGTTAATTTGAATTTCTCGTCTGGAAATAAGGGTGTTAAATATTGAAAAGGAACACGGTCTCTAATATACGAAGGGTGTCTACCATTGATAGATTCTACTTTCACTAAAGGGAAAAATTTCTCTCCTTCTCTTGGGGGACGAATAGTTCCTTTAACCGTATCACCAGTTTTTAATCCGAATAATTTGATTTGATTTTGAGATACATAAATATCATCTGGTGAAGGAAGGTAGTTATAATCTGAAGATCTTAAAAATCCATATCCATCTTGAATGACTTCTAAAACACCTTCAGCAGATACGATTCCAACTAAATCATAATTTTCCTCTAATTTTTCTTGAGCCGTTTTACCATCCTGCTTTTGATTTGGATTGTGCTGCGGTTTATAACCTTCTTGACGATTTTCTCTTTCCGGTCTTGCCTCACCTTCCATTCTTAATTCACCTTCCTGGCGAGGTTCTCTCTCCGGTCTCGACTCACTGTCAGCAGGTTGTTGCGCCTCTTTTCTTGCTTGATGCTTATGAACCGGAACTTTATTTTGTCTTACCGGTGGAGTGTTTTCAGTTTCTGTGTTTTCAATAGGAGACGTTGCACTATCCGTAGGCTGCTCTTCTGAAGTAGTGTCACCGCCTGCTTTGGCAGTAGTCTCTTCTTCAAAATCTAGTTTTGGTTGGGCAATCATTTGATCCTCTTTTGCCATTTTAGGCAATGGAGCGATACTAGATTTACTAAGTTCTTCAATTGGTTTTCTCTTGCGGCGTTCTCTTGTACCTTGTTCAGATTTTTCCTCTGTATTTGAAGCGGTAGATCCTCCGATGATAGCACTGATTAATTCTGCTTTTTTTAGTGTTTCCGAAACGCTTAAACCTAAGGTTTTAGCAATAATATGCAAATCGGATAATTTTTTATTCTCTAATTCTTTTTGATCCATGAATTTTTTTTGATTTTGTAAGAAGGATTATGGTAGAAGGAAAATTTCCTTGGAGATTATGATGCAAGTTTAAAGAAAACAATTGAATTAACAATGAAAAATAAGTTAAATTATGTTTTTCTTTTCTTTTTCTTCGCTGCAGGAAACAATATATTATTTAAAATTAATCTATATCCAGGCGAATTGGGGTGTAAATTTAAATCTGTTGCAGGATCTCCCACAAAATGTTGGTAATCCTCTGGATCATGTCCACCATAAAAAGTCCACATACCTTGCCCGAGTTCACCATGTAAATAACGAACTGTTCCAGCGGCTTTATTTTCACCAAGGACCAGAACATTTGTTTTAATAAATTCTTTCCTGAAATCTGTTGTTTGTCCCATAAACCCTTTAATTATATTGGTGTGACATTGGGTTAGCATAGTTGGAACAACATCCCATTTTGCTGAAAAATCGAAAAGTGTGAAAACATCTGTTTGTTCTGAAATAATTCTATTGGTCCTCAAGTCTGAGGCATCAATATCCGAATACTCATAAACCATTGGGTCTTTTATGAGATGAAAGTCTTTAAAGGCAAAGGTTTGG